>Ga0307966_1002847_pt1 | contig 13055 bp, 7 predicted proteins | sample OrgLakmetagen646_FD_203141 | JGI IMG/M metagenome (GOLD analysis project Ga0307966, IMG submission 203141) | Saline water microbial communities from Organic Lake, Antarctica - #646 | ecosystem: Environmental > Aquatic > Non-marine Saline and Alkaline > Saline | place: Antarctica: Organic Lake... | reverse complement strand
AAAGAGGCAATCCTTTCATTTAAGGTCTCTCTATCTTTTTGATCAGTAAAATCAGCTTGCTCCAGTTCACCTTTCATCAATCTGATTTCTTGTACTAAACCATCATGCAATTCTCTAGCTAATCGTTCACGCTCCTTTTCTTGTGCTTCAATGACATTTTTAACATTCTCTTCCTTGGCTTTAATTTCAATTGCGACACGCTGTGACTCCATCCGTTGTTTTTTTCTGAGATAGATAAAATAAGTGAATAGCACAACAACAAGTATTCCTATAATGAGAAGGTATATAGTATTTTTTTGACTTGCTAATTTCTGCTCAGATTTTATATTTTCCAGCGTCAGTTCTTGAGTCTTGTTCTTTTCCTCTAATAACTCCCTTTCTTTATCTTGAGTATCAAATTTAGCTTCGTATTCAGCCATTTTATCTGCATTCTCACTTGCGAAAGTTGAATCCTTCGCAACAATGAACCGATTTAAATACTCTTCACCTTTTTCAACTCGACCGATATGAAAATAGGTTATTGCTCCATTTTTATAAACGTCTTTGGCGAAGTTTTTTGCATTTGGATCCTCTTCCATAATTTGTGATGCTTGGTCCAAGGCTTTCAAACTCTCAGCCCAGCTTCCTTGATCATTGAACAAATGAATCAGATTGCCGAGTGATATTATATCTGAATTTCCAGTATTTGGGATTTCCTTCCCTATTCCTAAGGATTCTTTGTAATGAAAAATAGCCTCATTTTTTTCTCCAGCATCTTGATAAAGATTACCTAAATTATCATGAGCTAATTTTTGCTCTTTGAACAGCTCTTGTTCTAAAGCTACATCTAAACTCTTTTGCAGGTAATAAAAGGCTGAATCACGATTTTCTAAATTCCTATGGCAAATCCCCAAATTAGTGTAGGAGGTAGGAAGCTCAGTTCGCATGTTATAATTCTCTCTGATATCTAAAGCAATGTGATGAGATCCAATGGACTTGTTGTAAAGACCCATCTCTTGATAAATCAATCCAATATTACTCCTGTATTTAGCTTCAAATTTCTGGCGATTCTCTTCGTTCGTTTCTGTTTCATTCAACAGCTTTAGAGCCTCAAAAAAATACTCCAGTGCTGGATCAAATTCTCCCTTATTCCAGTGAAACATACCTAAGTTGTTCAATGCTTTAGAGTGAACATTATGTAACTTGTTCTCGCGACTATAGGTCAACGCATTATTAAAATACAACTCTGATGAATCACGTAAACCTTGAACATCATAATAAATTCCAATATTATTGAGAATATTAGCCGTCCCTAACTTGAACTCATCATCTTTAGACCCTTCTAGATGTCGTCTCGCAAAGGGAATGAATTTATCTGGGTCTCTAAAAATGTAATTAAACCCTATCCTATTGACTAAATCATATTTCGTGGAATCGTCATTAGTAGTTTCGATTATGTTGAGTACACTATCTATTTTTGCTTGTTGTGAAACAGCAAAAATAGATGTCATCGCAAACGCTATCAACAAAAAGGAGCTCCAGAACAAACCTCTCATACCATTCGATTTTTAAGTGCTTTTGCAACCAATTTAGAAGATGAGTTTACATCAAGTTTTTGCATGAGATTTTCCTTGTGAGATTCAACAGTTCTAGCACTTATGAATAGTTTATTTCCCACCTCCTTAGATGTCAGTCCTTCGCAAATTAGCTCTAAGACCTCTAATTCACGCTTAGTAATATTATAAGTTTGAGGAGGATTTTTTGATTGGTTCGAAGACTTTACTCCGATCATAGCATTTTTCGCTTCCTTCGACAAGTAAAATTCATTGCGATTAGTAGCTTCTAAGGCCTCTTTCAACTCTTCTTCTGAGCAATCTTTATGCAAGTATCCATTTGCTCCTAGGTCCATTGCACTTTGAATAATCGCTTGTTCTTCAACCATGGAAAGCATAAGGATCGGAAAGGTGTACCCACGACCACGAAGATCTTTAAGTGTTTCAAGACCATCCTTAACAGGCATTTCAACATCCAATATAACAAGGGAAGGCTTTTGAGAAAGCACCTTGCGGATGAGTTCTTCCCCATTTTTCGTAATGTGAACCGCTTCTGTGTCGAGAACTTTTCTTACCAGCGCGGAGATCCCTTTTGCCACGATCTCATGATCATCTGCAATATATATTTGACTTAAAAGTAGTGTCATGAATTTGAGTGTATTAAGTGGATAAAAATATGAATTTTTACCTACACTCTACAAACAAACTCATTTCAAGAAGTTCCGAAAAGCAATTCAATCAATGGTTATTGCTGGGTATGGCGCTTAAAACGCACCAACAGATTAATTCGAAACAATTGTAAACTCAACTCTTCTGTTTAATGCTCGACCTTCATCAGTATCGTTAGTGGAAACTGGCTTGTCTGGACCGTATCCATTATAAGTTAATCTCGATTTTTCAATCCCCTTTCCAACGAGGTAGTTAACCACTGCTTCGGCTCTTTCATTCGAAAGATTCTTGTTGTAAGTTACCGAACCAACATTATCTGTATGTCCACCAATTTCAATATTCATTTTCCCATTTTTCGACATTAACTTAAATAGTCGATCAAGCTCATAATACGACTCTTCCTGAAGTGAAGACTTTCCAAAATCGAAGAAAATATTGTTCAGTCTAATTACTTCACCTTTTTCTATCTTTTTTAAATATAGATTCTTTTCTACTGATGCAAAATCCTCTAAACTATCGAGTTTTAGATACTCTGAAATTGGAAAGTATCCTTCTTTCTCAGAGACAACCTCATAATTATATCCTTTTTGAAATATAGCAGTAAAAGCTCCTGTTTTCTTATCGGAACGAATGCTTTTAGATTCTCCTTCTTTGATGTTAATTGGTCGGAAATATATTTCTGCATCAAGTGGTTCATTAGATTTTTGATCTAACACCTTACCTTTTACAATGATAACAGGGTCTGGTTGGGTTTCTGTGAACAGTGGCACTTGATATAAATCTGACTTTTCTTGACCATCTCGAGTTCCTGCGATAAAGCCGGTTTTACCCTCGGCATCAATACTAAAGTATCCATCCCAACTAACTGAATTGATTACAGGGCCCATATTTACTGGCTCAGACCAATTTTTCCATGTTTCGTCTAATCTTTTCGTAACAAAAATATCACTGCTCCCATATCCGTGGTGTCCAGCAGAAGAAAAGTAGAGCGTTCTGTTATCGGCAGCTAAAAATCCAAAATTCTCATCAGCTCCGGTATTTACAATCGGACCTAGATTCACTGGCTCAGTATAAATCGTTCTCAACAGCTTTTTTTGTCGAAATGAAACATATAGATCTAACTGCCCATTTGACTCCCCGTCATTCAAAGAGCAAATTAATACTTGTTCATCATTTGAGAGTTTTCTAGTTCTAGAGTCTGCTATATTACTCCATTTTTTTATTTCAATAGACTCTGGATAAGTAAATTTACCACCTTCAATCATTGACATAGAAATTCCGTATTTATCACTCTGAGCTCCTCGCATCCCATTTATGTATATTCTTGACCCATCTATACCCGGAGAGACAGTACTGGTGCTTCCTCCAGAACGATTTATTGGGCTAGGCAAAATAACTGCTTTCTCCCAGTTACCATCTTTCCCCATTAATGCTACCATAGCTTTGTCGTCGGTATCATTGTTTCCATCTGGGTATTTTCGAGTGAAAAAAAGTGCTTGTCCATCACCGGTTATCTGAGGATTTAATTCGGCCATGTTGCTTGTATTGACATTAGAGCTTATCTTTTTTGGTTTCTCAGTTAATTCTGATTTGATCTGCTTTACTGTATTGAACTTTACTGGTGTTGAAGAAATCCATTTATCTATAGTCCAGTCTAAGTTTTTATCTTCTGCCAAGTTGACATCAATAACATTAATTATTCCGCCTTTGGTTTTATACTTTAATTCTTTATTTCCATTGATATAAACCAGCACCTTGTTTCCAGTCTTCTCAATTCTAATGGGGATAATAGAACTCGTAAGTTTGTTCTCAATCGGATCCCAATCTGCTAATTGTTTCCACGTTTTATCTTGTTTAAAATGCTTCGAATACACATTTCCTTTCGTATTTAGATAGAAGTAAAAATACTCATCACTAGATAGGTAGAATGTAAATCCTGCTCTATTATATACTGTAAGTTTTTTAAAGTCAATCTCTAAATCAAAAGTAACATCTTCGGTTTTACACTGAAACGGCAGAGTGGTTGTACGATACTGCATTTCAGGGTTTTTCACCTGCAACTTTCCATCCTCTAAGAAAACACTTTTTGATTCTAGTAATTCAAAATTACCCTCGTTCGGAATTATGGTATGTTGAGCATTTAAATTAAAAATGAAGAAAAGAGAAAAGAGGATAATATATCGCATCACTAATTTTTAGCGCTAACGTACTGACTAAATACGTTTTACATCTAGGTAATTTTACCCAGATTAAACATCTTTTATTAAACTTACCTATTTTATGGTATTGATAATGACCAAATTATAGTTTTCCTTTGTTAGAAATTGATCCGTTATGAATAAAATTAAGACAAAGAATACCGATGATACAACCAAAATCATTGGTTTTGTTCCAGAACAGGGCACGAATAATAGCAATACGAAACTAATTTTTGATCAAATCGCAGAAGATCTGAAAAGACCTTCTCTTTTCAATGCAGAGAATTATTCATCATTCGAATTGAAAGCAGTACTTTCTTACCTCAGAATGAGTCATGAGTTTTATTTGTCCAAAAAAATACCTGAGATAGAGCAGCAGCTAGTTCACATTTACAACAAGTTTCCGGAATACAAGCTATTCAGACTCTTATACCTATTCTTTAAAGATTATAAATCTCATCTAGTTGAACATATAGAACAAGAAGAGAGTACAGTCTTAAAATATGTAAACTATTTAGTCAATAAACCAAGCTCTTGCTCAATAGTGGAGCGCATGCTTATACTCCAAGGAAGTCCTTCTCTAAATCATTTTCTAGATAGCCACAATGATACGGAGCAAGACCTTTCAGCTATGCGAAAAGTGCTGAGGAGTGAGGAGAAATACAAGCAACTACATCCAATATCTATGTTATTAAACCAATTAGCTGCTTTAGAAAATCATCTGAATATTCATGCCCGAATAGAAGATGAAGTATTTGTACCTAAAGCGTTGGAATTGGAAAAAGAATTAATCGGATAAAAGTCTAAAGAAGGGTCATTTCTAACCCTTCTTTAAATTTAATCATTAGATAAAATATGCTCGTAGTAGATTGAAACATCTTCAATCTCATGATTAAAATGATGTACGTCGTGTTTTCTTATCCACTGATAGTAGTCAACCCACACTGAATCGCTCATTCTACCCCATTTAGCTGATTGGTCTGTAAATGCATCTTTGATATCTATCCAAGCGATTTCAACAACTTTCGAATTTTGAAAGTTATCATGATCTGAATAACTGGATAAGAAATCAACTACCTCTTTCGCATCAAGCTCTAAGAGTTGTTTATGGGCAATTTCCAAGGTTTGTAAAAAGCGGATTATTTTATCATTTTGTTGGCTGTCTCGTTTTTTATTTGCCATGATCACAGAAGTATATCCATAAGGAACACCGAAATCATTGGGATAAAAATAGTTCAATTCTATGCCTTGAGCTTTGGCTTTGGCCCCTTCCCAGTGAGAAAAGATCCAAGCAATATCGCCCTTATTATCCAAAAATGAATTCCAGACGCTCAACCTTGGTGGTGCAATACTATTAAAAACAGGTTCTCCACCATCATTTTCAATCATTTCTGATAAGATCTCTTCTTCCAATGGCGTTTTGTAACCTATGTAAGTCTGTCCCTCCATATCCTTCGGAGTTTTGATCTTATTCCTTGATTTTACTACGAAAGCGCTCTGACCTTTTTGAAGAATAGTAGCCAATGCCACAGCATATTCCTGCTTTGCAGTATCTCCGTAAAAAAACAAATGTTCAGAAGGAGCTACGGCCAGATCAACTTCTCGATCGATTAAGCGTTGAATAGGCTTTTTCTTGTATCCATCGATTTCCGTTGTAAACCAATCTAAATAAATCCCATTTTCTTCAAGTAGTCCTGTATGGTCTGCATAGAAAATACCGGAATGCAAAACATTCGGAGACCAATCAAGTGCTAGGTGAATTGTATCCAAATGAGCTATTCTGTCCTCCGATACAGCTTCTTTTTGTTTTTCCGACTTGTCACTTATCTCTGTTTCACATGAAGGTAAAAGAACCCAAAACACAGCAAGCATTATTAATCTAGTTATAGTCATATTCTAAAAGTTTAATTGAAGCGTTACATAAATATGTCGAGGAGGCTGCACATAATAACCTGGTTCAAAATTACCAGATAAGCTGGTCGTTGGCGCTCCGTAAGTAAAATACTGAGTATCTAATAAATTATTCAACTGAATATTAATAGTGTGCTCTTTATAAAATTTAAATCTGGCTCTTAAATCCATTACGAAGGATTCAGGCACTGTCAAGTCTCTATCATTGGTCAATTCCATGTATGCCTCACTCAGATATCTTCCACGAAGATCAAAAGCCAACTTTTTGATCGGCTCAAAAGTGAAAAGTGCTTGAGCATTCAAATCGGGAGTCAAGATTGGAGTTACATTCTCATAAAGTATATCCGTTACTTGATCCTCATAAGAGCTAATATTTGCTTGCATGTATGTAACATTCCCAGCAAAACGGAACTTTGGTAAGAATTGATAAGCAAAATCAAGCTCTACACCATAACGCTCACTCTGGGCTTGATTTTCATAAACCTGAACAAAACCTTGAGGAATAAATTCTCCTATTGGAGCTATTTCATTTTCAAACTGCATGAAGAATCCATTAAAGTTAACAGCTAGCTTCTCACTTTTCCATCTTACACCTAACTCTAAATCATTTACATATTCCGGAACCACTTGTTCTAGGTCTTGAGCGATTGGGACATTAAACGGATTGATTTGTGTTGAGCCCAGAATATCGAATCGCGTTGGCTCTCGTCCCGTTCTTCCATAAGAAGCATAAGCATTAAGATTTTGATTAAATGTGTAGGTTACACCGCCCGTTGTGTTTAGAAATAACCAATCTCGGTCTGGAATAGATGTTATTGCACCTAAGAAATCATGATCAGGGAAGAATAACAATTTAACTCCTCTTAGCTGAACGTCCCCAAAAAAGTCAAATTTATTTAATGAATAGTTTGCTTTCACAAATCCCGAAATCTCATCCTTTCTTGTGTTATCGTTATAGTAAGGATCGCTAAAGTTGGGCACTATCTGTTCTCTATTGTTTCGGAAGAAACGATTGGCATGAACACCCATATTTAAGTGCAATGCATTTTCGAAAAATCGCGCGTCCAAATTCGACATTGCTCCTATATGATCATTATACAGTGGGTAATTGATCTGAGTAAACTCGCCGTTTCCTCCAGTAAAACCAAATGGAAAGTCTCCACCTGCTCCACTGTAATAAACAGTTGAAATAAGCTTTTTATGGTTATCTATTTTGAACACATGTTGAAGCTGAGTCATAAATTGGCCAAAATCATCTACATCATTTGCACTCACATAATTTGTTCTAGGATCAACTTCAATATCGGATATAGCAACAGGCCCATAACCCAATCCGTTTTTCGACCTTCCATTAAATGCTGTTAATTTATAGGTATGTCTATCTCCAAAGTAACCTCCAGAAAAGAAGAATGACCTTGCATTGGTGCTCATATTATTACGATATCCATCTGCATGAGTTTCTGTATATCTCAAATAAAAGGCGGTCTTATTTTCGAGGAGTCCACTACGAACTTCTGCTCCACCACGAATAGTTCCAAAAGAACCTGTTGTAAACATTACGTTGGAGCCAGCTTCGGATTTTTCGAGATTAATGGATTCAAAATTAATTGACCCAGCATATGAAGATGTTCCATTAGAACTAGTTCCAACACCTCTTTGGATTTGAACTGATTCAATACTGTTACCGAAATCCGTAAAATTCGAAAAGAAAACACCTTGATCAATCATGTCATTTAGAGGAACTCCGTTCAACGTCATGTTAACTCTTGTCTGGTCAATCCCTCGTAATCTCAATCCAGCATAATTGGAAAGGTTAGTACCGGATTCACTATAAGTTACAATCGATGGTGATAATTCCTCTAAAAGGAAAGCACCATCTTGACCATAATAACGTTTTTCGATGTCCTCTTGGGTAGCCGTAGACATGGAAACAGGGGCGTTCTCGGAGGGACGTAGTGACGAAATTATTACTTCCTCGGTGGTCGTGTATTTATCTTCCAGCCTTATGATGACTGTTAAATCAACTTTATTCATGGTTAAGGAAGTCGTATCATTCACGTACCCAAATGATCGAACGACCATTCTTAACTCTTCATTTCCAACTAACTGAATTTTAAAAAACCCATCCTTATCAGCATAAGCAATCTTATTGTTGCTCGGGCTTTTAAAAGACAGTTGAGCCTTGGGAATAGGATTTTCATCTTCGGAGAAAACATTTCCTGAAATTGAAATAGAGTTTTGCCCGTAAAGGCCTAAGGACAGCATCAAGGCCGCTGTGAGCACTAAAAAACAATTTGTATTCATGTCTTGTAAACTTTTTACAAGAACAAGGGGCTAATTCTCGGATTAACAATTAATTAGAATTAACACTATGTCAGTCATCTTCCCGCCGCAGGTATCAGCCTGATCCGGTTCAATGGGTATAATCTCAGTCCTGATTATTATATCGGGACACCCCTTAGAGACGCCGCAAATGTATATTGAAAATTTTAATTATCAATCACTACAAACAAAAATATGTGCCCGGTTTGTAAATCTAATTACAGTTACTTACTGAGTACGAAAAACTTAGATCAAGAAAAAATTTCGTCCAACGCATCACAAAATTTCTCAGATGCTTCTTTCAAAATCTCTTCAGAGTGCACAAATGAGACAAATCCAACTTCGTATCCACTAGGACCAATATAAACACCTCTTTCCAAGAGAGCCTTGTGCAAATTCTTAAATGGTGTCATATCAGAACCTATCTCGTCTGCTCTTCTAATCGCATCCTTATTTGAAAATGCTAACCAGAAGATCGAACCTACAGTGAAAATTTCAAATTCATATGCTTTACTTTTAGAATATGAGTTGATATGCTCTACCATCAACTTTGTTCTTCTTTCTTGATCTTCATAAAAACCTTTTTGTGCACAAACTGTCAATTGCGCTATTCCAGCTGACATCGCCACAGGGTTTCCGCTTAACGTTCCAGCCTGATATACAGGTCCATCTGGAGAAACGCTTTTCATTATGTGTTCTTTAGCACCATAGGCACCTACAGGAAGACCTCCACCTATAATCTTACCATACGAAACTATATCAGGAGCAATATCATAAAGTTCAGCCGCACCAGAAAAGGCAACTCTAAAACCTGAAATCACCTCATCAAAGAATAATAATACTCCATGAGTAGTACAAAGTTCTCTTAACTTTAGTAAATATGATTTCTCCTGAAGCAACAATCCATTATTCGCTGGAATAGGTTCGATAATGGCACATGCCAATTCATCTTTGTATTTCTCGAAACAAGTGATTAAAGCCTCTTCATCATTCAATGGAATTACGATAGTATCAGCAGCTACATTTTCTGGTACTCCCGCACTAGAGCTCTCACCAAAAGTAGCAAGTCCAGATCCTGCTTTTACAAGCAATGAGTCTACGTGACCATGATAACAGCCATCAAACTTTATGATTTTGTTTTTACCTGTAAAACCTCTTGCCAATCGTATTCCCGACATAACAGCCTCGGTTCCTGAACTAACAAACCTAATTTTATCTATAAATGGATTTCTAGAAAGAATAATATCAGCCAATTGATTCTCAAGCTTTGTCGGTGCTCCGAAGCTTGTTCCGTTTTGCAGATTTTCAGTTATGCTTTCGTATACCTCCGGGTGGTTATGGCCAAGAATTAAAGGTCCGAAACTACAACAGAAATCGATAAACTTATTACCATCTTCATCCCATATATGAGGGCCATGTCCTTTCTTGATGAAAAGTGGAGCTCCTTCCACGGCCTTAAAGGCACGAACAGGAGAGTTCACTCCACCAGGAAAATAATTTAATGCTTCTTTGTAAAGTTCTTCAGACTTATTTCTTTCCATGGATACTTATTTTCGTTTTCACAAAAATAAGCATCCTGTGGAAGTTTGTCTAATAGAAGAGTTAATTATTGCTTACCTCTCACCACATGGACAAATCCATGCATTAAGTAAGGGTTTTCATCGTCATTTTCTCTATAAATATATTTATCACCTGCTGGAGTTGCCGTATAAAAATACACTCCTTCAACAACTGGATTTCCATTCATATCAAGTCCATTCCAATCATCTTGGTAATCATTACTTTCAAAGATTAGGTTACCCCAACGATTAAAAATCTGTAAGCTAATCTTATCGTAATCTGCATTATTTCTAATGACAAAAAAGTCATTCGTATTATCTCCATTAGGAGTAATAATATTCGGAGCAACTACTCTACATTGCTCGTACACATCGATTAAAGGGCTTTCGATTTCAAATCCACATTGATCGAAAATCTTAAGATTAAATTGGTTCAAATTATCCTCCAGAATCGTTGCATCAATAATAATTGTATCATTATTGGGATAGGTCGTTACATAATTCCCCCACTCGTAATAATACGGACCTACTCCTCCAGTGAATAGAGATGGAGTTAGCAAATACTGATCACCAAGCTCAGCACAAACATTTATGCTATCCTCAATTTCTAATTGCATTTCGATATAATCCTCTATGGAGAATGTAGCAGAAACTGTGTCTAGCAAACCTGTACATGGATTTTCAAAAAGCACATATACTGTACCTGTGAGTCCTCCATCTTCACCTGGCTGATAAATTGTTGTCACATTAATTGTGTCATTTGTAACACCTTCCGGAATGGTGATTGTGTCTTCGATATTTTCATAATTCTCTCCCATTACGGCATTACCTGAAGTTTCTACATAAAACTCTACTGTCCCAACGGTATCATTTCTTTCAATAACAAATTGAAAACCTCCACAACCTTCTATGATGTTTCCTCCACCAAGAACACTAACTTCAAAGGTTGGTTCCGATTCACATTCAACGATTGTGTAACCGAACGTTCTTGAATGAGTATTAATCAAAACACCATCTCTCCACTCTTCGACACATACACGAGCTACGAAATTCCCCAATAAACTAGGTGTTACGGAGAAATCCCCTGTAATCGGATCTATAGAAGTTGGCGAGCCATTTTCAAAAGGTTGATTTGCAGAAAAACCAGGTTCCCAAGGAATTGAGTTATATGGTGGTGGATCTTCAGGGTCTGGGTTAAGACCTCCGCCGTTGTTTTCGTATACTAAAGGATCACAAAGCGTAAAAGCTAAGCTATCTCCATCTTCCTCTATCATGTTTGATGGAATAGTAAGTTGATTATCCAAACAAAAGACGATCTGCGGATAGTCCGCGAAACGTGGCGAATTATTTGCTTCCGAAACAGAGTTTGTCCCTGGAATTTCAGCTGAAATTGTCATTCCTAATGATGCTGGATTTGTAAAATTCACATAAGAACCAGCCCAATTACCAACCTGATATGCAATAATATAATTACCTGCAATTACTGGGAGCGTCACAACGCCTTGGTATATTGCACTCTCTATACAAACATCATCTGGTGGCTCGACACACGGGTCATCATATACTAGAGGTAGTTCTGTCGCTCCATTGAATGCAATATCCGCATTAGCAATTACAGTTCCATTTTGATCAAAAATTGTATAGTTGAACGCTGCTGAAGCTCCTTCTCCAGGGAAGTCAATACCTGCACAGTCCCGAAAGAGTTCGAAATACAAGTTGTATTGCATGTCTCCGTTCGCATCAAGTCCAATTGTATCGTAATAAATTTCACCCCCAACAATGTGAGAAGCGAAACTACTAACTGAAAAAAATGTTAGGAGTGGAATTAAAATTAACGTACGTAGTAAGTTCATTATAAGTAAATTTATAGTTGTTTGATAGTATTGACGAAAGATACTAAGAATAAGTTGTATGGGCTTGGAAAAAAAGTAAAAACAGGCCATACTTTCTGATATAGAGAAAGAAATTATTACCTTCGAAGCCAACAAATTTTTAGCCTTATGGAGTTCAAAAACACCCTTCAATATGCACAAAGTAAAGATCAACAAGATCCTTTGAATAAATACAGAAATGAGTTTTTCTTCCCAAACTTCCATAAAAATGAGGTGGTATATTTCACTGGGAATTCTTTAGGTCTGCAACCAAAGGAAACAAAAAATTATATTCAGAATGAATTAGATGATTGGGCAAAGTGGGGAGTTGAAGGTCATTTTGAAGCTAAACACCCTTGGTTCTCTTATCATGAAATCCTTACTCCAAAGATTGCTAAAATTGTTGGAGCTAAGAATATAGAAGTTGTAGTTACTCACTCCTTAACTACAAACCTTCACCTTTTAATGGTTTCATTTTACCGACCAAAAGGGAAGAGAAACAAAATCTTATGCGAAGGAAAAGCTTTCCCATCAGATCAGTATGCACTGGAATCTCAAGTTAAATTCCATGGATATGAACCAAAAGATGCAATTGTTGAGGTATTTCCTAGAGAAGGGGAACATACTTTACGTGAAGAAGATATTATCGCTAAAATCAACGAAACGGGAGAAGAATTGGCAATGGTGATGATTGGCGGAGTCAATTATTATACGGGTCAGCGATTTGATATGGAAACAGTAACAAAGGCAGGGCATGACGTAGGAGCAATTGTTGGATGGGATCTGGCACACGCTGCTGGAAATGTAGAATTAGAACTCAATAAATGGGGGGTTGATTTTGCAGCATGGTGCTCATATAAATATTTAAATTCAAGCCCAGGAGGTGTTTCTGGTTTGTTCGTACATGAAAAGCACGCTAACAATAATGAACTGCCACGATTTGCTGGCTGGTGGGGGCATGACAAGACTGAACGCTTTCAAATGAAACCTGGT
>Ga0307966_1002842_pt1 | contig 13071 bp, 15 predicted proteins | sample OrgLakmetagen646_FD_203141 | JGI IMG/M metagenome (GOLD analysis project Ga0307966, IMG submission 203141) | Saline water microbial communities from Organic Lake, Antarctica - #646 | ecosystem: Environmental > Aquatic > Non-marine Saline and Alkaline > Saline | place: Antarctica: Organic Lake... | reverse complement strand
AAAAGTCCCGCGGGCACCTGGACCGCTGCCTGACCTGCCGGAGCTGTGAAACCACTTGCCCGTCGGGTGTTCAGTACGGCCGGCTGATCGATATCACCCGCGGTTTCATGGAAGAAGAAATGCCCCGCGCGCCCAAAGAACGCTGGATTCGCTGGGCGCTGGGCCGCTTCATTCCCAACCGCAGACTGTTCGGCTTTGTGCTTCGCATGGGGCAATTCTTCAAACCGGTGTTGCCCGGCGTTCTGGGCAACAAAGTACCCCCGAAGAAGAAAGCCAGCCCCTGGCCGAAATCCAGCCACGACCGTATTGTGCTGGCACTCGCAGGGTGTGCGCAGCCTTCCGCTACACCGAACACCAATGCGGCCGCTGCCCGCGTGATGGACCGATTGGGCATCACTATGGTGGAATCTTCCAAAGCCGGCTGCTGTGGTGCGGTGAATCATCACCTGTCTGAGCATGAGATTGCGCTCAACGCCATGCGCCGCAACATCGACGCCTGGTGGCCCACAATAGACGCTGGCGCCGAAGCGATTATCATGACTGCTTCCGGCTGTGGGGCCATGGTGCAGGACTACGGACATCTCCTGACAGATGATCCTGTCTATGCCGAGAAGGCAAAGAAGGTGAGTGAATTGACCACCGATATCGGCGCCTTCCTGCTCAAGCAGGATCTGGGAAAACTGAACGTGTCACCCAATGCCGGGAAAGTCGCGTTCCATTGCCCCTGCACCCTGCAACACGCCATGAAGCAGAGTGGCGTGGTAGATCAGGTGTTGCGCAAGGCGGGCATCGAACTGGCAGAAACCAAAGACAAACACCTGTGCTGTGGTTCGGCCGGAACTTACTCCATTCTTCAGCCGGAACTGAGCCAGCGTTTGCTGAAAAATAAACTGGAAGCGCTTACCATCGACAAGCCAGACCGCATCGTCACCGCCAACATCGGCTGCCAGATGCATCTGGAAACTAAAGCGAAGGTTCCCGTGCAGCACTGGATCGAGCTGCTGGACGCGTGATTGTCCAGTCAAGACACACTCAACAGGGCTTTTCTCGCTCAGAAACCATCGGCATCAGCGCCCAAGAAACTGGGGAAAGAGGAGTTGCCGAGTGCAGTTTTTTTGCAGAACCGGATAATCTAAAGTTATCATTCTATTCATGAGTAAAGAAAACACAGAGAACCGCAAGGATCTTGAAGACCCGAATCTGGATCCGCCCGAAAAGGCCAGAGCCCGTTTTGTCTTTAACATGATTGAGCGGCTATTGCTGTTCATCGTCGTGTTGATGACGCTGGGTGCAGTGGGCTTCGAACTTCATACGATTTACCTTGCTCAGAGAATACATCTCGCGGATATCCTGCTGATGTTCCTCTACCTGGAGGTGATCGGCATGGTATCGGTGTTCTACTCAGATCGGCGGGGCGCATTTGTCTACCCGATCTTCATAGCGATCACCGCACTTGCCCGGTTGATCATCCTGCAAGGCAAAGATATGGCGCCTGAGAATATTCTGTTCGAGGCAGTCGCAATCCTGATCCTGACCATAGCCGCAGTTATTATCATTCGCCTTACCCGGGACTGAAGAAAAGGAAAAACCGGGACCGATTTATTGTCACGGTGCCGAGGATAGAGCTGCTGGACAACTGACAGACAAACGACACCACAAGGAGAGTGGACCTTATGCCAGGACGGCATTTTATATTTTCGTGCTTATTGATGCTGGCTCAGCCAGCGATCGCCGAGGTTTACACCTGGACAGACGACCAGGGCACTACCCATTTTTCTGATACCGCGCCTGCAACCGGTGAGCCGGAGCAAGTGACCTTGGGCACCGCTTCAGTGATCCCCATGGCTGGCAACATCCGCCAGCGTGAAAAAGTGAGCGCCATTTACCGAGAGATCCAGCAAGTGCTGGAGCGGGACGAGCCCGCGGAGCGCTGGGGAAACAAGAGCAAAACCTCAGCGGCAAAGAAGCAGTGCGACAAGCTGCAGGGGCGGCTCAAGAAAATCCAGCAGCGACTGCGCGCAGGATACTCCAACGATCGCGGCAACAGCCTCAGGCGCCAGCGCAGAGAGCTGGGCCAGAGGTATTCCCGCGAGTGTATTCTAGGCTAGTTCAGGTTACGTGAAGTTGGTGGAAACCAGATAAGCGGTGTAACCCACGAAACACGCCACGCCGCCGCCATGGAAGACGCCAATTCGGGCAGCGAGGTACCCACCGCTACGATAGTCAGGCCAATGATCAGATCACTGACGCCAAACGCCTGGGCAATATCCACAGCGCCCCACACCAGCACCCGTGAACTCAGAATCAGTAGCAGCAACCCCGCTATCAGCCAGCCTACCGCCGCCCGCAACGACATAGAGCGGGTTTTCAGCTCGCCGGAAATTTCCGCCGCAAGTGCATCGGGTTTAGCCGTCATGCCCTGATAGATCGTCCAGGTCATCAACACGGCGAAAACGCCCAGCAATACCAGTGCATCAACCAGGGTCAGCTCACCGTTCCAGAGCTGCCAGGCGGCATGCCGAAATGTCCCGCTGTGATCGCACACCCTTCAACAAACTTACCGGCGCTCCACACCAGCAGAATGTGGCCTACCTGGGCAGCATTTGTGTTACAACGCGCTCAGTACGTTCGACGATATGAGGTATGGCTTCGTCTTCCTTCATATTCATCTGGTTGGCCCAAACAGACAAACGAATACCATGTGGGAAGTAATCACTGGTTTTGGTTCCTGTAGCATTTGAGGAGTTGCTTTGTGTGGTCCCGCCGGCAGAAACCATGCGGCTATTGCTGGCACCTGCTACATCGGCGGTACCACTGTTCTTACCCGTATTCATTTCAAAAGTAACGGGTTCAGCAACCTGCTCTTCCAGCACGACATCCATAATCAATGCCCATTCCCGAGGACGTGAAGAGTTGGTTAAGCCTGCGCCAACCAGGCCACCAATACCGAGACCCGCTGCTACGCCGGCCAGGCCGCTGTCAGTGGCATTGGCAACACCAACGCCTACCCCAATACCGACTGCCGCACCGGCGATACCTCCCAATGCCTGACCAACCCCGGCACCACCACTCTCGGGCTCAACTTCCCCGAAGTAGCGAACCGATGAACGCAAGCGGTAGTGGGCTTGTTGTGGGTCCCGAACGATTGTCCACCCCTGATTTCGTGCTGTATCTACAATCAGGTCACGTAAATCAATATCTGCATCACTGATGTTGCGGTATGAAATGTAAACGGTTCGCTCATCCGACCCGGGCGGCTCAAGTTGCGGCGGAGGAACAACCCAAACCGTTCCACTGCGCGGTTCGGCATACTTATTGTCGGTTAGCGAGCCCATCCCGCGGGAAACCGAAGTACACCCCGTCACCACCGTTACCATAATGGCAAGTAAAAGAATCCCTATTTGCTTCACTGATATCATGTCTGAATGCCTCCTTGTACCCTTTTTAAGTCATTGTGCGATACACACAACGTGCTTGCTAACGATCCCGCCTGTCGACATAGGATGCGCAATATCAATGGGATTATGATCTTTAAATCCCGACTCATGCCGCCATTTATCAAATTTATTTTAGTATAGGCGTTTTGAAAAAATCCATGGTTATGAATAACGCTCTTTACAAACTCTTTGATGGACAACAGTAGTACATTGAACAGCGCTTTGCTCCCGAGTTCAAGTAGTATGTAAGCAGGCTCTTGCAATACTGAATCACCAACAGGCGTTGCGGATTTCTCGGATTATCCGCCTGCGACGGCGTCAAGTCTGACGCCCGGTCATAGTGTGTCATTTTTTGCGGAGGAGCTGGGATTCGGAGAGTTTACCTCTCTGAAAAATATGCCGATTTCCGAAGTGACGTAGTTATTGTCCATGAGTGTTGGGTCGAACAGGACCGGGTTGTCGTTCTCGTGGACAATCATGTTCTCGGTAAAAAGTCCGCAGTCGGCACTGAAGTTCTTGCCAAGGGCGAATCTGAACTGGTATAGCCCGCTGGGGATATTATCAAACGTATAGGCTTCTCCTGCCCGGACATACCCGAAGAAAACAGTCTGTCCTTTCTGGTTGATTAACCTCGCCGCGATATCGTAATTCGCAGGCGACTCAAGGTTCAGACTGTGACGGCCATCCGCTGGCTTCTCAAAGGTATGTCCAGTGCTTACCCGTGTGACTGATCGGGTGCAATATTCCTGGTAAGCAGGGGCGCCTCTGCCAAGCGCAATAAAATTGATCGAGACATAACCTTCAATACCGTCCTCAGTGGTTACTTTCGCCCAGGTATTGCTTTCAAGAGGGCGCTGCACTTGAAGGTCATCGAAACGGGTGACTTGAGCGACAATATTTCCCCCAGCGCCTGGACTGCTTCGGACATTCAGGGTCTCGGCAGTCACATAGTAAAGCTCTTGCCACGTCTTTATACGGTCGGTTTTGGTTTGCTCGTTGGCCTGATCTAATTCTTCTGAAGGGGCAATGATTTCGACGTCGCCGGTTTCACGCTGGGACAGCAGAATGGCCGCAAATACAATCAGTAGAACGAAAAACAGGATGAGCCCGGTCGCGAGTCGGGTGGGGCGATCCGTTGTAGCCTGGGCCTCATTCGGAGGTTCCTCCGCAACCGATCCGGTAAACTCAGTGCAAACTGCATCAGACTTTACCAGATCGATCGAAGCGTTGGGTTGGACCATAGCAATCAGGTGGATTGTACGAATCGTCCGATCGTAGACTGCTTTTCGCTCCGGGATGCATAAAATACCTTCTACGGCCTTGCGGTCAGCTTCGTTCTCGCACGCCCTTGCGGCCTTGGAGAGCGTGACCGGGTCGTCTTCAAAGAGCTTTAACCTGGCCCGCTTATAAAGGTTCTTCATGAAATGAGGTGCTCATAAGCCAAGTGAATTTCACGAAATATAAGTGCGGCTTCTTTGAGTGTTTCCTCCTCCTGGGCTGCCAAGTGGTCTGGATACAGGCTCCTTACCATCTTGCTATAAGCCGTTTTAATAGCCTCCCGTGTCACGTCACTGCGCAAACCCAGAATAAGTAGGGCGCGCTGAGGGTTCATGGCAGCGGAGACTTTCGGGAGTTCCTGAGCCTGAGGTGCACTCTGGTCACGCCACCAATCCAGAGATGAGGGATCACCGGGAGATGCGAGGGCGCTGCCCGTCATTTCAGCGAATACTGAAACGAGCGGGGCTTCATTACCGAAGGCCATGCGTGAGATAAGTCGCAAAAGGTGATTAGCAGAGGTGGACGGCTTGCCATTGGCCACAGCAGTGAGGATGAAGGGGACAAGGACTGTCCGATGAGACTGCTTTTTCCAGCCTTCCGTAAGCGTTTTTGCGGCCGCGGCGAAGCTTTTCGGTTCTGAATTCTTAACGATCGATTTCAGAATGACGAAATCGCTTTCTGTGATCGCGCTTAACCTCTCCCGAAGTGAATTAGGGCTCTTACTGTCGAGATCATCATCTGACTGCTCGATCGCAAGCAGAAAGAGTGCCGTTGAGATCTTCACGGGATCTGAATTGAAGTCAGAAATATCGTAAATAGTGCGATCGCCACTCATTGGGAAATTCCCTGATACCGCACTTGTCCAAATGCGCCTGTACGCGAAGGTTTTATTATCTACCAATTCCTCGCCCCATCCAACCGACCTCACGCAGCGCGAAGGCTGGATAGTGGAAAATTCCATCACGCCAGAAACAACAAAACCCGCACAAGGCGGGTTTCATATGAATTCTGCTAATGGTGCCCGGAGGCGGCACCGATTTCGTGTCGCATCCTGTGTCACTATGTCGCTAACTGTCTGATCTGTATTATTAAAACTTCCTGAAGTCCAAAAAACCTGTATCTTTCTGTCTCATCAAACCGCATCTAATCGCACGGTTAATGATGGGGCAGATGATGGGATAATTAAGTTTGGAGGACAGGAAAATGCCGAGATTGGCAGCGGAATTGGGAGCGCTTCAGGTAAAAAGGCTTTCTCACGGAACAGTTAAAAAATCGAAGAAGGGTAAAAAAGCCGGCGCCCCGTGTCCGACGCTGCATGCAGTCGGTGGGGTTTCAGGATTGTGTCTTTATTGTCGTCCACCAACAAAGCCGGCGTTGGTAGGGGCACGCTCGTGGATATTACGGACAGTCGTTGGGGAGAGACGTGTCGATCTTGGTTTGGGACCTTATCCTGAAGTGTCTCTGGCGCAGGCGAGGGATAAAGCACGTGAAATTAAAGACAAAGTCCGATTCGAAGGACATGACCCGATTGCAGCGAAAAGAGCTGCAAAGGCCCAGCTGATTGCTGACAAAGCCAAGCAGCGGACGTTCGCCGATGTGGCACAGCAATATTTTGAGAAAAAATGCCTCGAATTTGGGGGTGTAAATCCAGAGAAGCAAGCGCGTCGACTTGAGCAACATCTTAATGATTATTGCCTGCCTTTCCTCGGGAATATTCTTATGGCAGATCTCGAAACGAGGCATGTTGTGTTGGCGCTCAATACAATCTGGCTAGAGAAAACACCTACTGCAGAACGCGTCCGAATTACGATCAACAATATATGCGAAATGGTTCAAAATGACGGGGTACTCCGGCATGGGCTAAATCCAGGGCGCTGGCGGGGTAATCTGGAATATTTTCTTGCATCACCGTCAGCTATTCACGAAGAAGAGCATCAGCCAACAGTAGGCTATGAGGCGCTACCTCGATTCTGGAAATTGTTACATCAGCGCGACACAATTCCTGCAAGGGCCTTAGAGTTTCAAACGCTGACCGCTGCTCGTCCCGGTGAAGTACGCTTTGCTGAATGGGTGGAAATCGATTTCAAGGAGAAAATCTGGACTGTTCCCGGATGGAAAGTCAAAGGCCGGAAGGATAAGAAAAAGAGCCACAAAGTGCCCCTGACAAAACGGGCCATTGAGATTCTCAAGATGATGCCACGAGATGGCGGCGCTTATGTTTTTCCCGGATATCGTGGCAAAGAAACAATGAGTGAAAATGCCCTCAATTTAACCGTGAAAGAAATTCATCAAACTGATATTAAGGCCCGCGGGCTGGGGTTTGTAGACGTGGAATCCGGCAAAGTTGGCACTGCCCACGGCATGCGGTCCGCATTTAAAGATTTTTCTACTGAGGAGGTGAATGTTGACGACTACGTTTCTGAGCTTGCGCTGTCGCATCTCGAAACATCGTCTGCTCGATCTGCTTATAAGCGGGGTCAGTTGATACCAAAGCGGCGGAAGCTGATGCATAGTTTTGAAAAGTATGTTTCCTCGGCTTCAGACGAGGCAAACAAAAACTGACAGAGTAAAAAAGGCTAATTACGGAAGATCGTTAAACAGCCTATGAGCAAGAGGTTTGCATGAAAAAGAAACGACCCACAGAGCAGGAGCTGATTGAAGGCCTAGGTGCCTATGAAGCTCATGTAGACGAGTTGGCAAAACTGCTCCCTCACGAGTCTGAACCCTTGGGCAAGTTAAAAGACTCAGTCAAGAAATTTGAGCGACCCACGGATCTTGCCGCTGACCCAGAAGACCGGGATGCTTGGTGCGACTGAGCGCCTTTAGCTCTCAGCTTGTAAGAATTCCGATTTTCCCAGCAATCTTGCTGCTCACCGACTTTAAAAAAAGCAAAAAAATGGCTTATCTCGGTCTAAACGCGGGAAACGATGAATTTGACGAACCTCTGGGGGCTTCAATCTCGCTATTGTATCTGTACCGATAAACAGTATAGGAATTCAGATATGTATTTGAGAGATGAAGACGTGGCAAAACGGTTTGGAGTGGCTCGGTCTACCATCTGGCGCTGGGTGCAACAGGGTCTTTTCCCGCAACCTTATCGGCTTGGTCCATCTACGACGCGCTGGCAGGAAAAGGATATCTTGGCCTTTGAAGCGAGGGCAGCGGGTTGTTGGGGGGATTCCCGGTGAAAGCTTTTGCATGCGCCGGAAGTGGCGATCAGTGAGGTTTCTAATTCAGTCGACGCCAAAACTAGGTGCTCCAGACCGAGGTTGCCACTTATCCCTTGCGAAGCTGCCACCTCGACAGGCTATCGGGCTCATCCAATGAAATTGTCCGGCGCAAGGTAACCTTACGGTACGCTGACCCTTCGCTTCTGGCCAACGCCGACAAGGTGTTTTTGGAGCTGAACCTTTCAGGGGGCGCCCGTGAGGCGTGCTCAAGAGAAATCGCCCGTTTCCAGCTTTCTTACGACAGCCCAAACCTGCGCTAGCTTCTCTGGGTCGTCAAGACAGTCAACTGGTCTTTGTCCTTGCAAGGCTGGCAGAGGCTCAAGAAGCCACCGCAGTCCGGCCTCTGCGTTTCCCTCATAGACGTCTAAAACGTCGCAGACAAGACGTTTCTTTTCCTGACGTAACTGAGATTGAGAGTGTTTCTTCAAAACTGTTGCCTCGCTCTTGAATATTCTGTCTGGGAGAGTTCTGAGCCGCCCCCCGGAAAGAGCGGCTCAGGATTTTAATCCTGCATCTTGATTGCCACATGGAGACAGGCATTAGGAACGGGCACTTTGAGTTCCCTGATTAGGCTAAACGCTATCCGGTGTTCGGCGTTGCGGGACTGCTTCATGACACGCTTCCCCTCAGCTAGGTTTTATCATGCCAGATTTACCAATTTAAAACGGATCAAAATTTCGGATACGATCGTGGCAGTTTTCACAGGGCGTCAACGAATCTGCTAGGTACGGCAGTCCAAGCTGATTAGCAGTTTCCCGCAAGTTTTTCTTATTTGTTTTGCCACCCCCGATCTCAATTTGATTCTGCGACAGTCGGTAATGGACAGGGCCAACTCATCCTGGCTCTAATTTGTCCAACGCATGGGATCTGGTTTTTGTTCTGCAACCTCAGGGACTACCAAGATCGCAATCCTAAAGAGCCAAAAAGATCGCTTTTTCCGCCTAATTGCAGATTATGATCAATTTGACGGAACACAGGCTCTGCCTCGGTGGGTATCGTATCTGTACAAACCAACGTAATCAGGAGTCAGATATGTATCGAAATATCCGCGAAGTTTCCGAACGTTTTGATGTTGCCCCTTGCACCATTTGGCGATGGGTGAAGGACGAAATTTTCCCAAAACCCTATAAGTTCGGCTTGTCAGCGGCTCGCTGGCGCGAAGACGATATCAAGGAATTTGAGGACAGGTCTGCAGGTCGGAAATGAGTTTCAGCTAATACTTTGGTCAACCAGACTTATTGCGTTTTATCATGCGGTGTCCGGTTGGCCAAAGTGTCACTCACGCCAAAGTTCCACAGCCACGCCGGAGTGATCTGAAAGTCTGGGGTCTGGTTTTCCGCTCTCCGGCCAACGAATCGTCTTGCCGGTGTTGTAAACATCCCTGTTTTAGTTGCGCTGCTGATTAGAGTTTCCGCCCGCTGGTGTGTCGCCAGGTATTCTCATGGCATCAGGTCTTCCAGTGAATCGGAGGGGAGGAGTAACAGGGTCACGCGGCCTAGAAAATGGTCCGATTTGACCACAAAGCGGACCTTCTTCGATAGCCAAAAATAGCGCCTTCTGCGCACCCATTTGCTCAAATAGATGCCGTATGAGATGAGCAGTTATGTGTGAAAGTGCTCGACTTGAAGCTACAGGGTGTCGTTAGGCTAGGCAGTGCTCGGCGCGTTTTCACGCAGAGTAAAGTGCATGGGCAATGCCGACCACTAAGAATTCTTTATTCCTTAGTAATTACCCAGTGGTTCCACCTAGGAAGAGTGGTCACTCTAACGCGGATTTCTCATAGGTCCCCGCCCAGTCTGTAAGTGAAGTGGTCAACTCATTCCGGACAGTATTTTTAAGGCATTCGACAGATGGAAAATAGCAGAGTAGACCCTAACCAAGAATTTCCTTCAAATGACCCTGGCCCGTTTCTAGGTGTTGCTCTCTGCTTCGTATGCCCTGGGCGTAGTACCAAATCAGCGCTTGAACGCCTTGTAAAAACTGCTGGTGTCGTTGTAGCCGAGGCTCAGGCTGATCGCACTTGAATCAATGCCTGCTTGAAGAAGCACAAGTGCCTCCCGTTTCCTCACAGCCTCAACAAGAGATTGAAAGTCAGATCCTTGCTGCTTTAGCTGCCGATACAGAGTTTGGCGGCTCATGGCCAGGTCGGAACACACGTTGGTGATTGTTACCGCTTGGCCCGACGCAAATCTTTCCCGGATGTGGGTCTGGACTTTCTGCTCAATGGGTGTGCTTTTCTGCAAGGCCTGCAGGCTTTGCCTGGCTTGCTTCGCTATCAGCATCTTCAATAACTCGTTGCTGCTGACGATCGGTAAGTTCAGCAGTGCCGAGTCAAAACATACGTAATTTTCATCTGCGTTGAACACCAGTTGGTCGCCAAATATCAATTTGAACGGGGTGAAATGCTGTGGTTCGGAGAAAGTGAAGCCGGCTTCCTGAATCGGAAAAGTGTGGTTGCTCAGCGCACGAGCCCAGGCCGCCATTGCGCTCATGCTGCGCTCGATAGCAATATCGGGATAGCCTTTGTTTTCATTCAGGCTAAAACTTAATTTCCGAAGGCAAATTTCTGGACATGGTGCTCGGTGGCGCCATTACTTTGCCGGCAACCGACGTACCGGCACCTTTCATCGACATTGATGACATTGCAGATGTCGCCGTTGCTGCTCTGGTCGAGGATGGCCACCACGGCGAAATCTATGAGGTAACCGGGCCGCGCATGTTGACGTTCGGGCAGGCCGCAGCGGAGATTTCCGGCGCGGCAGTACGTGAGGTGGTGTTTGTTCCGTTGGCCAAGGAATCGTTTATGGCGGGTGCCACCGATTCGGGCGTGCCAGCGGACATTGCCTGGCTACTGAACTATCTCTTCGAAACGGTGCTGGATGGCCGGAATGCCTTCTTGCCCGACGGCGTTCAGCGAGCGTTGGGCAGGGCGCCTAAGGACTTTACCGTATTTGCGGAAGAAGTAGCGAGAGCAGGGAAATGGCGTATTCAGCAGGAGCTTTCAGCATAAATCAGGCTCAATATTCACCGAAAAAACGCCGGCGTCAGCCAAGTGTTGCCTTTAAATGGTCGTGAAGGCAGTCAATGAAAGCCCGAACCTTGATGGGAGCGCTCCGATCCTCGCGATGAACTAAATTCACCGGAATCGGTGCTTGCTCCCACTCTTCGAGTAAAACTTTCAGTTTTCCGGCACTCACAGCCTGAGCTACCTGATAGGACAATGCGCGTGTTATTCCCAGCCCATTAATGGCCGCTTCGATCACGGCGTCGTTCGATGTTGCGGACAATCTGGGCTTTATTCTTAGACTGATTTCCCGATTTTCTGCGCTAAATCTCCAGGTTGGTGAGAAGTTTCCAGTTCTGGCCGTGATCAGAGAGTGTTTGGCCAGATCTTTTGGTGAACTGGGGGTGCCATTGGCCTTGAGATATTCAGGCGCACCAACTAGAACAGTACGAACCTCGGCAACCTTCCTGGCTCGAAGACTGGAATCCGGCAATTTTCCAATCCTGACGCCTACATCAACGCCTTCCTCCAACATATCAACAATGCGGTCCAGAAAGAGTGCATCCACGGTCATCTCGGGAAATCTCTTGAGAAACGTAGCGATTCCGGGGATGACATGAAGGCGACCAAACATTGCTGGCGCCGTCACAACCAGGTGGCCCCTGGGAACCGCATCTGTTCCGGATACAGCCTCCTCAGCTTCAGTAAGTTCAGACAAGATTCGTTTTACATCTTCAACATACTGCGCGCCCGCTTCGGTAATTCTGACGCGTCTGGTCGTACGCTTAAAAAGCTGTACGCCCAGACTCTGTTCGAGAGATGAAACAGCCCGGGTCACTGCCGGACCCGAAAGACTCAGTCTACGCGCAGCCGAGGAGAATCCGCCTTCCTCGGCGACTGCGACCAATACCTGCATCTGCTCAATTCGATCCATTCTATTATTGCTCAAATTGAAATAATGTTCTGACAAATCTGATTATTCTCTATTTTATTGGAAATAGCGATAGTAGCTACACGCTCCGAACAAACACGGAGTCCACAAACCAATGTCCGAGGATCAGATCATGAGTCGCATTAACGTCGTCGAAACCAATACCGCCACAAACGAACAAGCTGAGCTGCTAAATGCCATCCAGGCAAAACTGGGCATGGTGCCAAATTTTCTGAAGGTGTTTGCCAATTCGCCTTCCGCGCTTCGCGCCTTCCTGGGCCTGCACAGCATTTCTGAAGAAGGCAGCCTTGATCCCAAAACCCGTGAGCGAATTGCACTTGCGGTAGCGCAGCAAAACGCCTGTCAGTATTGTGTGTCAGCTCATACAGCGATTGGGCGTAAAGCGGGCCTGAGCAATTCCGAAATTGAAGCGAACAGAGCCGGCAGCAGCGAAGATACCAAAGCGGCAGCGGCCGTTAAATTCGCCCGAGCTTTGTCGGAGCACAGCGGTGAAGTTACCAATGCCGAGCTTCAAGAGGTTCGGGATGCCGGATTTTCGGAATCAGACATTGTTGAGATCATTACCCATGTCGGCATGAACGCATTGACCAACGTGCTTGGTAAAGCGAGTCGCGTAGCGATCGACTTCCCGTCTGTTGAGCTTGAACTTACGGCTTAATGTTCCTGGCCGGGATGCACTTTTAGAGGTGTCTCCCGGCTTTTGAATCAGCGCTGAAAGAGCGGAGACCATCATGCCCCACAAATTTGCAGAGATAGCATTCACCCGGAATGTAAGACAGGTTCAGGAGCAGATGGGGAGCCGGGCGGGGTACTCCTCGATGGATTCCGGCCCTGATCACAACTACGTGATCAGCGAGCGTGAACGGGCGTTCATTGAGGCGCGGGACAGCTTTTATATGGCCAGTGTGAGTGAAACTGAATGGCCCTATCTGCAGCATCGCGGCGGACCAGCAGGTTTCATGAAGGTGCTTGATGAATCCACCATTGGATTTGCGGATTACTCCGGGAACCGGCAGTACGTGACCACAGGCAATGTGGTGAATAACGATCGTATTGCGTTATTTTTCATGGATTACCCCAACCGTACCCGGCTGAAGTTACTGGGCAGAATGGAGATTGTGGGTCCCGGTGATACGGAGAGGCTATCGCAACTTGAGGACGATGGTTACC
>Ga0307966_1002840_pt1 | contig 13074 bp, 12 predicted proteins | sample OrgLakmetagen646_FD_203141 | JGI IMG/M metagenome (GOLD analysis project Ga0307966, IMG submission 203141) | Saline water microbial communities from Organic Lake, Antarctica - #646 | ecosystem: Environmental > Aquatic > Non-marine Saline and Alkaline > Saline | place: Antarctica: Organic Lake... | reverse complement strand
ATTAAGTATTAAAAATTTTGTTACCCTTGCTCTTCAATAATCTCTATCGCTTTCGACTCAGGTACTTCCTGGTACTCATTAAACTCCATAGAGTAAGAAGCACGTCCCTGCGTGAGAGAGCGAAGTTCTGTTGAATATCCAAACATTTCAGACAGTGGTACATTTGCACGTACAACGGCGCCATCATTTTGGTTATCCATCTTAGAAATAATTCCACGGCGACCATTCAGGTCTCCAATTACATCACCCATATGCTCTTCGGGTGTGATGACTTCAACTTTCATAACTGGCTCAAGAATTTTGGGCTTAGCTTTACGAGCTGACTGACGGAATGCAATTTTAGCACATAATTCAAAGCTAAATGCATCGGAGTCAACATCGTGATAAGATCCGTCGAACAGTCTTACACCAATATTTTGTACTGGATAATTTGCCTGGATACCGCCTTTCATTGCTTCACGGAATCCTTTTTCAACTGACGGGATATATTCACGAGGAATATTACCACCAACAATCTCATTCACAAATTTAAACCCTTCGCTGACCGTTACTTTCTTGTCATCGTCGGCATACTCTTCGAAATGCTCAATAGGAGCAATTTCAAATTCCATATCTGCAAATTTACCACGACCACCCGTCTGTTTCTTATAAACTTCACGGTGTGTGATAGGACTTGAAATAGTTTCACGATATGAAACCTGCGGCTGCCCTACGTTCGCTTCAACTTTAAATTCTCGTTTAAGCCGGTCAACAATAATCTCGAGGTGGAGTTCACCCATTCCGGCAATTGTTGTCTGACCTGTTTCTTCGTCTGTTTTAACCTGGAATGTAGGATCTTCTTCAGCAAGCTTGATAAGACCCGTGGTCAGCTTTTCAGCATCCGCTTTGGATTTAGGCTCAACTGCAAGTTTAATGACAGGCTCGGGGAACGTGATTTTCTCAAGCAGAATCGGGCTGTCCAGATCACAAAATGTGTCGCCCGTATTTACTTTCTTGACACCTACAGCCGCAGCGATATCCCCGGCGCGGACGATGTCAATATCTTTCTTATCGTTAGCGTGCATTTCAAGGATACGCCCAATTCTTTCCTTGTCTCCAGTTGTGGAGTTAAGGATGTACGACCCTTTTTCAAGTGTACCCGAGTAAACACGGAAGAAGGTTAGCTTACCAACATAAGGATCAGTCATAATCTTAAATGCGAGAGCAGAAAATGGCTCGTCAACATCAGGACTACGCTTCATTTTAGTTTCTTCATCTTTTGGATCAACACCGTTAACGGCTTCAACCTCAAGCGGACTCGGAAGATATTCGATCACTTTATCAAGAAGGATCTGAACACCTTTATTCTTAAGTGCAGTACCGCAAAGGACCGGCGTAATATCTCGCGCCAATGTAGCCATGCGGATTGCATTATTAATTACTTCTTCTGAGATCTCCTCTTCCATCAGGTACTTTTCCATCAGATCATCATCATGATCTGCTATGTTTTCGAGCATTAGCTTACGGTACTCCGCAGCCTTCTCTTTCAATTCATCAGGAATCTCGATGATGTCATATTTGGCACCTAAGGATTCATCATCCCATACGATACCATTCATGTTAATAAGGTCAACAACACCCTTGAAGTTTTCTTCTGCTCCGATAGGTATCTGAATCGGAATAGGGTTAGCGCTCAGTTTCTCACGCATCTGCTCTACAACATTGTAGAAATCAGCGCCTGTTCGGTCCATTTTATTAACAAATGCCATTCTGGGCACCTTGTACTTATTAGCCTGACGCCAAACAGTTTCTGACTGAGGCTGCACGGCACCAACTGAACAAAACACGCCAATAGCACCATCAAGTACACGCAGTGAGCGCTCTACTTCTACGGTAAAATCAACGTGACCTGGTGTATCAATAATATTAATACGGTGATCTTTCCAGATGCAGTGTGTTGCAGCAGACTGAATTGTAATTCCTCTTTCCTGCTCCTGCTCCATCCAGTCCATGGTAGCTGCACCATCATGAACTTCACCCATTCGGTGACTACGGCCCGTGTAGAACAAAATCCGTTCAGTAACGGTTGTTTTACCCGCATCAATATGGGCCATGATACCGATGTTTCGCGTTCTGCGAATTCGGTCTATAATTTTTGGATCTGCCTTTGTCGTCGCTTCTGACATTGTCTTCTGTTTTAAAATTTTTTAGAATCGGAAATGTGCAAAAGCTTTGTTCGCTTCAGCCATTCGGTGAGTTTCATCTTTTTTGCGAACCGCCCCACCTTCATTTTTTGCGGCGTCCATCAATTCCCTGCCTAATCGCAGAGCCATTGATTTATCATTTCGCTGCGTGGACGCTTTTATAATCCACCTCATTCCTAACGCGGTTCCCCGTGCCTGACGCACTTCAATAGGAACCTGATACGTGGCGCCACCTACACGACGACTCTTCACTTCAACAACTGGTGTTGCGTTTGAAAGTGCACTTTTAAACACTTCAATAGCCTCTTCAGTGGTTTTCTCTTCAATAATTTCAAATGCCTGATAAAGTATCTTACGTGCAACGCCTTTTTTTCCGTCACGCATCAGGCTGTTTACAAATCTGGTTACCGTTTTATCCTGAAATATTGGATCCGGTTGTACTTCTCTTTTTTCTGCCGTTTTTCTACGCATAATATAACCTGTTAAAAGATCTCAGTGTTACCCTTTTGGCTTCTTGGTACCGTAATGGCTTCTGCCCTGTTTACGATCATCCACACCGGCGGTATCTAATGTACCACGCACAATGTGATAACGCACACCGGGAAGATCCTTAACTCGCCCACCCCTTATCAACACAATACTGTGCTCCTGAAGGTTATGACCTTCGCCAGGGATATAAGCTGAAACTTCCATTCCATTGGTCAAGCGAACCCTCGCCACTTTCCGCAACGCCGAGTTTGGCTTTTTAGGAGTTGTTGTATAAACTCGCACGCAAACTCCACGTTTCTGCGGACAGCTCTGAAGAGCAGGCGCTGTGGTTTTGCTCTTCTTACTTTTTCTTCCTTTACGGATTAATTGGTTTATTGTAGGCACGTATTCACTATTTGTTTATTCGTATAATCAAGAGCTCATTAATATAGGATTTTTCAGTTTTTATTACCAACTTTTTTGGCAGATTATTTATTGGAAATTACAACACCATCACTGATACGCCTTAAATCCATGGCAATGATCAAAATGATGCTGATTTATGTACAAATTGTTATATATCATTATATCAGATGAAGCTAACTGATCTTTCAAAATTAAGTAAAAAACGGCAGGATGCCCTGAACTCCTTCGGGATTTCATCAGTAGCTGACCTGCTGTACCTGTTCCCGCGCCGATATATCGACAAATCAAACATTAAACCGATTAAGATGCTAACTGAGTCACCCGACCCGGTATCGGTTGTGGGTAAGGTGGATTCCAAGGATGTTATGGGGTATGGACACAAACGCCGGCTTGAAGTATATGTGTCTGATGAAACCGGTACAATGAAAGTAGTTTGGTTCAAAGGGTGGAAATACTTCATTTCTAAGTTCAAGGAAGGTGAGCTTGTCTCACTGTTTGGTAAGCCTAAGCGGTTTGGCCGATCTATTAGTATGGCCCATCCTGATGTTGACGTTCTTCAAAGCAGAGATGAAATAGAAAAGTATAATACTCTTCTTCCCATCTATCCATCCGGCAAACCGCTCTCCAAATCGTACATCACCCACAAAATGATCGCAGACTGGGTAGATGAAGCTCTCCGGAGAAAGAGAATCCCTGAATTCCTGCCTGAAACGATCATTGATGAACACAATTTTAAATCGCGCCACCAGGCACTTGTATCTATGCACCGGCCGGAATCGGAGAAAGAAGCTGCAGAATCTCTCGAACGCTTCAAATACGAAGAGCTTTTTTTATTTGAACTGAGCATGGCAAAAATCAAACGGATGCAGCGTGCAAAAGCAGAAGGGCCGGTCTTGAAACCCGGACCACTGACCTCCTCTTTTTTTAATAAAACACTCCCGTTTGAGCTAACCTCGGGACAAATTACCGCGCTTTCTGACATCCGCCACGATATTGAAAGTAAAACACAAATGAACCGGTTGTTGCAGGGAGATGTAGGAGCAGGAAAAACAGTGGTAGCGATCGGTGCGGCTCTAATGGCTCTTGATTCAGGATACCAGGCCACATTGATGGCCCCCACCGAAATCCTGGCTGAACAGCACTATCACACAATTAAAGAGTACCTGGAACCGGTTGGGGTAAATTTCAGATTGCTGGTTGGTGGTCAGAAAAAATCATTGCGGGATGATGTGCTTTCCGACATTGCCGGGGGAACCTGTCAAATCGTAGTGGGAACTCATGCCATTATTCAGGAGAAGGTTCAGTTTTACAAGCTGGGACTGGCCATTATAGACGAACAGCACCGTTTTGGAGTAAAGCAGCGAACCGAGATGCTTCAAAAAGGTGATCATCCGCACCTGCTGGTAATGTCGGCCACTCCTATACCCCGATCTCTTGCAATGACGGTTTACAGCGACCTTGACATATCATTAATCAAGGAGCTGCCCGGCGGACGAAAACCGATCAAAACAGCTGTGCGAACAGATAAAGACCGGGAGACAATCTACAATTTCGTGGAGCAGACGGTCGGTGATGGCGGACAAGTGTACGTTGTCTTTCCACTAATCGAGGAATCAGAAGCACTGGATCTGAAAGATGCCACAATGGGATTTGAAAAACTGAAGCGCCGGTTCCCCGACATTCCAATGGGACTGCTGCACGGACAGATGAAAGCTGAGGAGAAAGAATCTATTATGCGATCATTTGCCGAAGGAAAGCTTAAAATTTTGGTGTCTACCACAGTTATTGAGGTAGGCGTGGACGTTCCAAACGCAAACGTAATGATAATTGAGCACGCTGAACGATTTGGCCTGTCGCAGCTTCATCAGCTCCGGGGGCGCATCGGGCGGGGCACAAGGCAAAGTTACTGCATTTTAAAACCGGGGAAGAAACTGAGTGAATCAGGCCGCTTCCGGCTAAAAAAAATGGTGGAGACCACAGACGGCTTCGAGATTGCCGAGGCAGATCTCAAACTGCGTGGCCCCGGTGATTTTCTGGGAACCAAGCAGAGCGGACTTCCCGAATTCAGATACGCAGATATCGTTGAAGACCGTCTGTTGCTCGAGCAGGCTAAATCTGATGCATGGAGAATCATAAAGCAAGATCCGCAGCTGGCAATGAGCGAACATGAATCATTAAAAGATATGTTCGCGCCTTATTTTAAACAACGTGCGGAATATTTCGGAATAGGGTAGCAGGTATCAGTTATCAGTTATCAGTTATCAGTTATCAGTTATCAGTTATCAGTTATCAGTTATCAGAAAATAATGCTTTATTCATTGGCATTTGCAAATCAATGAGTTTACGAGCAAAAAACAACTTCACTCCGTAAGCATTGTGTCAGGGCATAATTTGTTTTGAATAATTGTATCTAAATAAAAGCCCCTGTTTTCCTGATAACCGATCCCAGATAACCAATAACTAACCTGCGCCGGCCATATCCAGTATTTTTTTAAACTCTGATTCTCTCACTTCCGTAATCGAGAGACGATTGCGCTTGAAGAGCTGCATTTCCAGGAGATCATCGTGCTCTTTCAGTTCATCTCGTGTGACCGGTTTATCGAACTTCTCAACAAATTTTACATCAACCAGCTGCCAGCGCGGATCGCTTTCGCTGCTTTTCTCATCGAAGTATTTGCTGTCGGGGTCGAACTGAAGTGGATCGGGGTACGGTTCTGTGCAGACTTCCATCACACCTACGATACATGGCGGTTTAACATTTGAATGATAAAACAAGGCCCGGTCACCAATGTTCATATCGTCTCGCATGGTGTTACGGGCTTCATAGTTACGAATGCCGCTCCATCGAATTTGGCCGTCCCGTTCAAGGTCATCGATACTGTAGGCGTAGGGTTCAGATTTCATCAGCCAGTATTGTCGTTCACTCATAATTTGATCTGTTTTATTCGTTACTTTGAGATTGATGCAGCCCAAACGGTTGCAGTTGTTTTTCCATTCCAAAAAGATCAACATATGGCGCAATCAATAAAAAATATCGGCCGTGACATTCTCTTCTGGAGCGGCGGTAAAGACTCCCTTCTCGCGCTTCGCTATCTTCTGGATGAATCAGATGCCGACCCTGTGCTGCTCACTACATTTGACGATGAGAGCGGACGGGTACCCCATCAAAACATCCCTGTTGAAACGATTCGCCGGCAGGCTATGGATCTTGGACTGTTGCTCTACACTGTTCCAATTTCTTACCCAGCATCCAATAGCGAGTACCTGGAAACGATTCAAGTGCATCTTAAACAGTTTCCATTTGGGGTTCAGCACCTTGTCTTTGGTGATCTTCATCTTCAGGATATAAGGGATTGGCGCGAACAAGAGTTTGGAAAGATGGGGTTTGATCTGCTCTTCCCTATATGGCAGAAACCGTATGATGAACTATTCGACCGTCTTGATAATGAAAGCGCCAACATTCAGATTTCTGCTGTGTCTGATGAATACAGCGATTTGATTCAGCCGGGCACTATTTTCAACAGGCGGTTCACAAGCTCACTGCCTGATTCAATTGATAAAATGGGTGAAAACGGTGAATTTCATACAGTTATTAATGGCTTATCGCGTATCTAATTAAAGAGAGTGATTTACTTCGAATACCGATCTACAAACCACATGACCGTTTGAGTCAGAAGCGCATCGAAATCCTGAGTGGGCGCCCACCCCAGTTCGGCTTTAATTTTTGATGCATCCACCGAATATCGAAAATCGTGGCCCGGCCGATCTGTGACGAAAGATATCAGGTTCTTATAATCACCCTCAGGCCCGTTGCCAACCTCGCTGTTTAAAATATTGCAAATACTGTGAACCAGTTCAATATTTTTCCACTCGTTGTCTCCGCCGATGTTATACTGCTCACCCGACTTACCGCTGTAAAATACAGTGGCAAGTGCCCCGCAATGATCTTCCACGTGCAGCCAGTCGCGAATATTATCTCCTTTCCCGTAGACAGGTATTGGCTCTTGGGCCAGCGCTTTACGAATGACCGTAGGAATCAGCTTTTCGGCATGCTGGTGCCGCCCGTAATTGTTTGAGCAGTTTGTAATGACGGCGTTTAGGCCATAGGTATGAGAATAAGAGCGAACCAGCATGTCACTTCCCGCTTTCGTTGCTGAATATGGCGAATTTGGCGCGTACGGCGTAGACTCGGTAAACGAACCGGTATCACCCAGCGTACCATACACTTCATCAGTAGAGACGTGCAAAAACCGGTGATTTTCCATTGGCTCTCTCTCATCAAACCACAGCTGCCGGCACTCTTCCAGAATATTAAACGTGCCGATAAGGTTCGACATTACAAACGGTTCCGGCCCTTTGATACTGTTATCCACATGCGATTCGGCCGCAAGATGAAAAACCCCTTCGGGTTTCCAGTTTTGCACCACTTTCTGTACATCTACCCGATCCACAAGGTCCATCTTTTTGAAATGGTAGCGGCGGTCGTGTTTAAGGGAGTCCAGATAAGAGATATCCGACGCGTACGTAAGCTTATCGATATTCAGTATTTCTGCATCCGGATAGTGATCATGCAGGTGTAATATTAAATTGGACCCTATGAATCCGGCCCCGCCGGTAACAATTAATCGCATGGCTTAAACATTTTAAAACAGATTTTTCTCGTCAAGATCTTTCAAGAGCGGTAATTTGCTGTCCTTTTCAGACACTACAGGATCGGAAATGTTCCAATCTATATTCAATTCAGGGTCATCCCACCGCACGCCCCGTTCGAGATCTTTGCTGTAGTAGTCATTGCATTTATAATAAACCGTGGCTTCATCAGACAGAACAGAAAATCCGTGTGCGAAACCTGTGGGCACATACAGCATATGCCGGTTTTCATCACTCAATATTGTTGAATAATGCTGCTTAAAGGTTGCGGAATTTCGCCGCATATCCACGACAACATCCAGAACAGATCCGCTGGTAACCATCACAAGTTTTACCTGAGACGACGGCGGAAGCTGGTAATGCAGGCCGCGTAACGCATTTTTTTTAGATCGGGATATGTTATCCTGAACAAACGAGACATTGATTCCCGCTTCTTTGAGAATATGTTCTCTGAAAACTTCCACAAATTCACCCCGTTTATCGCGGTGCGGTTTGGGCTTCATCAAAAGTACCGGCTCAAGCTCAGTTTTCTCAATAATCATGATTCAGTTCATTTAATTGATTCATTAATCTCTTAAGGCCTTTTTTCCAGTTGACAGGTTCAAGGTCCAGTTCCTCAATCTTTTGCGTACTCAATAAAGAAAATGCAGGGCGTTTTGCCGCCATCGGAAATTCTGATGAATATACAGCTTCCAGCTCCGTTTTGCTTCCGGATAACCGAATTATTTCCTGCGTCAGTTCATACCATGTTGTTGCGCCTTTTGAACTAATATGAAAATACCCCTCCTGATTCATATTCACCAGCTCCATTGTTTTTTCCACCAAATCGAAGCAGTAGGTTGGAGACCCTGTTTGATCATCAACTACACGCAGTTTCTCTTTTTCTTGTGAAAGGCGGAGCATCGTTTTTATGAAATTATTTCCAAACTGTCCACAAAGCCATGAAACACGGATAATCATCCATCGGTCTGCAAATTTTTCAATCGCAACTTCTCCTCCCAGCTTCGATTCCCCATACACATTTCCTGGTGATGGCGGATACTCTTCATCATAGCCCCTGGGAAGCTTTTTCTGATCGGACACGCTCCCTTCAAACACGTAATCCGTGCTGAAATGTACCAAATAGACACCGTGACGTTTACAGGCGTGCGCCAGGTTTTGAGCGCCAATCTCATTTATACTGTGTGCATCGGCGGGATTATCCTCTGCACCGTCCACATCCGTGTAAGCAGCACAGTTAAGGAGCAGGTCCGGCATTTTCTCGGACAACACGCTGTGGATTTTGTCACTTTTGGTAATATCGAGAGTCGATGAATCACATGCATAGATCTCGTGATTCGTATCTTGTAAGTATTGAACCCATTCCCGGCCAAGCTGTCCGCCTGCGCCGGTAATTAAAATCTTCATCTGTTACTCCAGTTTATAAGCCAGCTGATTAGCGATTTTATACGATTCGGGGGTTCCGGCATCCGTCCACCATCCATCCAGAACCGAGAATCTCATTTCACCATTGTTGATATAGTGATTGTTTACGTCTGTAATTTCAAGCTCCCCCCTTCCGGACGGTTTCAATGTTTTGATGAGGTCAAAAACTGTGGCATCAAACATATAAATACCTGTTACCGCAAAGTCCGATTTGGGGTGATCGGGTTTCTCATCAATGCTCACAATTTTGTCGCCATCCAGTTCTGCAACGCCAAAACGCTCGGGATCCTCAACTTTTTGAAGCAGTATCTGGCCTCCCGAACCCGGGTAATTCTTCAAGGCTTTATCCAGTGAGGTTTCAAAAATATTATCTCCGAGAATAACCGTCATGGTATCATCGCCCACAAAATTTTCGGCCAGACCAAGCGCCTGCGCAATTCCCCCGGCTTCATCCTGCACCTTGTACGTAAACCTGCATCCGAAGTCTTTACCTGATCCCAGTAAGTTTACCACAGCTCCCATATGCTCTGTACCGGTCACAATCAGAATCTCTTCTATTCCCGCATCTATTAATTTTTCGATGGGATAGTAAATCATCGGCTTCTGCCCAACAGGAAGCAGGTGTTTGTTTGTCACTTTTGTGAGAGGAAACAGACGTGAACCAGTCCCTCCCGCTAGTACAATACCTTTCATACTATATGTTTTATATTTTGTGTAAACATTGCCACAGTTGATAGAAAATATAAAAAAATTACACGGTTCTTAATGGTATTCTCTATGAATCAGCTGTTCAAAAAATGACCCTGGTTTACGTTTTGGTTTGATCAGATTTAAGTCTAATTAAGAAGGCTTTTCGTATTTGAAATGTGATCCTTCTATGAGCTTAATTCTGCAAACGCTCGTAAGAAGACGAGTGAGACGGATCTACATCCCTCAAAAGGTTGTATGCTTCCAGACGGGTTTGAATGTCAGCCGCCTGCAGCATGGCAACAATCTCGGTGTATTTTGTATCAAAAAAAATGTCGAACAGGTAGTTGTTGCTTGTTCGCCGTTTCGTCTCATCCATCACGCTCAAAGCATTAATGACCTCACTAATTGCATTTTGAGAGTTCAGCGTAAACTGGTCAAGGCCAAACCTGTGGTACCTGTAATAAGCCTCTCTGAGGGGCTGGTAGTTAGGATTTGTCAGGTCTGATATTAAACCATTCCTGTTTCGCTGCGCCCCAATAGAACGGCCCCAGCCCGATGCCCCGCTGTTTCGTCCGAGTTCAAAAATATCCTGTGCTTTTCCGTAAAACTCACTCCCGCCAAGCGACTCAAAACTGTCGTAATCATACCCTAATATGACATACATATAAAAGTCGATGAAGCTTGTCAGATTATCAAACTGCAGTTCATCAAACACAAGATTCTTATTTCTCGGATATCCAAAAGCCCAGTTGTTATCGCTCAACACAAGTGCTGCCGACTCCTGTATTGTGTTATAAATGGGGCGTCGAATGCTAAATACAGCTTCCGCCGTATAGTTAAATTGATCGTCTACGCTGGTGAGGGCAATTTGTATCTGGCATTTAATTCGTTCAAACTCCTCAAACGTATCGTCCGTCCATCGATTTCTGTTGATATAGTTCTCAAGCCCAGTCTCCAGTTCCGACACATACTCATATGCTGATCCGCTAATCTGCCTGGAGTTAACTGTTACCTCGCAATTAAACTCCTGTGCCGATGATAATTCCGGCAAAATACACAAGCCAATCAGGCCGAGAATAAAAATAGACTTCAATTTTTGAATTTTATTCCACATATTGGTTGTACATCAAGAAAAAAAAGAGTCAAGAGAGTTGTCATGATACAAAGGAATTTATTCTTTTGCGTAGTCGTGATTTCGTGCGTTTTTATTATTGAAATCTCATACTGCCAAACAACAATAGGTGCCCGTTCAATAGGCATCGGTCAAGCGGGTGTTGCCCTTCCCGACAATCAATGGGGTATCTTTTCTAACAGTTCACTTATCTCAACGGATGAGGCCAGTGTTTCATTTTACGGATTCCGATATGCAGGTATCAGTGAAATTTCAGATCTGGCAGCATCGGCCCAGCTGCCCACAAAGATCGGATCTTTTAGTGCCGGTTTTCACCGTTTTGGATTCAATCTATTCAACCAAACCCATCTTCGGCTGGGCTATAAACAGCAGTTCAAACAGTTTCATGCCGGTTTTACGGTAAACTATTCACACGTTCAGCAAGGCGGCAGTTACGGTGCGGCAGGTGCAATTGGATTAAACCTGGGAATAGCAGCACAAATTTTAGAGTCACTATGGCTGGGAGCACGGGCAACTAATATTAATCAGCCTGCATACGGAAACAGTGATGAATACCTGCCCAGAGATTTGGCTATCGGTATTAGCTTCTTCCCCGGCAAGCGTGTGATGCTTACAGCAGACGCTGTTAAAGATGTCCGGTTTCCGATATCACTGCGGGCTGGCACAGAAGTTGAGCTTATTAGCGGTTTCCTTGCAAGAGCCGGTATTTCTACACAGCCGCAGACCTACGCGGGTGGTTTCGGATATATAACGAACAGATGGCAGATCAATATTGGAGTTCAGCAGCATATGCCACTTGGCCTAAGTCCCGCCATCGACTTAGGCGTTACGTTTTAAAAAAAGAGAGACGCAGAAAAATGAGATTGAAAATCCTAGCACCATCAGGCGGGTTAAAACTTGTGTCAGGCAGATACTGGTCTCTTAAGACCTGTGGCCTGTTTATTTTCTTTTCCCTGAGCTTTAACGCGGAACTCTGGAGCCAAAACAATAACCAATCCCGAGAAAGAATTGAAGAGATCATTGAGCGGATGGTAGCCGAGCTAGACCCAGAAGATTCTGAACAGCGGATTATTGAGATTGTGGAATACCTGGAAGATCTGGCTGCAAATCCCCTGAACATTAACCGCGCCGGAATAGACGAGCTGTCAGGTATACCCGGACTAAATATTCAGCTGGCACAATCGATTATCCACTATCGGGAATCCATCAAACCGTTTGAACACATAGCGGAACTGCTTCAGGTTGATGGAATAGGTGAGGTAACGCTCAACAATATTCTGCCTTTTGTCGGTACCGGCCGACCTTTCGAACGTGGCAAGGACATCTATCTGAACCCAAACTACTGGACTTATAACAGTGGTTTTGAAAGCCTGATACGATACCAGCGGGTCATGAACTCTCAGGAGGGATATAGCCGCCCGGATACACTTGGCGGATATCTCGGCAGTCCGGTAAAGTACAACCACAGAATACGTTACAGAAGTGATCGTATTTCGGTTAACCTCACACAGGATAAGGATCCCGGTGAACCGCTGTCCGGACCAACAGACTTTGATTTCACCTCATGGCACGTGGCAATTCGGGACGCCGGGCACCTAAAGAATTTCATACTTGGAGATTTCAGGGTATCCTATGGCCAGGGGCTCACGCTGTGGAACGGCGGTGCATTCGGAAAGAGCAGCCAGGTAATTGGTTCGGCAGTCAAAAATGATACTGGAATACGCCCCTACACCTCATATCAGGAGACCAACGGGTTCAGAGGTGTTGCGGCAACTTACGGAGATCAGCTTCAGATCAGCGGCTTCTACTCCAAACGACGGCGTACGGCAAGTGAAACATCTGATGACCGGGTCCGATTCCCAACCGCGTCAGCCCTCCATCGAACACTGTCTGAAACGAGCCGCAGACTTAACCTACAGCAGGAGACCGTCGGAGGCCGTATTCGATATCAGTTCGCTCATGGCATTATAGGCGTCAGCGGCTACCAAAACAGTTTCGGCCGTGATATAGAAAAGGGGACGCAACCGTATCAGCTATACCGGTTTGCGGGTGATCATCTCTCAGTTCTTGCAACTGACTATCGGCTGACGGCCGGCCCGG
>Ga0307966_1002839_pt1 | contig 13075 bp, 11 predicted proteins | sample OrgLakmetagen646_FD_203141 | JGI IMG/M metagenome (GOLD analysis project Ga0307966, IMG submission 203141) | Saline water microbial communities from Organic Lake, Antarctica - #646 | ecosystem: Environmental > Aquatic > Non-marine Saline and Alkaline > Saline | place: Antarctica: Organic Lake... | reverse complement strand
CCCTAGAAGAACGCCATTCACGGTGCAGGTGGGGTGCTTGGCAGCATGCAACAATATCTTCAGTAGTGGGAGTTGCTCGCATGCGACCTTCATGCTAACCAGCTTAAGTCTTCAGGCTCTGGTCAAAGCTCTGCGCCCTCACTTTATGCTTGTAGAGTATGTGAATATAACTATTAACAATATTAAAGCAAACAGTGTTCTAAAAGACTTCTATGCTTGCACGAGCACATACAACTGAAACAGCATGGGTGCCTTTATTCCCTGTCCAAGCAGTTCCAAGGGTTTTTTTGTAGGTGCTACAAGTTTGGTGCTACAACAATATTTATCACGTGCCTTACATGTTTTACAATCGCAGCCTAGCAGTCGCACGTTTTGGCTGATGGCTTAACCTGTAAATCCTGTAAATCCTGTAAAACCTGAAACAGCATGGACTTTGCATGTGCCTGCCACGTCAGGCATTGCTCAATACATTTGAAAAGAGCAAGAATTATCACTTGCAAAATTGAAAAGCTGACAAAGTCAATTCAAAAGATCCGATGATTGGTCTCTATACTGTTGTCACATCTTAATCATTTCATTGCTCCCGTACTTGCCCATGTATTCTTCACATCATCACTCACTCATCATCATTCACATTCTTAACATTACCATTGGCAGTAAAATTTCAAATAAATCCACTTGGTCTTATGGCACATAAGTCTCTCTCCCAGCGATATCCGTGTACTTGACCCGCTCATTGATGCCCATCTTCTCACTGTGTGTACGTGTGCGTGTGCATGTGTAAAACTGTAGGACTGCTGTCAAACATGTGTTTTAAGGAGCCATGAACTCACCCTTGTTTGTGGCCTAATGCAGGTCCCTTTGCTTTGTGTACTTTCTCGAGTTGGGATGAATTAACACTCTTACAGCTAGCTGCAGTCTTGGCTTGGAAGTGCACTGTGCGATTCTTTATCTTGGCTTTTGCATTTGCTGCAGCACTTGCGCAACCTGGTTGAATGACGGCTGCTTTAATGAATTAACAGTACTTGATATGCACTAATTCAAGGAGCCCCAGCGATGTCCCTTATAATTCTCACCATTCTCCCATCAAATTGTAAGTGAAAACATTATGCACATGCAGAACCTAGCTGTTTCCGATAAACAAGGCTGGATGTGCACTGACTTAGTACCAGCCACGCACCCACATCCTTTTTTCCTGATACATCTCCGTGCCTGTTCTACTCGGAGGGAAACGGGTATTAGGTTATCAAGGAGCCTCCAAGGTTACTCACCATTCCGCCCTGATGTCAGCAAACATCGCACTGGAAAGGTAACGCTCCCTGCAAGTTTCCCCCCACAAATGGTCAAGGGTTTTAGTAACGTGGATTGTGATCGGTTTAAATAAGCAGCCAAGGAACATAATCAAAATCACACACAAGCTCACGCACACACACATACATACAAACATATGTATACATAATCATGTACAATAATTGTGTACATGAACAAGCCAAGTGTCCTCAAATGGAAAAGAAACCTATGTGACCTCCATGTTTGCCACAATGGCCATCCTGAAGGGACGGAAAGGGTCTTACTGATGTGTCAGTCACCACATTATTGTTAACCACAATCCACTCACCCAAAGCTGGGAAGAATGGTCACCACCAGCTTGCCAGCGTTTTCCTCGCGTCGAGCCACCTGCAAATTGAGAACCGTGGCCACTAGCTTCAATCAGTGTTGTCAAGTGTCTCATATGCTAGTCAGTAGTGTCTCATATGCTATTCAGATATGTCTCATATGCTAGTCAGAAGTGTCTCATATGCTAGTAAGTCAGAAGTGTCTCATATGCTAGTAAGTCAGAAGTGTCTCATATGCTAGTCAGAAGTGTCTCATATGCTCATATGCTAGTAAGTAATAAGTGTCTCATATGCTAGTAAGTAATAAGTATCTCATATGCTAGTCAGAAGGGTTGACCACCTGCAGGTAGGAAGCACGAGACATCTACTTCAATTCAGCAGAGCTACTTGTATGGGGTTCATGCGCCACAGCCATTCTGTTGAAAATATGCTGATTCCTTTAAGCTTTTACTACCGGGAGATGAACCAGCTGATGTCCATAGGCACGCATTGCAATCAACAGGGTTTGGCCATAACCATATATATGTAGCATTGGCCAGAACCATGTATATGTAGCATTGGCCAGAACCATATATGTAGCATTGGCCAGAACCGTATATGTAGCATTGGCCAGAACCATATATGTAGCATTGGCCAGAACCGTATATGTAGCATTGGCCAGAACCATATATGTAGCATTGGCCAGAATCATATATATATAAACAATGTATTATATATTACACAGTATATATTACTGTAATCTCAGCAGGGAAATGTCTGTATATACGGTGTATATGTATTAGATATATTACAGTAAATATTACAGTGTATTATATATATTACACAGTATACGGTGTTATACTGTGTTATACGGTGTATACAGAGTATAGGGTGTTATACGGTGTATAAGTGTTGTACAGTATACGGTGTATCTGTATATGTAATATATAGTATACGGTGTACATATTTGATTCTGGCCAACCCTACGTATATGAGCAGCATGATCGTGGTCAAACCTTACACCCAATCCCAGCGTGCAAGTGATTGCTTACAAGTACACGGTCAATCGCAATGGCAATCCTGTAAAAAGATCCTTAGCAAACGATGTTTAGAACGTGCCATTAAATGTTGTAATGTATTATAATCTTTGGTTGGCAATGACACTAACATGCCTTTATATTACGATATGTACTTATTATATTAACGATCATTGGCAGGCGATGGTATAATAACGCGCCTTGCTGTATTTCTTCTTGGGCTTTGAGCTTTGAACATCCCAGCCGTTTTTCTTGATAGAGGAGGACACTTGCTGGCGTTCTTATGACTCCCCAGTTTCCTTCCAACTCAGTCTCTAAGAGCAGGATAAAGGAGCATGAGTGCTTTTTGTACAGCAGTTCATTCATCATATGCCTTAATGGTTGCAGCCCCGCAAGGATGGGTGATTTGCGCATTTATAGGTATATACATATACATACGCACATTACCCATCATAATATACATATATTTATGTATACAAGGCATTTGCAATCGCACACATCCCCCCAGCACCCCCCCCTACTAAAAGTGTATTGTTGGAACATGGAACACGCACGTCCTGCAGACCCTTAACACAAAAGCCTCACCTCAAGCGCCCCAATGGTTGCGGCCCCGGAGGAGATGCCACAGAACAAGCCTTCTTTCCTGTACAAGGAATGGCAAGGGGTTGAACACACAAGGGATTATTAATTACAAACACACAGCTGGGAAGAGATGCCACAGAACAAGCCACCTTTTCTGTACAAGGAATGGCAAGGGGTTGAATACACAAGGGATTATTAACTACAAACACACAGCTGGGAAGAGATGCCACAGAACAAGCCACCTTTTCTGTACAGGGAATGGCAAGGGGTTGAATACACAAGGGATTATTAACTACAAACACACAGCTGGGAAGAGATGCCACAGCATAAGACCTTAACTCCGAAGCGAGAAGAACGCAAGGAGCATAGGCCTAGAAGGTTTTGTGAAGAGGTGCCAAAGTACCATATAAAAACGGATGGTCAGAACCATATGTATTGTACACGTGCAATTCTGGTGGTCTGGTGGCGTAATGGTGTAAACCTGGTGTGTATAGCAAAGATGTCTCCAATAACATGGTCATACGTGGTGTGGATATCAACGACCATTCTAGTTATTTATAACCAGGGATGTGTCATACGGCGTATTCGTATAATACGCTGTATCGTACTTGACGCGTATTCTACCATATTGAACAAATTGGGCCGCATCATACGATTGCAAACTTTGCCGTTTTTTGCCGTTTTTTGGCCTTTATAGTCAGCCCAGCCAAGCCCCACCCAAAAAGCGAGAATGATGCCCCTTTCCTGAATTGCACATCTGAGGTCACCCAATGGTTTCTATACATAAATGTAGCACCTGCATAGAAATTAATGACTTTGGGGTCAAGGGTGAGAGTGGGGGGCTGGGTTTGTGCCGTTTCCCTGCCAGAATGATGGCATGGGTGTAGAAATGCGGGTTTTGGTCCAAATTTCACCAATTCTTTTGTCACCAGATAGGTTTAGGGTCAAACCATACCCATCAAAGCAAAAAGAAAAGGGGGTGAAAATTTGCCTCTGAAGGACTTAGTGCGTGGGCCTGTTTGCTGGGCAAAAATGGTGCATTTCTGGAAACCCTGGAAACAAGCTTTCTGGCCATCACCTGAGTGTTAAACACTTTTCAGTGTGCTCCCAAGGCATGCCCTGTCTAGTTTTATGGTCTGGAATGCTGGGGTTGGGCCGTGGTGGGCAGCAACAGCTGAGATTTTCAAAGGCTATGGCTTCCTCGCATAGAATCGAGCTTTTCCCTGCCAAAAGGGGGGCCCAAAACCGGACCTTGACCCCAGACCCCCGGACCTTCACCAAAATGTCCGCAATATTATTGCAAACACCCCTGGTAAGTTGCTGGCACCAGAGGGAGCTTTTGGAAATCCAGTTTCTGGCAGGGATTCCCACCCTGCCCACCTGGGCACCTCCCGCCACAAACTGAGTATGCAGAGGTGCTCAGTTAGGTCCAGCTTGAGGTCCTGCATACTCAGAATTGGGTGGGAGCTTTGAGGCAAGAACTCTCACAGCAATGGCTGGCCTGATTTTTAGGCAAATCCTGCCCCAGTAACAACCTTTCAGTGAGCTTCCAATGCTATTATATAATAATATATTGGAGAAGATTTGGGAACGTTTAGGGTGAATTTGGGGCTAATCAGGTCCATTTTGGGTCAAAAATCGGCACTTCCAAAATTGCTTAGAAATACGATCGTATTATATGCGTATTCTGCATTTAACGCGTATTCTACCGTATTGAAAATCCCAAATGACCGTATGACACATCCCTGTTTATAACTATAGATATAAATATTCATCAAGGGCAAGGTAAGGTCACAAGAGCAGGGAGGTAAAGGGGTTAACACACTTTGAGTCAAATTCATTACGAATGACTTGAATATTATATTTATAAGCCTAACAGAGGCAAATTTACATACTTTTGTTTCCTTGCTCTGGTGCAAGAAGCAGCGTGTTGGTGACAAGCAATGATGGAAAAAAATAGTATTCTTAAACTGCTCGTGACCTGAAATTTGAAAGCTTGAATGGGACGCCTCCTCCAAAAACAGACGACCGCATAAGAAGGTCGCACAGATTGAAAATTGAGACACACACACCTGGCAAGCTCCTTAGCCATAGCAATGGAGTCGTCTGACGAGGCCTGAACGTATGTGTGTGTATATGTCCATGCATGCGTGTGTGTATTTGTGAGTGTACTTGTGTGTGTGCACAAAATAAGGGCTAAAGGTTTTAAAGAGACACATGTGCAAGCAAGGATGCGTGGCTTGACACAAATGCGTATGTTTGTATGTGCTTGTGCTTATGACAAGGGCTACAGATTTTGGTGAGACACATGCGCAAGCAAGGGCAGTGACTTAGCACGAATGTGCATGTGTGTGTGTGTGTGTGTGTGTGTGTGTGTGTGTGAGAGGGTGTTTATGTGTGTGTGTGTGTGTGTGTGTGTGTGTGTGTGAGGGTGTTTATGTGTGTGTGTGTGTGTGTGTGTGAGGGTGTGTGTGTGTACATGTGAATGCATTTGTGTGTATGTGCATGTGGTTGAGTGAGGGGAGAAAACAAAGCGGCAGGACATGCAAGAAAGTTGGGGAAGAAAGGAAGCGCTCTGGTGGGAAAAGGGTAGGCCAACAATAGTTTTATACATTGCTTCCTTTCACCCTGTCTCTCTCCATGCTCTTGGAAGAAATAACTGCGACGGGATCGTAAGCTATTTTTGTGCTGGGCGAGCGCCACTATTCTGCCAAGTGAAAAGAGAACTATGACAAGATCAGGGAGTGAGCTTGTGTGTGTGTATGTTTGTGTGTGTGCGTGTGTGTGTATGTGTAAGCTATTTTTGTGCTGGGCGAGCGTCACTATTCTACCAAGTGAAAAGAGAACTATAACAAGATCAGGGAGTGAGCTTGTGTGTGTATGTTTGTGTGTGTGCGTGTTTGTAAGTATGCTGCCTTTGAATGTACCTTTAGTCTGTACATTAATTCATTCCATTCTCCCTCCTTCAATTTTCACTGCACGTATGTCAGTTAGGTCTGTTACAAATCTACATAGATGCTTTAAAAACAGAGGGAAGCAGGTAGTGCGATCACTATCAGCATATGATGCAATAGAAGTTTGATTGGTATCCTTTCAGGCCCCTGAAGGCAAACATGCGTAAGAAAAGAGACATGAGAAACTACATAGGCAGTGAAACCTTTCCCTGCCTGCCTACCTGGAGGATCTCGTCGTAGATTCCCGTGTTCAACACGCCAGGCACAAATCCAGCTCCAATGCCTGTAAGACAGGATGTAATGTAGTGCAGGATGTAATGCAGTGCTTCAATGCAGTGCTCCAATGCCTGCAAGGCAGAATGTAGTGATAATGTAGTGATAATGCAGTGCTCCAATGCCTGCAAGGCAGGATGTAATGTAGTGCTCCAATGCCTGCAAGACAGGATGTAATGTAGTGCAGGATGTAATGCAGTGCTCCAATGCAGTGCTCCAATGCAGTGCTCCAATGCCTGCAAGGCAGAATGTAGTGATAATGTAGTGCTCCAATGCCTGCAAGACAGGATGTAATGTAGTGCAGGATGTAATGCAGTGCTTCAATGCAGTGCTCCAATGCCTGCAAGGCAGGATGTAATGTAGTGATAATGCAGTGATAATGCAGTGCTCCAATGCCTGCAAGGCAGGATGTAATGTAGTGCTCCAATGCATGCAAGACAGGATGTAATGTCGTACGCACCTCACGCTCATGTTCATCAACAGGGGTAGCATTGATCCTTAATGTCGTACGCACCTCACGCCCATGTTCATTAATGTCATACGCACCTCACGCTCATGTTCATCAACAGGGGTAGCATTGATCCTTAATGTCAAACGTACCTCATGCTCATCTTCATCAACTCAGGGATAGCACTCCTGTAATATACAATTTCAGCGTGATTGTAATCGCATCCATAGGGTGGCCAGAACCACACTTACAGTAAGGTGTATATACCTTTTTATTGGCAGGGATGTCATGAAATATAAAATCATACACGGCGCATATATATGGTTCTGGCCAGCCCTACACATCATCTTCATAAACCCAAGGATAGCGCTGTTCCTTTAGTGACGACGGCCTCACTTCCTGATGCTCTGATCCAGAAGGAAAAAACAAAGCTCTTACTCTTATCCACACCTATTTCACAATGCTCTGGACAGTCCGCAAGCGCGCACCCTGGCACCTGATCCTCACAGCTTTTATGTTTTGGTGGGCTGTGTGGTGCATGCTCACCCAGACTTACAACCATCAGTATGCGTGCGATCCTGCTTCGTTTTCAAAAGATGCCTGGACAAAATTGGGTAAGAAATGAAGGCGGTAGGACCCCCGTCAGAGCAGAGGCCACAAGGCTCGCTCTCCGTCATAAAGTAAAGCTCATAGGTGCCAAATGGCAAAAGCGCCTTGACGACGCAATGTGCACTCTGAGCAATGTGCACTTTTAGGAAATGCAAAACCCCATGCCACCATAAACTTTGACTTCCACCTCACGAGTTATTACAAGAAGCACAAGCTAGAGACGTTAGACCAACAAGCTAGCGGAAGAAGAAGGATGCTGTGTGTGTGCAGTGTCCTGGTGTGGATGGCGCCCACCAGTATTTGATTTAATGTTAGGTAAAGGAGTAAAACAGCATGTATGCATGAGGTGCCTTGGTGTGTGAAATTGAGTACTCCTGTATCCAAATTCCCACAAGGAAAAAAGTGCAAGGGCATGCATACTCGTGCAAGGAAGGAAGATGGGCATGCTGTACCTTGCAATATAGTATGAACTTGTATACCTAGTACGAATTATACATACCGTAGGGCTACAAAATTATTGCGACTCCTACTTATTGCAAGGTGCCTTTATCCATGAGAGGATTTGCAATTCCTTGAGTCGCCTCATTCAAGACGGCATATAGCTCCAGGTGAATAGCAAAGTGCATTTTGGCAGGGACTCAAACCCAAGACCTACAGGCTGCGGCTAAAGACTAGCATTTCGGAGTCCAGGTTACGCGAGGCTCCAATTTTCTTAATTGTTTTGCGTACTGAACATGCAAGGTACCCAAATAATCAATGATTTACTTACAAATTTCTACCAGTATCCCTACGATAGTACAAGCAATATTATAGATATAGTACGAATTACTTATATGAACCGTGACCTCCTTTATGCAGCTCGACACGAGAAAAAGATCATTACAGCGTCCAAACGGACAAGCATGTTATACCTTGGATTTTGTGGGGTCCAGGCTTTCCACCGCTCAGCACCGGGGACTCGGACGGCTCCACCGCAATCACCTGTGTTTGGGGAGGGGGGGTGTCGGGAAGAACTGGAGGCACTGTAACTGTAACCACAGCTCTGAGTTTGGGGACCCACAGCAAAGTGAGGGAGCCACAGCAAAGGGAGGAATTTGACGCACTGCGACCACAGTTATGAGAATAAAGCTAAAAAATTTTTAGCGTTACTAAGCATTGTACTACATTTGAAGAGGGTTGATGTTCAATGGTTTTATGTTATCACATAAACAAGCTCTGTGTTTGGGGAAGGGGGGTGTCGGGAGGAATTGGCGCACTGTAACCTCAGCCACCAGCTTCATAGATTTGATCGAGACTGGATTCAGAACCAAGGGTTTAGCACAGGAGTTCCAAAGCGCTCCATGGCAACTACTTGTTGACCAAGACTGGAGCACAACCATCGAATTTATGAATTAAGCTGACCCTGGCTGTGTAAGCAAGGGTCGAGCACAGAACCTCCAAAGGGCTCCACCGCAACCACCTGTAGAAAACAACTGAAGCACAACCATCAGTTTCACAAACACAAAAGCCACAAGTACTCAGCACAGGATATTTTGAGGCTTTGTATGTTCATCACGCCGATTACCTGCAAAAAAGGTAACAAAGCAAACCTCTGGTTCATGAGCGAACAGGCAAGGTAACAAGCGAACAGACAAGGTAACAAAGCGAACAGACAGGGTAACAAAGCGACACACGAGCTAATAGACAAGGTAACAAAGCGACACACGAGCTAACAGACAAGGTAACAAAGCGAACAGGCAAGGTAACAAAGCGAACAGGCAAGGTAACAAAGCGAACAGACAAGGTAACAAAGCAACACACGAGCTAACAGACAAGGTAACAAAGCAAACCTCTGGTTCATGAGCGTACAGGCATACCACTATACACAAAAAACAGCCTCACACACAAAAGCCACGCTGCCATGCACAAGGAGTCATCCAAACGCAAGAACAAAGCCACACGCATCAAGGACAGCAACCTTTGCCAGGTGTGTACATGAAAAAGCATGCTCACTCAAGCTTCCAACCAAGAGTAGGAAAAAGTTGGAAATGTTAAGGTAGGCGCTTTGGCTGCCAGGAAAAGGGTGCTGCATAATAAGAACTGATGTCATAGTAACAGTAAGCATCCCAGCCTTAGTGATAATCTTAGTAACAGTCTTAGTAACAGTAAGCATCCCAGTCTTAGAAGCATTCCTAGTTACAGTCTAACAGTCCTAGTAACAGTCCTAGTAACAGTAAGCAGACACAGTAACAGTAAGCATCCAGCTTTGGCACGTAGGCCATGATAACAAGGCTAAATTAAAGCACACAAAAGGAGGGTCGCTTGTAACCTTCGCAGTACAAATGCAATATATTGGAACAGCCAAACAGCCAGTTCCTGTGTAGTGACTTTGCAATTTAAAGCCGTGCACTTACGCTTTCTCACACATGTTCGCATGCACGCACGCACGCACGAGCACCCACAAGCACGCACACACATATGCACACACGCTCGGCCCATCATGCTTAGCTTGGCAGACAGCTTTAAAGAGAGGGTCCCTGACCCTACCATTATGTTTGGGTTCTGTGACTTCAAGTACTCTCCAATGCCGGTGATAGTGCCGCCCGTGCCTACGGAGCTCACTAGAATGTCCACCTGGCCTGCCGTGTCCCTCCAGATCTCAGGCCCTGTATAATTTGGAACAATGAATGTGATGTGACCTGTCAAAGCTTATGTGTTGGTGCTGCCTGCCGTGTCCCTCCAGATCTCAGGCCCTGTGTAGTTTGGAAAACAATGAATGTGTGACCTGTCGAAGCTTATGTGTTTTTGCAGCCTGCCGTGTCCTTCCAGATCTCAGGCCCTGTATAATTTGGAACAATGAACGTGATGTGACCTGTCAAAGCTTATGTGTTGGTGCTGCCTGCCGTGTCCCTCCAGATCTCAGGCCCTGTGTAATTTGGAAAACAATGAATGTGTGACCTGTCGAAGCTTATGTGTTTTTGCAGCCTGCCGTGTCCTTCCAGATCTCAGACCCTGTATTCTTTAGGAAGCAATACTGTAATGATGTGACCTGATACAGCTTGACTGTTAGAGAGTCCTGCAGTGACTCAGGTCCCAGGCCCTGTGATTTCGAGGGAAGCAATGGATGCCAAAAACGTGATGCACTGTAACATGTGCAGCTGGAAAAAGTAATGCGCTGTAACATGTGCAGCTGGAAAAATGATGCGCTGTAACATGTGCAGTTGGAAAAAGTGATGCGCTGTAACATGTGCAGTTGGAAAAAGTGATGCGCTGTAACATGTGCAGTTGGAAAAAGTGATGCGCTGTAACATGTGCAGTTGAAAAAGTGATGCGCTGTAACATGTGCAGTTGGAAAAAGTGATGCGCTGTAACATGTGCAGTTGGACAGGGCCCCTCCAGACCATGCATGTTTTTGGGGGCAAATGTGTATGGATGTACTTGGGGCTGAAGACTCCACAGGCCTTTTGAAGGTACAGGTGTCACAGAGACGTAACAAATTGCTCAGCAAGATGTACCGTGCCATGGGTTGTGCGTCAGAACAGTAGGGTTGGCCAGAACCGTATATATACACCGTATATTTGGTGATTTCCCTGCCAAAAACACCGTATATACACCGTATATATATGGTTCTGGCCAACCCTACAGACACGGGGCCTCAGCTCCGGTTGTAGATTTGTAAGTTTGTAAGACAGGAAAAGCGAGACAAGGAATTTGTAAGGCAGGAGAATGTAAGACAGGAATTTGTAAGAGAATTTGTAAGAGAATTTGTAAGACAGGAGAATGTAAGACAGGAGAATGTAAGACAGGAATTTGTAAGAGAATTTGTAAAGGAATTTGTAAGACAGGAAAATGTAAGACAGGAATTTGTAAGACAGGAATTTGTAAGAGAATTTGTAAGACAGGAAAATGTAAGACAGGAATTTGTAAGACAGGAATTTGTAAGAGAATTTGTAAGACAGGAAAATGTAAGACAGGAATTTGTAAGAGAATTTGTAAGAGAATTTGTAAGAGAATTTGTAAAACAGGAATTTGTGCCGGATGTAACTTCAGGCCACGAATATCAAATATACTAGTGTCAGATTTGGGGCATATGTGCTTATAAGAAGACAAGGGTTGGTACTTCATATGTGCTCATAAGAAGACAAGGGTTGGTACTTCATATGTGCTTATAAGAAGACAAGGGTTGGTACGTCACATGTGCTCATAAGAAGACAAGGGTTGGTACTTCATATGTGCTTATAAGAAGACAAGGGTTGATACGTCATATGTGCTCATGCGAATCTAGGGTTGGTACTTCATGTGCGGACTGTACATTATCATTAACCATTATTCTTTTTATATGATGACCCTACGCCCACCTAGTTGATTTGATTGATACAACAGCAATTGCCTAAGATATGTTACTAGTTACTACATCTCGTGTTAAAAGAGTGCTTGAACACGTATTGGTTTGCAGGAAGCGTTTGGCATCAAGCATGCTATGTTTGCTGCTTCTCAAACCTTTGTACTCACAAGCACACGATCACGTCCTGCATGTATTCACACATTCTTCACCTTACAAACATGAACACATGCATGCAATTCTATCCCACAGCAAGTGGTCTATCAGGTACTAGGCTCTGAAAATGTCGCCCAAAAAGGCTCTGCTGACCCACAGCTTGAGTTCCCCCCCTCCTACCGTCGAACGACGTCGGACGTCCGAGTTAAAACGTTCTCAAAACTGCTGCAGGATGAAGGAGTTAGGGGTCTGTACGTACTCATGGACTGCACTTTCCCCCTCGCACCTGTCGTACGACGGCGGACGTCTGAGTTGGAAGGTTTCTGAAACTGCTGCAGGATGAAGGAGTTAGGGGTCTGTACGTACACATGGACTGCACTTTCCCCCTCGCACCTGTCGTACGTCGGTGGATGTCCGAGTTGAAAGGGTTCTCAAACTGCTGCAGGATGGAGTAAGGGGTCTGTATGTCTGTACGTACTCATGGACTGCACTTTCCCCCTCGCACCTGTCGTACGACGGCAGACGTCTGAGTTGGAAGGTTTCTCAAACTGCTGCAGGATGAAGGAGTAAGGGGTCTGTACGTACTCGTGGACTGCACTTTCCCCCTCGCACCTGTCGTACGACGGCAGACGTCTGAGTTGGAAGGTTTCTCAAACTGCTGCAGGATGAAGGAGTTAGGGGTCTGTACGTACACATGCACTGCAATTTCCCCCTCGCACCTGTCGTACGACGGCGGACGTCTGAGTTGGAAGGGTTCTCAAACTGCTCCAGGATGAAGGAGTAAGGGGTCTGTACGTACTCATGGACTGCACTTTCCCCCTCGCACCTGTCGTACGTCGGTGGATGTCCGAGTTGGAAGGGTTCTCGAACTGCTGTAGGATGAAGGAGTTAGGGGTCTCTGCTGCCAGCTTGTTGGCCATCTCCACAGCTCCGCGCATGGCTTTGGCGGGGTCTGTCAGCACCAGCTCAGCACCAAAGGCTTTGAGCAGCACCCTGAGCAAAGACACAGACGTGGAATGAGATGGATGTGAGCAAAGACACAGACGTGGAATGAGATGAATGTGAGCAAAGACACAGACGTGGAATGAGAAGGATGCTAC
>Ga0307966_1002830_pt1 | contig 13097 bp, 23 predicted proteins | sample OrgLakmetagen646_FD_203141 | JGI IMG/M metagenome (GOLD analysis project Ga0307966, IMG submission 203141) | Saline water microbial communities from Organic Lake, Antarctica - #646 | ecosystem: Environmental > Aquatic > Non-marine Saline and Alkaline > Saline | place: Antarctica: Organic Lake... | reverse complement strand
TTCCGGAAATCGCGCTCAACGTGGCCTTGCAGGTGTGTGATGTGGCCTTGCAGTGGCCTTGCAGGTGTGTGATGTGGACGTGCAGTGGCCTTGCAGGTGTGTGATGTGGACGTGCCACATACTCATGAAGCATATGCCCAACATGTATGTCATGAGACGTATTGTCTATTGCCTCTCTTCTGCTCCCACTTGCATGTCACGTCACTGACAAGGCTTTAAAGTCTTTCTTATACTATTAGTGTGAATTGGTGTCTACCTAGCATGCTGTAAATGGAGCCATGCAGCAACTGCTGTGCTCATGCTTTTTGGCTTGGAATGCATGCGTTCACTCAGGGTTCGTAACTCACAAGGTGGCTGCTTGCGTGCTTGTGTACAGGAGGTGAAATACCATCAGTGGCTTGAGAGCCTGCAGCACATGCTGGAGCACTACTACGAGGTCATTGAGCAGCTCAGCCCCATTGAGCGTGAGCTCATGGCCAAGAAGCTGAGCGAGCTTGAGAGCTGCCTGCATGCTGGCTTCCACATCCTGAACTGGAACAGTTTGGGCATCTTGGAGTTCATCCAGGCGTGCCGGAGGGCCATCAACACCTTCCAGCAGGTGGTCAAGCAGGTCCAGAAGAACAGCGGCATCATTGAGCAGGTGGGCGGGCTTTTGAAGGGTGCAGGAATGTATCTGGGCCTGAGGAATGCATATGACCGGCAGTTGCAAAATGTTTTGAAGGATGGGTGTGCATGGACAGCAGCTACCAGGTGTTTCTGAGCACTGCAGGAGCGGTGGCTTACCTGTGCAAACCCTATTCTTACGCAGCATTCCAAATGGAAGGACACTACATTTGCGCACTTGTTGTGCAGGTGGTGCACGCCATTACAGGCACAGCCATCGTGACAGAGCCTCCCACAAGCCCTGATGTAGTGGACCTCCAGGAGTTTTATGAGCTCATTGAGAAGCACCGCCTAGAGAGCACGGATCGGCTTGTGAAGAAGTACCGCAACATCTCTCCACTGCTGGGCAAGATTGAGGAGGTGCGCTGTGGTGGCTGTGCACTTGTCCATTTGCACGGGTTGTGGTGGCTGTGCACTTGTCCATTTGCACGGGTTATGTCGGGGTATGTGGTGGTTTTGTTTTTGACAAAATCTGAGGTCATAGACAAGGAGGTAAGCTGTGCATGCCTGATTTGTGGATCTGCGCAGCTGAATAGCAGTTATCTAGTCTCAGTCCTTTGCTAAATTGGTATTGCCACATCGTATCTGCAGGTTGTTGCAGGTACAAACACTGGCAAGTCCCCTCAGCTGGCTGGCTACTACGCATATTGGGAGCGTGCCATCTTTAATGCGTTGAATGCCATGGTGTCCAATGCAATGCACAGCTTGCAGCTCATGATTGACAGCCGCAGCAAACGTTTGCAGGTACGGGCACCTGTGTATGTATGTATATGTGTGTTTTTGTTTGTGTGTATGTGTTTGTCACCGTGTGTGTGCGTGTGTGTGTGTGCATGCGTAAGCACATTCACGTAGCTGTTGCAGCTCTTCAGATGCGTACGTGCTAGTAACTTCATCCACGTGTCCTACCATGCTTTTTGAAGAGGTATATGTAAATGTGTGCTGTGCGTGCGTGCGTGCAGATGGCCAAGGCCAGAGCTTTGGGCGAGGACCCTTTGCTTACACGCTCACGCAAGCTGCCCCCACTCTTCAAGGTCGGCGTGTCGCTGCAGAACATGGACATCATCATCCAGCCTCCCATCAACGAGGTGGGTGGGCACTTATTATTGCTTGTCATTGCCAGCATACACACAGTGTAGCTTGTGTGGCTGCATCATTGTCCATACACAAGCCTGTATGCAGAGCCTTGCATCAGGCCTGCCGCTTTCTCAGTCCGCTTGTAACAACTTCACATCTGTCTCATCACGTGCCTTCCTGCTGGTTTGTAGAATCCTCCACCATCATGTGGGGTTGGTCTACATGCACACTTCAGTAGCTGTGCCTTTACGTTTGATTACAACACACTCAGGTCAACAAGGCCCTCGGCCGCATGGTGCGCTCGCTTGTGGAGAGCACTAAAGCCTTTGTGCGCTGGATGGATGGTACCTGCATCGAGACCCCTGAGCAAGCGGGCCTGCATGACGAAGACGAGCCCGTGCTGTTCACCTTCTACTGGGATGTGGCTGCTAACCCTCAGGTCGGTTGCTTAGTTAGGTCCAGTGCCTGCTCCATTTCATCCTGCCTGTTCCATAACATTTGGCTGCATTTCTGCTCCGTTACTGGGAGAGGGTCTGGGTAGAGGGTCTGGGTGTTTGTATGTGAGTTCCCATGTCCTAGTGGGACGTTGCTGTAAGATTGTCAACTGTCAGTAATGCAAGTGGTGCGTGGAACTTTGGCGGCACCTGTATGTGCCTTTTGAATGTATGCCTGCATACTTCTGGGTGACGTGCAGCAATTGACCATTCATCTTTCTAATGCCTATGCCCGATGCAGGTCATCAAAGCAATGCTGCAGCTGAACCAGTCCATCCAGGGCACAATTGATGGTGTGAACGGCTACATTAAGAGCTGGCAGAGGCACCACAGCCTCTGGAAGACAGACAAGTCCAGTGTGCTGGACAAGTTCAAGGCCAAGGAGCCCAGCTGCATGGTGTTTGAGGAGAAGCTGATGAAGTACAGCAAGGTATGACGGCTTGATAGCTTGACCTCATTGTACGGCATGGTTTGCAACTTATTGTGCAAATACAGCCAGCTGCTCAGATGCAGTCTACGCGGTATGGCATGAGACAGGCAACTTACACATGTGTCACCTCTCTACCTGCAGATGGCCCAAGAAATTGCATCTTTAGCAAAGAACTACGACCAAGATTTTATCCAGGTAAAAGGGTTGCGTGCTTCACATCAAATGTACATTCTAGCTGCATCACTCATAGCGACGCTTAACACTTCTGTGACTCATAATCTCAAATTAAAGCTTGTTACACATTGCATAGACTCCTTGTCTGTTTTGTATGGAGGCAGGGGCAACTCCAAATGTTTTTATATTATGTCAAAACAACCTCTATGTTCGCACCAGGGCTACGTCCTTACAATTTTTGTGTGTAAATATGCATAATATCTCCCCTCACATGCCCGCAGGTGTCCTGCCATGCCCTCACCGCCAGTGTGGAGGAAGAGGCACTCGCATGGGTGCGAGCCATTTCCGTGACAATGCATGAGATTGATGCTGTGACGCTGCAGCAGCTGAAAGACAAGATCTCCAGGTGCGTTGGTTACAGCAATCGTGTTCGTGCCTGAGTGCCTGCTCGCATTGCAGCAAAAGTTGCAAGGCTGCAAGGTTTTAGTGCTGTGAGCAGCGTGTTAAAGGATTTGATTGATTGGCTTGTAGACCCTTGGCTAAAAAAATGTTGCATCTGTATCAGCGTGATCCTTCACCTGTATGCTTGTAACGGTGTGAATGCGTGCCACACTCATGTCCCAACACTTACCCCCCACTTTTATACACACATATTCACACACACACATTCACACACACGCATACACACGCACACAAGCACATGCACATGCAATATCATGCTACAACACAGGTACCAAGAGGAGCTGCACAAAGACCCAGATACTCTGGATGCCCTGAAGCATGTGCTCAATACGGTAGCCACCATTCGCTCTGAGGGCATGACCATGGAGCTCAAGTACTCGGACTTGGAGGAGCGTTTCCGTACACGCGTCATGTACGCCCAGCCCCAAGACTTGGACCATGCAAACGAACAGCTGGTGCTTGCTCAGCAGGTGTGTATGCAATATGCAATACAGGTCGTGCCTGCCTCTGTGTTGGGTCATTCTGAACACAAAACAGTTCACTTTTCGTGAGCACCTTGTTGCTTGTACAACATGGCCACAGGAGCATGAGTTTGGCCATCAGGTCATGGAGTGCAACGTGCTTCTTCTACAAGAGGAGCAATGATAGCAAACTTGAGCCTCTTTCTACCCTCTTGTCCTCTTAACAGCATTTGCATTGGCATTCCCCAATGTAGCATGTCACTGCAGATTTGTGGATGCACACAAAAACGCGTTGTTTGTGTTTTTCTAGGTGCGCCATCTGTGGGCTGCCTTGTCTGATGAGGCAGATGATGTGGACTGGCAGCTGGAAGATACAAAGAAGCTGTTTTCAGAGACCACTCGCAACCAGGTACACCCTTAGGTTCAAGTCAGGAGCATGAGGAAAAGGGAGTAGTAGACTTGAAAGTGCACACAAGGATTGAATGAAAGGTTTGTTTTTTTGCCACCTCCTTTTGTGCTTGCTCCCTACACACATATTCCCAATTGCACTAAAAGCCTCTATGCGCCACACTCTAGCTGCACAAGCTCAAACACCACAGCACCCTTGATTTGCAGTGAAAATTGTAGGCATTCCTCACCCCGCGGCCCGTTCTTGCACCAATATTCACTGTTTGCAGGTGTCTGACTTCCTGGCTTACACAAGTGAATTGTGGGAGCGCTTTAAGGCCTCTGGGCCGGGCGTGCCCACTATTGAGCTGGCACAAGGCCTGGAGCTGCTTCAACAGTTCCAGGTAAGCCTGTGTGCAGCTTTATGCAGCAAACCCAAAAGGAATTTCAGTTATCCTGCACATGGATCGTTGTCAGAGAAAGCTTGCTGTTTGGTCAGGCCTGCAGGCTGCTTTGTGTCTTCAAGCACATATTGCCACTTGTTGACAATAAAAATAGACGCGGTTGCTCAATGGGCAACAGTGATTGATGTTGGCCCTGGCAGCCTGCATGCACACAGAAGATAAACCCTAGTGTGTGTGTTTGTGGTAATTGGTTGCAGAGCGAGATGGACACGGCCTGCAAGTCGCGTGAGCAGCTGGTTCTGGCAGAGCGTTTGTTTGACATGGACATCACCAGCTACCCGTGCCTAGGACAGCTGGAGAGCGAGATGAAGAAATTACAGCAGGTGAAGCACCTGTGCAGTTTGTGCTTGTTATATCCTAAGGTGCCTGCACTCAATGTTTGACGGCAATTTGCATAGCGCTGCTAGGCAGGGCATTAGCGTTGAATTGATTACAGGCCTGAGCTTGCCACCGCTTTCAGGACATGGTACACCTGATGCCTCTTTGCCTCCGGTTTATATACTCAACACGTGCTCCTATGTACCCAAACTTTTTGTGCTACTCACACAATGCCCAGGTGTACGCAGTGTACCATGAGCATGTAGATTGCGTGCGTCAGTACGCGTGCATGCTGTGGAGCGAGCTGGACGTTGTTAGCATGATGGCTGGTACTGATGAGGTGAGGCATGTAGTGATGACACAAAAGATGATCACGCGTATACTACGGTCACGCACTGTCGCACACAAATGGATTGAAGGTCAGTAGCGTGTGTGGGGCTATGCTTGTGCAGGGCAGCGCATCTGCTCGTGCTACGGGGTCTGATGCAGAGGCGCTACTGTTGTGTACAGGCTGCCAGGCAGGAGGCTACTATCTCTGCCCCACAAAATAATCATATAGCTGGCCGGATCTAGGGGGCTAGGGCATTCTCTCTATGCTTTTATGTGGGGTATGGTGTATGCCTGTGTTGCCAATGGCACCTGACTTGCTTTCGAACTCACTTGGCTTCTTGGTTGACAGGTGGCTCAAAAGCTGCGCAAGCTCAAGCACCTGCGGCTGCTCCCTGTCTATGATCTGGTGGACAAAGACATCCAGGGCTTCTTCAATTCCTTGCCCCTCATGAAGGAGCTGAAGAGTGAGGCACTCAGGTGGGGGTCAGGAGGCTTAAGGCGTGGAGGTGATTCGAGGGAGCACCAGAGGTGATTCGAGGGAGCACCAGCGTGACTGCACGTCTACCGTTGTGTGCACATTAGCAAAATCCGTGAGGCACGGTCTTCTAGAACGTCAACAAAGCAGCTTTTGGTGGCTTGTGTAAAAGTAGTAAGCGTCCCACCATACCCTCTCTCTTTGTAACTTCACAATTATGCAGGAAGCGGCATTGGCAGCAACTCATGACTGTCACAGATCAGGAGTTCGACATGGACACCAAGACCTTCACCCTGGGCAGCATGTTCAGCATGCAGCTGCATAAGTTTGCTGAGGAAATTGGCAAGATCACTAACGCAGCGGTAAGCAGGATTGCTCTCTCTGGTGTGATTCTTTAAGAGGACTCACAAGTGTGTTTGCCTTCACGTTTCCTTGAGCTGGCTGGCTTTGCTTAATACTGCCTGCCGCTGCTTGTGCCTGCAAACCTGAACCCTTATTCCTTGTCGCGTGCACACACAGGTGAAGGAGCTGACAATTGAAAATGAGATCAAGAAGCTAATGGATGTGTGGCGGGAGCAGAAGTTTGAGCTGGGCAAGTACATGAAGGGCCTGGAGGACCGTGGATGGGTGCTCCGTCAAACAGAGGAGGTGTGTGTGTGTTTGAGTGAGTGTGTGCTCACAAGCACTTGTGCTGTGTGTTGATGTATTTAAGGTATTTTTACCTGATCTGGTGCCCTAAACATCATGTGCTCGTTAAGCGATTTACATGAATATTACGGTGCTTCTTCAATCCCTTTTTTCACAAAGAGTTACTCTTTCAAGTGTCTAGTTTCCAAAGCAAAATGGGCATCAATCCTCACAGCAACACCATGATCCTAGTGTGCTGCTTTCCTGCACACACCTTCAGATCACCGTGCTCCTGGAAGACATGGGCTTGAACCTGCAATCCATGTTGGCCTCTCCTTTCGTGCGACCTTTCTTGTCGGAGGTCCGCAGCTGGGAGCAAAAGCTGTCCCTTATTGGTAAGAACAGTGAGCGCCAAATTACTTTTTCTCAAGCACACAGGGTTCACCCAACAGATGGTTACAAATGGTTGGTGTGAGAGTGTTGCAGGCATACCTGCCTCCTTTGTTATGAAAACAAGTAGGGTGTGATCCTGCGGATCACAAAAAGTGGGGCGGAGCCTGCGCTGCAACCTGCATTGAAGTTGTACCTAATGTAGTGAGAGTGATTCAGGGGGGGCTGCACTCCCTCTGCACCCCACTGCTCCTGTTCAACCATTTCTGAGATGGCAGCCTGGTCTTTGCAATGAAGAGCGGCATTCTAATGTTAGACAAAATTCAGGGGGGGGCTGCGTCCCCCCTGCACCCCCCCGCTCTTGCATTTGCACAGTCCCTGTCATACCATACCATATCTGTAGCTGTTTGCTTGCCAAGGTGTGTCTGACCTCCAATATACACCTCAACAGCTGTGTCATGTGAGTGAGCAATTCAGGGGGGCTGCAGTCCTTCTGAACTGCTCCTCTGAACGCCTGAGCTCCATACGATTGTTCAGAGCCACCACCTCTGACTGGGCTGCTGCTTCCTGTGCCTGCTGAGTGGCATTGCCAGGCTGAGACTGTTGCTCCAAGTGCTGTGTCAAGTGCTGGACGCGGGTCCTCTCCCGGGCCCTCGCTCGCCTGTCCTCCCGAGTGCTGTGAAGCAGCTGCCGTCTCTGCTCTGCTGCTGCAAGCGCTGCTAGCGTGTTGGCGTCGGTCGGCCTTCTACCACACTCAACAAACGCAACTGCTGAAGGACTAAGAATATGATGGGGAACATTCTAAATATATGATATAAACACCCAATAGAATTCCGGGGAGAACAGTGACACGCGACCCCTTGGAGTCACGAGTGGAGGGGGGTTTGACCGGGGTGTTTCGGAATCAGCGCAAAATTAGCTTCTATTTCGTACAATTTTTACACTCTGAGGTGGCATGGGAGGCTCAAAGCTCTATTCTTTCAGTCAAGCTTTACATGAGCATAAGGGGGACTACGCCCCAGGGGGCTCCGCCCCAAAAACACAACCAGAGCAAGTGTCTAGGCTTTACATCTCGGTAATGTCTGCTACCCGCACTGCTGCGCACGTTCCCTCCGTACCCTGTGTTGCGTTTGCCACTGCTCCTACTTTGTACCGTTGAGATGCTGCTCTTGCTATTGGCGGGAGTGCCACTTATGTACTGCTGCATCACTTAAAGGAATGGCCACACGTTTGCACAAGCAGGTGGCCTAGGACACGCCCTCTTCCCTAACCACTGCTTAAGTTGTGCTAGAAGGCAAACAAACATGGCAACAGGAAATTATGCACTGCTGTTCAGGTGGCCCTTGACACATCCACTTCCTCGGCTTCTTGTAATTATGGTCAAAGGCAAGGAAACGAAGCAATGAAAGCTTCCCCGCGCAGGTGTATCGAGTGGGAAACTTGGAGGAAACCATCGAGTACTACAAGAAGCACTTTGGCATGCAGCTTGTCCGCATGCGTGACATGCCAGAGGTATGACAAAGAATCGTGCTGTCATCGCCTGTGTTTTCTTGATTGTCTGGAATATATAAGGTGCGAAATCTGTGCGCACCTAGTCCGCGTGTGTGTTGATACTATGCGTGAGCCGCAAGTCAAAACGTTCTGGTTTAGGTATGAGTAAGGTTAAACGGTGTGATTTATTGTGTGTATGAACAGGTATGTACAGATGCTTACCTGGTATGGCTGAAGAAGCTTGCTTTGGCGTGCTCAATATAAATGCATGTTTGTGTTGAGAGGGGTATCATGAGGAATGCACTTGTTGCCTTGCCTGCAACTGAAAGCTGTTGCGCGTGGTGACGCTGCCAGGGTTAATCTGGCACGCCCCGTTGTGCTGACGCAGGATACCTGTCTGACGCAGGATACCTGTGCAGACGCTACCAGGATTAATCTGGCACGCACCATTGTGCTGACGCAGGATACCTGTGACCACCGTTGTGCTGGCGCAGGATACATGGCACGCACCGTTGTGCTGACGCAGGATACCTGTGCTGACGCAGAATACCTGTGCTAACGCAAGATACATGGCAGTTGTACTGACACAGGATACCTGTGCTGACGCAGGATACATGGCACGCACCGTTGTGCTGACGCAGGATACCTGTGCTGACGCAGGATACATGGCACGCACCGTTGTGCTGACGCAGGATACCTGTGCTGACGCAGGATACCTGTGGCCACCGTTGTGCTGATGCAGGATACATGGCACGCACTGTTGTGCTGACGCAGGCAATATGTGATCGCTACCGCAGATTCTGCTTTGCGCTTAGAGTGTGCAAGTCCTACAACCTGCGATGAACGGTCAAGTCAGAGCAGTTTTCATACAGTTTAAACCTGTCAGTTTTCATACAGTTCAAACCCTTATTTCTCAAGGCTTCTTTTGGTGCTGGCCCCTTTGATTTGTTGTGCAGGGCAAGTTCACCAATGCCTTCCTCGGTTATGGCTCAGAGCTGGAGCACTGCGTGTGAGTACGTGTGTGAACGCTGGCTGCTTGTGCCTCCCTCCTAACACAGAATGCCACATCTGAAGAGTAATGGTGCCAGCGTCAGTATGGTCATAGTGGTAACAGAGACCTGGACCATTCAGATGCGGCTCTTACTAACCTTGCATGAACACATGAGCAATGAGGGCAGCGCAATACACAATGTGCTCCATTCCACAGCAATGCAGACGGAAGGGGAACATCCGTAATTGGCACACATCTGCTCGTCTGGCCATGTGCTGTTTGCTTATGCTGTTCCTTTCCAATTGGTCGTGCTTTTATGCTCCTGATAAAAAATAGCCTACCCAACTTTCATCAGGCTTGAGCTGACCTACAATTATGGAGTGGACTCATACCCACTGGGAGACGGCTTTGGCCACTTTGGCCTTGCCATCAATGATGTGTACAAAACGGCCGAATCAATCCAGCAAGCAGGTACGCCTCCGTTATGCATTGTGACAAATGACGCTCCAACCTAACTTGGTGGCCATGGCAAGGTCCTCACTCAATGGCACAGTGGCTCAATGGCACAATGGCAAGGTCCTCGCTCAATGGCACAATGGCACAATGGCAAGGTCCTCGCTCAATGGCACAATGGCTTAATGTCTCAATGTCTCAATGGCAAGGTCCTCACTCAATGGCACAATGACACAATGGAAAGGTCCTTGCTCAATGGCACAATGGCTCAATGGCAAGGTCCTCACTAATGGCACAATGGCACTATGGCACAATGGCAAGGTCCTCACTCAATGGCACAATGGCACAATGGCTCAATGGCTCAATGGCTCAATGGCAAGGTCCTCACTCAATGGCACTATGGCACAATGGCTCAATGGCTCAATGGCAAGGTCCTCGCTCAATGGCACAATGGCATAATGGCACAATGGCAAGGTCCTCGCTCAATGGCACAATGGCACTATGGCACAATGGCACAATGGAAAGGTCCTCGCTAAATGGCACAATGGCTCAATGGCTCAATGGCAAGGTCCTCGCTCAATGGCACAATGGCATAATGGCACAATGGCAAGGTCCTCGCTCAATGGCACAATGGCACTATGGCACAATGGCACAATGGAAAGGTCCTCGCTCAATGGCACAATGGCTCAATGGCTCAATGGCAAGGTCCTCACTCAATGGCACAATGGCACAAAGGCAAGGTCCTGGCTCATTGGCACAACGAGACCTGAGCGCATCCAGCAAGCGCACAGGCCGCGCTGTTTGTGTACGAAAGCTTATTATAGGTGCTCAGCTAAAAACGTTATGACGACCCAGTCCATTCAAGTAGCAGCTTAATAAAACTGAGTAAGCACACTCAAATCCCTCCACTTCTCATACGCCTGGTGCCTCAATCCTACAAGGGCACAACAGCAACCCTTGCTCCCCCTTTCAACCCTGACAAAATGTCATCCCTTTTATTTGTTCCGCTCAAGCCCTTGAAACGTCTCACGACACTTTCGTTGTTTTGGCAGGCGGGCAGGTGCCTCGCCCTGCTGGCCCAGTCAAAGGAGGCAGCACCATCATCGCCTTTGCTAAAGACCCCACCGGGTGCGTACATTCTTGACGCTGCATCTGCGCATCTGTTATGTGTGTGTTTGCTGCACATGTGTTTCTTTATATCTTTCTGCTTCATTGTCTATGGGCTTGAAAGAATTTCCATGCAGGCTATGCACACAACATTATTTAAAGTGAGCAAACCATCATCGCTCTAGCTGAAAACGCCGCTAGTTGCGTCCGTCTGTTCAATTCAGAGTTCATCAGAACCCTAGATTCATGAATCTCCTACAGCGTGTGTAAAAAGTATTGGATATGCCTCTGATCAACCCTAGTCATGTTTACTTGTGTTCCATGTTATTACTGCCTCTGATCAACCCTGGTCATGTTTGCTTGTGTTTCACGATCTTAATCAATTCAACCTGCCCATCAGTTTCGCCTTTGCTCACGTGGGTATGCTCGGTTTAGTGAAAAATACTTAATGACACAGGTACTCCTTCGAGCTTATCCAAAGAGAGGGCAAGATCCCGGAGCCTTTCGCTCAGGTGAAGCCAGGCCAAAGAAAAGAAAAGCTGCGCAGGCAGTAAAAACCACTCCCCACATTGAATAAGGAAAGAATGCCATTTTGGTACCAAATGAAACTTCTTTACCAACAGACAAAAAAGGCTTTGCCAGAAAGGTAGGACCAACAGAGTCCATGAGGAGAAAAGGAGAAAAGGAGTCACAAAGGATGACCTTACTTAGGTGTCGTGAAGGATTCGCACGCGCAAGCAAGTCTGCAAATGCAACCTGCAAATGCAACCAGGTCAGGTTGAAATGGCCTGGTATGATGTGCTGCTTGACAATTCCTGTTTGAACACCTTCAAGGTCCTTGCGCTCTCTTTTAGGCGCCGTTTGCCTCTTCGCTTGTTATGCACATACGTAGTTGTGGTCACAAACGCTTCGATTGTTATATACACATCAGGGAACTTCATCCCGTGCGGGCACCGCACTTATTAAGCACATTTTGAATTTGCCTGGAGGAAATTTGTCCTTTGGGGGATACTAGCTGAGGGCGTCCCGCACCAAAAAAAAAATTGTGGGGGGGGGGAGGGGAAACCGAAGGTTTTTCAAACCCCCTGAAGTTTCCTGATTTATATCCGTAGTTGTGGTCACAAACGCTTTGCTTGTTATATACACATCCATAATTGTGGTCACAGACACTTTGCTTGTTATATACACATCCGCAGTTGCGGTCACAAACGCTTTGCTTGGTATGCACATACGTAGTTGTAGTCACAAACGCTTTGCCTCCTGTCCTCTCTCATGCAGGTCATGCTCCGTGTACAAAATCTGGAGAAGTCCATCCAATACTACACTGAGGCTTTAGGCATGACGCTCCTACGAATCAGGTACGCTGGTCAACATGTTGGCCTGGTTTCCCTCTGTGGGAGATGTTAACATATGGGAGTTGAGGCTTTAGGCATGACGCTCCTACGAACCAGGTACGCTGGTCAACATGTTGGCCTGGTTTCCCTCTGTGGGAGATGTTAACATATGGGCGTGTTCAATTTATGCTGTTCAAGTTCCCCGCTTTCGCTGTTGTCATGCCTTTCTGGTCTGCACTTGTTTTCAGCCCTACTTTCATGGCTGCACAAAACAGGGAGAACCCAGAGGGCCGATATACACTGGCCTTTCTAGGATACGGACCAGAAGAGAGCAACACTGTGTTTGAGCTGACCTACAATTGGGATCGCAAAGAGCCCTACGACAAGGGAGGGGGATACGCACAAATGGCGATCAGCACGAAGGTGGGTGGGTGAGAGTATACATTTGCTTAGTATGATGTTCCTATTGTATTTTATGTCCTTGTCCTTATTCCTCCCACACTTTCCGGTATGCACTGGCACAACTGAAAACCCTGCAACTGCTTACAGCTTGCTGGCTGTAAATCGTAGAGCACAAGCTTGCAGCAAGGTATTCACACATTGTAACAGGAGCTAATGAGCGAAAATATGTGTGTGGTATGTGCTCAATAGATCACCATCATTGCAACATATGAGAAGCATGTACCAAGACCTCATGCGTTTCCGTGGGATGATGCATGACTGCAAGACTCCGCATGGTTCCAGGTACCACCACAGATATCTATTTTGTTCGCACCGCAGGATGTGTACAAGACAGCTGAGCAGATCCGTGCCGCTGGGGGCACAATAACCAAAGAGCCAGGCCCAGCAGGCCCCGGCATTTCTACAAAGATTTGTGCTACAACCGATCCAGACGGCTGGAAGGTTGTCTTGGTGAGTCAGAGTGGTCTAGTTACCTTTGAGCGTTGCAATTCAAGGTTTTGGATCGCATCT
>Ga0307966_1002829_pt1 | contig 13098 bp, 14 predicted proteins | sample OrgLakmetagen646_FD_203141 | JGI IMG/M metagenome (GOLD analysis project Ga0307966, IMG submission 203141) | Saline water microbial communities from Organic Lake, Antarctica - #646 | ecosystem: Environmental > Aquatic > Non-marine Saline and Alkaline > Saline | place: Antarctica: Organic Lake... | reverse complement strand
AGGAGGGTCATTGCAAATCACCCCAAGTCACAGCAATTCACTGAGGCAAATTAAATGTATTGCACGTGAATTATGTATAAAAATTCACACGTCCTGCGTGATTAACTGACAGTGTTTACATAGCACACACACACACACACAAACACATACAAACACATATTGCACACACACATCACACACGCACGGACACACACATTAACATGTACACGCACATACACATACACGCACCAGCACTCCTTGTGCTTGCGCCCATCACAGCCCTCGGGCTTAGCACACCACGCCCACACATTGCACGGACGCTGTGACACAAAACGTGCACGGCAAGCAGCGCAGCACTCCTCTGCGCTCTCTTTGTAGTGCCCATCGCCCCACTGTGCATAATTGTACGCAAGATGGATACTGTCTATTAAATAGACCAGTAATTGGGAAGATAAACTTGTAGGAGTATGGTTTTTGACAAAAGAGTTAATGGCTTGAGGAAATGACGCTCTGACCCCAAAGGAAGCAGAAGATCATGATGTGTGAAGGGATATCTGCAACACTCAGCTAATTGTTAATGTACTGCACACTCAACACTACCGGTAAATAGAAATTAAGTCATTATGGCAGAATGTGGGGCAGTGGTGATGTACCCTGTACATTGTGATTGTGCGCAAGGGTTACTTACCTGCCTCCTCTCACGTCTACCAGAAATCACTTTTGCACACCTCTTTTTTTTAACCCCTTGCATGTTGCAAAGAGGAAGGCGACGCGCTGCATCTTGTAACTAGGGAATAACCCTTCACATACATATGCACAGCTTCCCACCTCTACTACTGCGCCGTGGTATTCTGCGTGCTGCTCAGCATGACACTCTAGCGCGTTGACTTCCAGCGGCGGAGCTTCTAATTCCGCAGACACCACCCTGTTTCCGCCCCGTTTGCTACCCATTTGCGCCCGCCTGCATGAAAGATGACACTTATTATGGCTTCATGTGTGTACAAATATTGTGGTTCTTTCATCAGGCAGCTTGCGACATGTTGTAATCAACTTCACGTCTCTGTTCACTATACATACATATGCGTGCAATAACATGCATGCACAAGTGCGTTTGCACCCACCGTCCCCCCGTCACAAAGTGGTCTTCCGCCTGGGAGTCCATGCTTTTTTCCATGCGAGCATGCAGCTGAGTGTGCTTGTTCACTGCTCAGGAAAGTGAGTGACTGTTGGTTATGTGACTTGCTTGCATTGCCATTGATCATCGTGGGAAGACGAACCTGCGAACATCACGAGGAGCATGGTGGCAAAAATCGCGACGGGGATGAGGATTGAAGTCGTCCTGTGCATGTCCCTCTCCCGAGCAGGCTTGGATCCCTTCATGAGATGCATCTTGCCAGAAACGACACCGGGGGTGTCAAAATATCCTTCGCATAGAATCACACGGCACTGGAACAATGATATAATTCATAACAATAAATGTTCATATTGACGAGGGGCGGGACCTATGAATTTCACGACTTAAATGCACCGCCACAAAATGTTGATTTTACATAACACGGATCACTTTTTCGTGGTATCTCATTTCTTGGAGGTGCCTTTTTATTTTGTGGCCAACCGAAAATATATATGTTGCGTATCACTAAAGTAATTATGTTGCATTCGGTGAACTGACAATGGGAAGGTTTGTACCTCACGGAGCAGCTTCCCTCCAGGTCCTTGTTTTCCTTCTACTTTCTGGAGCAAGCCAGTTTGCTGCACAGGAGGAACACGCTGTCCACACGGTCCATGGGGTTCTGGGATTGGGTGGGAGAAGCAGGGTTACTGCCTTCCCGACCATTGAGTTTTACCTAGAACAACAGGAACCGCCTGAAGAAGCGCATGGCCTGTACATCTTCTCGCTCTCGCCCGCTGCTCAAGTATGTACGAGGCATATGCACGGTTGCGTTCCTCTGCACTGCTGCAATCCTTGTACACGATCGCCAATCGCATCAGCAGTACTTGATTGTTGTGTTTTAGATTCCTTCTAATGCTGCTGATGCTTTGAAATTAGGCAAATGTGCATGTTTGAAGCTCAAGTTAGTCGAGCACGTATTTTACAGTGGTGCAAATTTACAGTGCTGCTCTGCACGCAAATTTAACGTGTGCGTCTCAACCAAATGCATCTTCAGCTCATATCGACCTCATTTCATTCGCAAGATGCACAGCATTGCGTAAGGTATTCCTGTTTTATTATTTGTACGATCTTCTCTTTTGTGTTAATACAAGCATATGAAGGTATGTTTCCACTTCTGCAGCGTTGGGTAATAGCCTGCATCAATTAGAAATATGTGCACTGCTTCAACTACACACACACACACACACACACACACACACACAAACACACGCTTTGTCTCCTGTACAGGCCCCCGCAACACAGGACCGACTTATGGCAGGCATCCAGCAGCGGGCGTCAGCAGTGGTTTCCTTCCTACCTCCTTACTCCTGGGTAGTTTTAAGCAGCCCCCATGGAGTTCAGTGGCTCAGTAGCCAGCCTGACACTCTATTGGTAGGATTGTGTGTGTGTGTGTGTGTGTGTGTGTGTGTGTGTGTCTGTGTATTTGTGTGAGTATGTGTGTGTGTTTGAGTCTGTGTATTTGTGTGTGAGTATGTGTGTGTGTGTATGTGTGTGTGCATGTGTGCATGTTTGTGTGCGTGTGTGTGGGGGGGAGGGGGGGGGGGGAGGGCTGGAGATATCAACTTTGCTTCGCCGCTCCTTAGCTGATAAATATTGCAAACAGCGAAATGCTTACCCCGCACAGTTCAAGTCCTCGTGCACATACTTATGCATGTATAACGTATAACGTATAAGTAATTAAGAATGACAACCACTGTCGACATGCCCAGGTGCCCTATCCCCCCCTCTTAAAGCTCGCTCCTGAGTGGCGGCCTATCCTGGACATCATTGCTTCCAATGATACCCTCTCCCTGCAGCGAATTGTCGAAGGCCATCCGCTGCAGCACCCCCCCTACACGCCTCCACTCCCACGCACGCACGAAGATGGGGGGGATTCTGTTGGGCGGGTGGGTGTGCTGCGCATGCATAGAACGCAAGGAAGGGACGGAAGCAGCAGCAGCACAAGTAGTGGCAACGGCAGCAGTAGCGACGCAATGCAAAGTAGCAGTGGTGCTTTAAGCAGTGGCGCTGATTCTGCAGAGGATAGTGATGGTAATGGTGGTAGTGACAAGGAAGCTAGCCGTGGGGGGGCAGGTCTAGACGGGGGTGGCGTCAGGGCTGGTTCAGGTAGTAGATTTAGGGGCAGCGATAGTAGTGATAGTAGAGGTGGCCACAGGCGGCTTCTTACAGAGGAGGTGGGAGTTGGTGGCGGCACTCAGGGTGGCGAAGGGCCTCTTCCTAACTTCTTTCTCATTGATGTGCGCTTCCCGGAGCTCAGTGCAGCAGACCTAGCGCGGATGGGGCTCAAAGGCAGCCAAGGGGGGTCGACAGAGGGTGAGGGTGAGGATGTAAGAGAGGCACAGCAGTCATTGCAACAGCAGCAGCAGCAGCGTCAGCAGGAGCAGCAGCATGTGCACGGGGTGTACTCCCCTGCAGATGCGGTGGCCGGCGATTGGGGGGAGGCCTTGCAAAAAGTTGCAGTGGAGTGTGGGGCGAAGCTGGTGGTGGAGCACAATGATCTCATGGTGGCTGCGTGTGCGCAGGTGTGTGTGTATGTGTGTGTGTGTGTGTTTGTGTGTGTGTTTGTGTGTGTGTGTGTGTGTGTATATGTGTGTGTGACTGTGTGTGTGTGCGTGCGTGCGTGCGTGCGTGCGTGCTTTCGTGCGTGTGTGTGTGTGTGTGTGTGTGTGTGTGTGTGTGTGTGCGTGTTCAAATAACTACACCGTGAGCTTAAGTGTGTGGGTGTGGGTGTTGGCGTGGATGTTGTTCCAAATGTTGCTGATTCCTTGTTCCAAAAGTTAGCTCCTTGTGGTCCCATTTTTAAAGGCATCCTCTCTGCCCCTGCACACACGACCTAGCCACTGTACTCATGCAACAGATCTGGCACCTACCCTCTGCCCACACAATCGCACCCCCTTTGTCCCTCCCACACAGGACCTGGCCCCTGTGCTTGCTTGGCTGATCACCCGCCCGAGTGTGCGCTGGGTGGCACCCTCCTCCCATACTCACTTGCACAACATCTTTGCAGCTGCGGCTGTGCAGTCGGGTGGAATGGAGCCTGGCACGCGCAGCACTAAACCGGGGCTTTTCCCATTTTGGCAGGTACAAAGGGACCATCGGTTTCTTCATGTGCTTGTGTGAGAATGCTGCGCGTCTGTTTGTACGTGTATGAGTAGGGTTGGCCAGAACCATACGTATGATGTATTTTCGGTGTATGTTTGGTGTTTTCAGCAGGGGAATCTTCACGGTTGAATACAGTGAAGGGTAAACTGTTCCAGCCAGACCTGTGTACAAAGCATGCGATCACAATACTTGTGTTTGTGGATGGGCATGTGTATGGGCATGTGCATGTGTTTGTGCATGCCGTGTTTTTGTTGCTGTGTGCCCCTACTGCAGGAGGACAGGTGTGTTGATAGGCTGTGCGCGTGTTGGAGTGAGAAGTGTGCTTATGTCGGAGTAGAGCGGGTTGAAAAAATCTTGGAAGCCAGTGTCTTTATCTCTGTGTGAAATTTGTATACACGCAAGGCATAGCCATGGCTTGACCTCCCCATTTCTTGCTCACCGACTTCTTCCTTTACATCTTTGCGTCTCACTCACAAAGTGTGCATAGAACACCAGCGGCATCCAAGATACCTTCCTCACAGTAAGCAGAGATTATGCACTATTGCAGTGTTTGATCGAAATTGAGTTGCAAACTTCCTACATTTCACGATGCTGACGTGCTTTATCAACGCCTCAAGATTTACTGCATGAAATGCTCGGGTGTTTGTGTTAGGTGGCGAGCCATCGTCTCTGGCCACAGTGGCGTGAATGAGCCGCCCTTGCCGCAAATTAGAGGACATACCTCTCAAGAATGGCTGCGCAAGCAACAAAAATCTCTTCCCACTTTGATCAAGGGAACAGGAGCCACTATAATGCCAAGCAAAATTATCCTTTTCTACCACACACTTTGAGTTTACTCATTTGTTGCGCATCAGCTCTAATGTACACGCAGGCTGGTTTGGATGGCTCCGGTTCTCATTTGTTGCGCATCAGCTCTGATATACACGCAGGCTGGTTTGGATGGCTACGGATCTCATTTGTTGCGCATCAGCTCTGATGTACACGCAGGCTGGTTTGGATGGCTCCGGTTCTCATTTGTTGCGCATCAGCTCTAATGTACACGCAGGCTGGTTTGGATAGCTCCTGTTCTCATTTGTTGCGCATCAGCTCTAACGTACACGCAGGCTGGTTTGGATAGCTCCGGTTCTCATTTGTTGCGCATCAGCTCTGATGTACACGCAGGCTGGTCTGGATGGCTCCGGTTCTCATTTGTTGCGCATTAACTCTGATGTACACGCAGGCTGGTTTGGATGGCTCTGGTCAAATCATTGGCTCTGGCGACAGCGGCATCAACATGCGCTCGTGCTACTTCAAGGATGACTCCGTGAGCTTTGGGAAAACAGGCACCCGCAGAGGCTTCTCGGTAGGGTCTACGAGATTTGACAAAGGGGTAACGGCTGTCGTATATAGCTGATAGGTTGGTGAGCTCTTTCCTGGGCTCAGCCAGCGCAAGATTTTGAACACAGGCACCCGCAGAGGCTTCTTGGTAGGGCTTACGAGAGTTGACTGTAGCAGTGTAGGCTCTGGCATCATGCCAACCGGGTCAAAAGGGAGCTGTGTGCAAGGTTGCATGCAGCCCCTTCCTTTTAGGGGGGCACGTCAGCCGTGTATAGAAGGATAGACTGACGGACTGTTTGCTGGGCTGAGCCAGCGCAAGATTTAAAACATATACATGGATACTCGCAAAAGCTTCTCGGTAGGTTGTGTATCGGTAGGTTTTGTATAACCCTCAGTGACCTACAACCCTCAGTGACCTATACCACTGACCTGTATCAGTGACCTATAACCCTCACATCAGTGACCTATAACCCTCAGTGACCTATATCAGTGACCTATAACCCTCACATCAGTGACCTATATCACTGACCTATAACCCTCACATCAGTGACCTATATCAGTGACCTATAACCCTCAGTGACCTTGCTGCTGCTGCTGCTGCCGTGGTGAGCTTTTGCCAACACTATTTGTCGTGCACTGTGTATATTGGTACGAGTGTGGTGTCCAAGCACTGAGTACAAGAAAGTCCGTTGTCCATTGCGTAATTTGGCACGAATGTGGTGTTCAAGCAGTCAAGTATGAGAATGTCAGTTGTTGATTGGATGATTTGGCATGAGATAGGTGTCCAAGCAAACATGTATAAAAGTTGTTGTTGTCCGTTGTGTGATGAGGTGCAAATGTGTTGACCAAGCACTCGATTATGCGAGTGTGAATTTTGCATTGAGTGCTGAGGAATTTTGCAGTGCTGAGGATGGGTGTGTGCTGAGGATGGGTTAACTTTGCAGTGCTGAGAATGGGTGAATTTTGCAGTGAGTGCTGAGGATGGGTGTGTAATGTGAGTGCTTCAGTGCTGTTGGGCCTGCCCTTCTCGCTCAAGTCGGCACCCAGTTTAATACTCAGCAGATGGCATGCACAAAAAATCGAATTATTCACAAATACCAAATACCCTTCTCGCTCAAGTCGGCACCCAGTTTGATACTCAGCAGATGGCATGCAGAAATAATTGAATTATTCACAAGTACCAAATACCCTTCCTCGTTTAAGTTGGCACTCAGTCTGATACTCAGCAGATGGCGTGGAAAAATAATTGATTTATATACAAATGCCCTTTCTCGCTCAAGCTGGCACCCAGTTTGATACTCAGTAAATGGCACCCAGTAGATGGCACCCAAATTGATACTCAGCAGATGGCAGGGAAAACAAGAAAAAATCTTCTTACACCAACACGTTATTTACACATCAGTTGGGTTGGCCAGAACCGTATGTATACACCGTATATGACTGTAAATTTGGTGATTTCCCTGCCAAAAACACCGTACTTACACCGTATATATATGGTTCTGGCCAACCCTACATATCATTTGCTAAGTAATCAGTGCATCACTTGTAAGACAACGGAGTTGATTAGAAACCTGGGTACCAAACAGCTCCTCCGCCAAAGGAGACAAGTGTTAATTATACTTAGCTTCTAAGAAACAGATGAGCTGCTCAGGAGCACATCCTCGTGTGTGCACAGTGCAGGGTGCCTGACCAAATAAGGTGATGGGTCCATTGATTTCCTTTATACAGATCAATGGAGAGCAAGAGGGAACAAGCAGACGACAACGTCATGCTGTGTTGTTCTCTCACGCCTGGAGGCCTTGGTCACACACTAACTGGTGCCGTTGCACAGCATTGAGGGCAAACTTGGCTTACTAAAACACATAGACAATAGATGTTTATTAAGGTCTACCTACCTGACCTACCTAAGGTATAAACATCTTTCCAGATCTTTCCATTGATAATATTAGGGAGGATGTTTAATCAATGAAACCTGTTTGCTAACCTCATGCAGCTTTGGTCCCTTGTAACTGCAGGCCTTTGCAAGCTCTAGCCACAGAAAGGTGGTGCTGTACGTTGCGCTGAGGGGGGACATGAATGATGCTGACGGCCATGGCACGCACACCTCCGGCACCCTAGCAGGTATACACATCTCCCTAGGTGCATGCCAGACATGAATGATGCAGACGGCCACGGCACGCTCACCTCCGGCACCCTAGCAGGTATACACAACTCCACGGGTGCATGCCAGGCATAGCTGATAAGGACGGCCATTGCTCTTAGGGTTGGATTTTTTTAAATACCTTCGGCGCCCTAGCAGGTGATCATGGGTCTTTGTGTATATGTGAGGCGTCCAAGGCTTACACCCCTCTGGCTCCAGGCGTCCAAGGCTTACACCCCTCTGGCTCCCTAGCAGGTGAGCACGAAATGCCGCCCATGGGCATTTCAATCACAGGCAACACAGCAGAACTGCAACGATGAAGGTGAAGCAGGTCCTGCTTTACATAACTGTGTGTGTGTATGTGTGTGTGTTTGTGTGTGTGTGTGCGTGTGTGCATGCATGCGTGCGTGCGTGTGTGTGTGTGTGTGTGTGTGTGTGTGTGTGTGTGTGTGTGTGTGTGTGTGTGTGTGTGTGTGTGTGAACAGAGAAAAATGTGTCCTTGGGAGGCTCAGACAACGAGAGCACTGCGCAGCTCAGTTTCGGAAACGTCCTAGCAAGCAGGGAATTTGCATGTCCTATACATTTCATCCCAAACATACCCATAGTTTGCATTTTGTTCAAAGGTTCTTTTGACGAGCGGGTAGTGCTGGAAAGCTGGTTTTCCCACACAGAGAATAGTATCTAGGCCTCTTGTTTAGGAGCAAGCGACAAGGATGAGGGGGATGGGGACGGGGATGGGGATAGAAGGATTCATTCTGCTGGTAGTGATGACACAGCCAGCAGTACACAGCCGACAGTTTTCAAGGAAGGGGGCTACGTCGGTTCCTGCATCAAGTAACCTCAGCTCTTCCACACAGTATTGGCTGTGGGTTCATATTCTCATACCCTCATACCTCAACACCTCTCCCACACCGTATTGGCTGTGGGTTCATATTCTCATACCCTCATACCTCAACACCTCTCCCACACAGTATCGGCTGTGGGTTCATATTCTCATACCCTCATACCTCAACACCTCTCCCACACAGTATCAACTGTTAGTTATTACTCTCATACCCTCATACCTCGACACTCTCCCACACATAACTGGCTGCAATTAATACCCTCTTACCCTCATACATCACATCAATACCTCATAACTCTCCCATGCAATGTTGTATTTCTCCTCAATACCTTATGCCTCACACCTTATACTCCTACCTCGTACACGCAGTGTTGGGTATTCCGGATACTTTAAGTGAGCTGCCTATTATTTAATGCTTTCAATGTTCTACAGGCTCCAGACCTGGCAGCGACCCAGCCACTGATGGTGCTAGAAAGTGCTTCGAAACTTCAATGCCCGATTTTTTGTGTGATATGCTGTGCAGGCTCCAGGCTCAGCAGCAACCCAGCCACGATGAGTAAGGGCTGCATTACCTGACCTTCAATGCCTGACATTTCGTGTGATATGCTGTGCAGGCTCCAGGCCTGGCAGCAACCCGGCCAATGATGGCTTTAGAGGGCTGCATTGCTTGACCTTGAATGCCTGACATTACGTGTGATATCATATCATATCACTGATATGCTGCGCAGACTCCAGACCTGGCAGAACCCGGCCACGATGAGTGAGGGCTGCATTACCTGACCTGCAATGCCTGACATTTTGTGTGATATCATATCATATCACTGATATGCTGTGCAGGCTCCAGGCCCAGCAACAACCCAGCCACGATGAGTGAGGGCTGCATTACCTGACCTGCAATGCCTGGCATTTTGTGTGATATCATATCATATCACTGATATGCTGTGCAGGCTCCAGACCTGGCAGCAACCCGGCCAATGATGACGCTACTGGAATGGCGCCTGGTGCAAGATTGGCCTTCCTTGACCTTGCCAGTGGCAGAATTAATAAGGTGAGCAACTACTTTGTTGTTTCTGTAGTGTAAAAAGTAAAAGGACAACTGTTGCACATTTGTTGCTCAGGGGTGGCAGGGACGGGCTTGGTAAAGCTGTATTGCAAGCGTCATTTTAAAAGAAGGGATTCTAATAAGGAGGCCACAAGCTGGAATCTTGAAACTGGGTAAAGCTGTATTGCAAGCGTCATTTTAAAAGAAAGGATTCTAATAAGAAGGCCACAAGCTGGAATCTTGAAACTGGGTTAACACGAGCAAGCTTCCCCAAATTGTCATTGCACCTTCCATTTTTCCAATATTTTGTTTTAAATGGCTCAATTCTTTGCCGTGTGTGCGCTTTATAAAGGAATTTTGTTACGGGATCGACAATGTTTTCGTATAAAACATCGTCAATAGAATTTTCTTCAATAGAAGGTGTGAGGAGAGACATCTTTATGTAACCTTTCTGAAAGCTACTAATGATGGTCGCTCCTGCAATGTCTGATCAAGATGGCCTCATACAGGTAATGTCCAGTTTTTTTGCTCGTCACGTTTGCCTAGCAACGCAAAGACGTGCACCGCAGCAGCTGCAAAAAACACCCTCAGTCCTCACTTGCTGGAGTGCATTATCCACCGGAACTTGCGCACGTCACGTTCCTTGGCAAGGGTCGACCCTTTGCTAATCTTCTCCTATCAAACATGTGAACCAGGTGGTCACACCGGGAGATCTCGGGCGGAGTTATTTCCCAGTAGCTTATGGGGAAGGTGCGCGCATCCACAGCGATTCGTGGGGCTCCAACAGCGCAGCGTATGACAGCCTTGCTCAAAGCACAGACAGGTTTCTCTGGGAGAATGAAGACTTCACGTCGGTGTTCTCTGCAGGTGTGTGTGTGTGTGTTTAAGTGTATGTGCGTGTGTGCGTGTGCGTGTGCGTGTGCGTGTGTGTGTTTGTGTTTGTGTGTGTGTGTGTAGCTGCCTTGCTGCTTGGCCTGTTCAGGCGGTTATTTGTCCCAAAAGCTTTTTTGATGCTTGGTATTGCAAATAATGACATTTCCCTCCTTTCACTGTATTCATACGGGGAGCGGCTTCAGTGCCTGGCATTCCATGATTTTTAAATTTATCCTTATTCTGGCATTCCATGATTTATAAATTTATCCTTCGTGGCTAGAATACCTTCTAAGTTAAAACATGTTTTATGTTTGTGTGTGTGTGTGCGTGTGTGTGTGTGTGTGTGTGTGTGTGTGTGTGTATGTGTGTGTGTGTGTGTGTGTGTGTGTGTTTAGGTTGTGCTTCAAGCACGTGCCATGCCTAGCCTCATGCGTCGGCAGTCAATCCTTGGTCGTGGATTTAGTAGCACTTTTTAAAAGTTGAGTTAAAATCTCCCCTTTTCGCCCTTGGGCATAAGGCGATGGAACTCTCACCTTCTCACCTCATCTCACCATTGCACCGGTACATTTGGTGTGTGGCGTGCAAGCAGCGTAATTATAAATATCCACTGTGTGCGCGTGTCGTGGCTGCAGGCAACCTATGTTATGCAGGGGACTGTGACTGCTCAAATTATAATTGCCCACTTTATGCACGTGACTGCTCAAGTTATAAATGCCCACTTTATGCGCGTGTCGTGGCTGCAGGCAACTATAGTGTGATGATGCAGAGGACAGTGACTGCTCAAATTATAAATGCCCACTTTGCATATGCATGTGTCGTGGCTGCAGGCAACCAGGGTGATGAAGCAGGGGACAGTGACAGCTCAAATTATAAATGCCCACTTTGCATATGCACGTGTCGTGGCTGCAGGCAACCAGGGTGATGAAGCAGGGGACAGTGACAGCTCGGCCACACTGTCTTCACCCTCCGTGGCTAAGAACGTCATCTCAGTGGGTGCGACCCTGAACCAGGATAGCGGTGTGCAGCCCTCTCCAATTACCTCCGTTAAAATGGCAGTGATGCTCCCCATTTCTGGGACCAAAACCGGGGTGCGCTTGTGTGTGTGCTTGTGTGTGTATGTGTGCGCGTGTATGTGTGTGCGTGTGTTTCTATGTGCGTGCGCTTACGGGATTATGCACAATGTTTATGTGTGTGTGTGTTTGTAGGTATGTTTTCGTCAATGTGAGTTTGTGCGTGTGTGTGTGTGTGTGATGTGATGTGTGTGTGTGTGTGTGTGTGTGTGTGTGTGTGTGTGTGTGTGTGTGTGTGTGTGTGAGCCCGAGTGAGGGAGAGTGCATGCTTGTGCATATCTGTGACACACAGACGCAGCTTGCGTGTTTGTAATATGGTTTGCGACAAAATGTTGAAAAACAATCACAGACCTGTCATGAGTGCTGCGTGTCCAAACCAATTAGATTGTTTCATGTAGCATCTCACCTGCACGTGCTTCTTGCTTGATGCCACCAAAGTCAGTCTGCCTGGCAGCAAAGCAATGCTATGACTAGTCTGCCTTTAAATCTCCACCGTCTATAGTCTAACTGACTCATGCCTTCTTATTGTGCTGTTCTATTCCTGTGCAGCCTTTTGTGCGTGAGACGCTGGTCGTACAAGCTGGCTTTGGTGGGAGGCTGCTTGATCTTGAAAGCCAAGGTGCGCAGATGTCTTACTCACGCTTCTACTCTTGCCTTACATTTTAAAGATTGAATCAAAGTTAAACAACGCCCTTATTTTATTAGGATCCCTAAATAAAAATCGACTTCTGCGCATCTTTTGCGTCCTTCCACAACGCTCATGGAAATGCGTACCAACACTCTAAAGCTTTAGCGTAGTTTACGCAGGTAGTGAAAATCACTCCCCACACATAATTAATTATGGAAAAGGAGCCACTTTGGTACCGGGTATCGTACAACTTTTCCACCAAAGGAAAAAGACAAAGATCAAAAAAGGAGCCACTTTGGTCCCGGGTATTGTACAACTTTCCACCAAAGGAAAAAGACATTAAAGACAATGATCAAAAAAGGAGCCACTTTGGTCCCGGGTATTGTACAACTTTTCCACCAAAGGAAAAAGACAATGATCAATTGGGATCAGGAGGGATATACAGGCTTGACTTGAAACCGTCTCCTGATGAGAGTTGGTATGTGCACGTAAAAAGTATTATAAGTACCAGGCTCAATTGGTGCTGAGCTTCGCTTTTCCTGTTATTTTTTTTCTGTGGTTAGTTCTGCCTGTTTTTGTGTGGTTTGCGAGCACACGCACACACATACACACACACGCACACACACACACGCACGCACGCATGCGCGCGCACACGCACACACACACACACACACACACACACAAACGTACTCATATACCTTTGCGCAGGCAGCATCAGGCTCGTTGATGCAGAGCCTCGCACTGCCTGCTTTTCTTTTAGTGATTTTTTAGCACACTCACACACACACTCAAATGTACACACATACACTTTTGCAGGCAGCATCAGGCTCGTTGGTGCAGAGCCTCGCACTGCCTGCTGTTCTTTTAGTGATTTGTTAGCACACTCACACATACACACCCTCAAACGTACACACATACACTTTTGCAGG
>Ga0307966_1002828_pt1 | contig 13098 bp, 12 predicted proteins | sample OrgLakmetagen646_FD_203141 | JGI IMG/M metagenome (GOLD analysis project Ga0307966, IMG submission 203141) | Saline water microbial communities from Organic Lake, Antarctica - #646 | ecosystem: Environmental > Aquatic > Non-marine Saline and Alkaline > Saline | place: Antarctica: Organic Lake... | reverse complement strand
GCGCAAACTCTCCCGCGCACGGGCGATTCTGCTCTTCACTGTACCTACGCTGATTTCCAATTGCTGCGCAATTTCGTCGTAGGACAAGTTTTTAACATTTCGTAGGATCAAAACTTCTTTGTGCTTCTGATTGAGACCTTGCATGCACTCGGATACACGGTCGACAAACTCTTGCGTGACCGCGGATTCCGCCGGATTTTCACCCGCGCAGGGCATCACATTTTCGAGCGTCATGCTGCCATCTTCACCCAGAGGCTGGTCGAGGGAAATCGACTGATCCCGCTTGCGCCGAAACCAATACCAGTAGCGATTATGCGCCAAATTGGTCGCAATTTGATAAAGCCAGGTGGAAAAAGACGCATCGCCACGGAAATTCTCTAAACCACGATGGGCACGGATGAAGGCATCCTGCGTCACTTCTTCCGCATCTTGTTTATTTTTCAGTAGTTGCGAGACTCGAGCAAAAATACGGTCGTAATATCGGACAACCATGTCGTTGTAAGCGGCCATGTCGCCGGCCTTAATACGCTCAATCAGCAAGTCATCGGGGTGAATTGTTTCGGTTTTAGCACTCATATTAGGGTTCATGTAAGATAGATCGTTGAAACCTTAGATTTGTTCCCAAAAAAATCGTTCAAATTAAATAAAAATACTTTCCTTTTCTTGACAAGCCTTAGCGAGACAAGTTTTATGCCGCGCTTCAGCGTAGGGGTCGTTAGCTCAATCGGTAGAGCAGTTGACTTTTAATCAATTGGTTCGGGGTTCAAGTCCCCGACGGCCTACCACTCTTATAAATGCCGCTAATGCCTTAAAGTAAAGGACTTAGCGGCATTTTTGTGCCATTTTAGCTCCCTTCAAACGAGTTTGTATAGCCACTTGTATAGCCACTTTTTTTAGGAAATTACCCTCAAATTTACCCCCATCCTATTGGACTATTCAACAAAAGCTGCATCTCCAAACAACTTATCAGCATACTTTTGGTAGAGATCGACCAGCTCCTGAGGTGTGTCTTTGTCGATATAATGATTCTCCGTAGTGGCCGAATTCTTGTGCCCCATTCGCGCGTGTGTGGTTTTCAGACCTAAAACGAAATTCGAGGCGGACGCATAGAATTTACGTAATTCATAGCTGGGCCGCTTGGCATCAGGCAGAAATTTTGCGCGAAGATGAGTGTTGAAAGGCCTGAAGAGTTCAGGCCTGTTTTCACTCGAAATGACGTAAATCGATTCATTATCCCGGCAGACGTCCAATCTATGCTCAGCGAGACCTGCAGACATCTTGATGCTGCGCTCGTGGTAATGTTTCGGTCTAAAATCACCTCGGACTCGGATCTCCACCTTCCAATAGCCAGAATACTGAATTTGGTCTTTTTTGAGGTGGATCGTCTCACTGGGCCTCAAATTGACATATAAGCCGATTAATCGGGCCAAATAGTGATTCGAGTCCGACTTTCGCAAGGTTAGTAGTTCCTCAAAGATCCCTTCAATTCGATGATATTCGGGTAGCGTGTATCTACTATGAGCCACGGAAAGAAATCCTTCAGCCAGAAAGTCTCTCGGCAGTTCAAAAACCAGACTAGCCCTACGAAAAATCTTCTGCCCCTTGCCAGAAAATATAGATTTCGCCTGGCGGAAGGTTGAATTGGCACTTTCTGACCGCTCCAGGATCTCGACCTCGTCGATATCCTCAAAGTCGTTCCCGACTCCGAGCATGGTATCCATATACACATCTACCATTTCGGGCGTCAGATCGGAAACGGGGCGGCTAAAGGCTCTCTTTTCAGCCGCCTGGACTTCTTTCTTAGTCTTATTCTTTGGAAGCTCCAGTTTCAGCCCCAGGGAAATGACTTTGCGCAGTTGGTTGACGCACCTCCTGGCATTTTTCGCGGTGAGTCCATTCGTTCGGTTCTCAGCACCTTCCTGATAGGCAGTCACAATCTCCATAAGCGTGACTGCAGCTTCCCCTGTTTCAGACTTCGACCCCGCAGGTTGAGGCAGGCCATTCTGCAAATTCGCATGAGCAGATGCAGCAACTCTGGCATTTGCTTCTGACGATCGGTGTTAATGCGTTATCGTCCGAACATTGACCCCTTTGACGCTTTTGGATCTGCGCCTAGTCTCTAGTGCAGTTCTTTGAGAAGTTTGCCTGGATTCGTGGCCGCCCAGTTTTTAGGCATAAGCGCTTCGAGTAGTTCGGCGCTGGGGCGACCATCGGCGGGGATCAACCTAGCGAGGGCGTCATCGAAGTAGACCTGTGGGTTGATGCGGTGGATTTCACAGGTTTTCAGGACGCTGTAAATGATGGCGCTTTTCTGCCCAGCGTCGGGATGACCGATCCACATCCAGTTTTTGGCTCCGATCTTGGTTGAGCGGAACTTGCTCTCCAGCAGGTTGGTGTCGAGGCGGGTGTGGCCGTGGTTGAAGCATTCACGTAGGGCAGTCCACTGGTTGGCGCTGTAGCTGACGGCGGCGCGGAAGTCATTGTTCGGGATCGTCATATCGGCGGCATAGGCATCGAGCTTTGCCTTGATCGACTCAGCGATGGGGATGGAATGAGCGGTGCGTAGGGCTTTGCGCTCGGCATCGTTGACGGCTTGCTTGTCCCAGTCCTCTTCGAGGTCGTAGAGCTGGCTGATCAGTTGCATCATGGCGCGGGCGTGAGCGGGCTCGTGTTCGAGTCCGTCGCGGAACTTGCGGAAAGCGTGCGCCCAGCAGGCCAGCAGAATGATTTCTGGGTGAGTGGCCGCGTAGTTTCTGTAAGCGGCGTAAGCATCGCTTTGCAAAAAGCCGTTAAATCCGTCGATGAGTGTCTCGACATTTTCATGCCGCCGGTTATCGATCCAGCGCATAATCAGGCAGTCTCCGGGCGAGTGGATCGCCCAGAAGTAGCCTTGGCCCGTGCCAGAGCCTTTCCCGTTAATGTATTTGATAAAAGTCTCGTCAATCTGGAGATAGTCGCTGGCTTTGGCGCACGCATCCATATGATCGTAGAGTGGTTCGAGCCACATGGCCATTTGCTCAATAATGTCGCTCTGACTCTGGCGGCTGATCTCGATGCCGAGCCGCTGGAACTTCTTTTCGAGGCGGTAAAGGGGGCTGTGGTCGAGGTATTTGCCTAGGGTGATGTAGGTGGCGAGACTGGCAGATACGTAGCTGCTGCTGAAGCGGATCGGAGCCTTTGCAATAATAGGGGCAACACTGCGGTCGATTTTGAAGCGGTATTTCCTGCGTAAGATCTCATGAACTCCCAAGGTGGTGGGCACGATCACGACTTCCCGTGTGACGACCGGTGCACCGATTTCCTCCCACTGCTCAGGATGCTCTTTGACCTCATCGGGGATAAACTCCGTCCTTTGCAGCACGGGCAAATCTTTAAGTTTCTCTGCGATGTTCACGCGCTTCTTGCCCTTGCGCTTGGTCGTGCTGCTGGGGATGGTCGGCGTCTTCTCTTTTTCGGCGGAAGCCTCGTCTTCCTCGACCTTGACCGACTCGGTGTGTTGCACCTCCAGGTGCTGTTGGCGCTCGTCCTCTTCCTTGCGCGGCCCCGCCTGGATGATTTCCAGGGCGCGTATCTTCATACGCAGATTGTCGTTCTCGCCCTCCAACTCGCGCACTCTCCCATGCAGGGAGGTGTTCTCGGTTTGAAGACTGTTGACGTGTTTTGTGATAACGCTAACAAGATTATTAATTTAAAGTTCTGTCAACAGCTAAATTGAAAAATTATCGACAAAACCATGCCCGGAAACTGCCGTCCTTCAGGTCGATCCCATTGAGCAACATACCTAGAGCTTCCGGTTTCATCTCGATAGCGCCTTTTTCTGCGTCGGTTTTGCCTGGCCACCAAAAAGTTCCCTTTTCGAGCCGTTTCGCCAGAACCCAAAATCCAGTACCATCCCAGTAAAGTAACTTCACCCTGTCGCGCCTGCGGTTGGCAAATAAAAACAGGCTGCCATCCATCGGGTTTTTCGACAACTCATGCTTGGCGATCGCGTAAAGCCCGTTGAAGGACTTGCGCATGTCAGTCGGTGCCACGCAAAGATGGATTTTTAGTGAGCTGGAAAAATTAAACATCGAACACCTCCTGCTTGAGTCGCTTGGCCAGCGTCACCAAAGCATCCATGTCAGCCCCACCATCGAGCAGGCACTCGAACTTGCCCGAACGTAAAGTCACCTGCGGTAAAATTGGAGACGGGCAGACTGCCCCGCTTAAGCTCACCGGAATAAATGGCGAGTCAGTGCGCAGCGCACCGGCACCATGACCACCGAGTCCTTTTCGATTCCAACGATACAGACTACCCGCACGTATGCCGTGCGTCTGACCATAATTTAGAGCACTCTGCCCGCTGCGCTTCCACGCCATTAAATGACGGGCACGCTCCTGAGCTGTGTAGCGACCATAGCGACGTACCGTTCCGGGGTGATCTGTTGTTTCCATCCCATAGAAATATCACAGACCCAGTAATTTGCATAGGGGGTCAATGTTCGGACGATAACCAGCCACTTACATGCCCCTCTTAACCAATTTGTATCTTTGAGCATTGCTCAATTTAGAAATCACCGTTCAGAATTTCCCGTCTAAGTTCGCGTGGCGTTCGATCAGCCATGCGTCGAATGAACCGGGTGAATACTGACTGTGAATTGAAGCCACTCAACTCAGCCACACTAGAGAGGCTAGAAGACGCATTACGCATCAGTGAGATCGCAGTATGAAACTGATAGTTGCTACGATAGTCGCGCAACGAAAGCCCCATCTGTCGCTCGAATCGATCACGTAAATGGCGCTCCGAAAAACCGGCTCGCTCTGCCACTTCGCTAAAAGTCCAGCCCTCTCGAACGGATCGAATAATTAAGGCTTCAATTTGTGCGATCCACTCATTACTTGAGCTAAGTCCCGCCTCATCCACCCCAAGCGCTCGGTGAGCCGTCCTCAATTTCAGACGCGTCAGCATGCGATCTAAAACCGGTAGCAACTCAATTCGGCTCGAAAAACTCTCACTCAACCACAGATTCACAACTTCTCCCCAGAGCCTGTGTGTTTGCGGATCAGGTTGTAAACGGTGATAGCTCAATTCTGCTAAAATCGATTCGCCCTGATCCAAATCAAATGTGATAAAGATCCAACGTAAGCGCTCCGATTCCAAATCAATGTAGTGGTGAAACTGATAGGGCATCACTAATAAGGCATCCCCCACATCGAGTTGAAATCTCTGACCATCCACGCTGACTACGCCCGGTGTCTGGAGCACCCGCATTAGAACATATCGATGGTGCATGCGGTTGGCTAAGTGTTGTTGCTGGAGCGCCCGGCGGGTCAAACGCTCGAATACGATGACGTTTTGACAAATCACACGTTTGGGCAGATCTATACCATCGTAGTAGCTGACTGGATCTTCTATAGGACCTGGGAATACATCTAGAATCTGTCGAGAATCAGTCACCTCCGAAAAAATCAATAAATACTCCGATTTAAGCAAGTATTTTACATGCGGTAATACGTATTATAGCAATATGACACGTATCACATCTGAACTCAGCCAACTAGAGCGTATCCCTACTCAGATCTACGACAATGCCGATGCGGCATGTCAGACCGTAGCCGATGCCATCACTGACCTAATCAAGGAGCGCAATGCTGCCAACAAATCGACCGTACTGGGACTAGCCACTGGCTCGACCCCGGTGCGTCTCTATCGTGAGTTGATCCGCCGCCACAAGGAGGAGGGACTCTCCTTCGCCAAAGTCATTACTTTCAACTTGGATGAATACTTCGGTCTGCCGGGGGATCACCCTGAAAGCTACCGCAAGTTCATGCAAGATCAGCTCTTTGATCATGTTGATCTGAAACCGGAAAACACTCACGTGCCGGACGGTCTGGTCGAACGGGATGAAGTCTTTAAATCCTGCAAGGCTTATGAAGATGCCATCGCCGCCGCTGGCGGGATCGATATCCAAATCCTCGGCATCGGCCGTACGGGGCATATTGGTTTCAACGAACCCGGTTCGGGCGCGGAGACACTGACGCGCCTCGTCACACTCGACAGTCTCACACGCCGCGACGCCGCTCGCGACTTCCTCGGTGAAGAGAACGTGCCACGCCACGCCATCACCATGGGTGTCGGCACCATTCTCGCTGCCCATAAACTCTTCCTCCTCGCATGGGGCGAAAGTAAAGCTTCGATCATGGCTAAAACCGTGGAAGGCAAACAGACTGAAACCATCCCGGCGACCTTCTTGCAGCAGCACGCAGACTGCACCTTCTGCATCGATCAAGCCGCCGCCAGTCAGTTGACCCGCGAATGTCGCCCTTGGCTAGTGGGGCGGATTAAGTGGACTGAAGAAACGACCCGCAAAGCCGTGCTTTGGCTCGCTCAAAAAACCGAAAAGTCGCTACTCAAACTGGTGGACGAAGACTACACTGAAAATGGGATGTCCGATCTACTGATCGAACAAGGCCCTACTTACGACCTGAACATTAGACTCTTCAACGTCACTCAGCACACCATCACTGGTTGGCCGGGCGGCAAACCGAACGCAGACAACAGCCACCGCCCAGAACGTGCGACGCCCTTCCCTAAGCGCTCATTGATCCTCAGCCCAGAGCCGCTCGACGATGTGTATTGCCTCGGCGGCACGATCAATCGCCTCAAACGACACGGGAATGATGTCACCATCGCCTACCAAACTTCTGGCAACCTTGCCGTTCCCGATACGGAAGTGCGCCGCGCAATCGAGCTGATGATTGAACTCGGCAACGATCGCACGGGCGAGGCCGACCTCAGCTATGCGAACACTGTCGAGACACAGCTCAACGAGAAAGGCACTTTTGGTGCCGACACCACTGAGATCCGTCAACTCAAAGGCCTGATCCGTCGCAGCGAAGCACGCTCCTCCGCTCGCACCCTTGGCATTCACACAGAGAGCCTACGCTACATGGACCTCCCCTTCTATGAAGAAGGACGCTACCGTCGATTTATGGCGACCGAAGCCGATGTCGCGCAGATGCGTGAACTGCTCGAAACTGTAAAACCGCACCAAATCTTCGCCACCGGTTACGGGCACGATCCGCTTTCGGTCTCGGCCTTGAGTTTCGAAATTCTATGCGCCGCACTGGGGCAATGCGTGGACTCCGAATGGATTCAAGACTGTAACATCTGGCTCTACAAAGGCCCTGCGGACGAATGGGAAGCGCACGAAATCGACATGGCGGTGCCCCTCTCCCCGGATGAATTTGAGAATAAGATCCAAGGGATCTACCAGCACCAGACCCAACGCAGCCAAAGCCCCAGCCGAGGCAGTAAAAACAGCAGCAATAGCTGGGATCTTGCCCGGGAGATCAATCGTGGCACTGCTGAAATCTACGACAAACTCGGACTAGCCGAATACGAGGCAATCGAATGCTTTAAAAAATTTACTCTTTAAAAAATGATTTCTGTAAACCCGCTCCACCGGCCACTGCTTGACCCTGAGTTCATACCAGCTACACTATGGAACCGAGCTTATGAACAGGCTGTCTCGCGCTGCGACAGCAGTCGCGAGGTGCGCATCGCCATCGAACGCCCCACCGGCGCACGTTGGATCCATGATACCAAAATGCTTCCGGACGGCGATGAATATACGGAAGATAATTTAAAATACGCAGAGCGCCTCGTTAAGTTTTTACTCTGGGCTTGGGGAGGTTCGCGCGTTCGTATAGCCGGTGCCCCCGAGATCGTCGAAGCTTTGGCTGTCATTTACTCAGCCGACGGAGCACGCAAGTTTGACCATAACTTCATGGGGCCTGCCTGCTTCAAGGAAGACTTCACGGTAAAAACCGCGCCCTTCGATGATCTGGTCGAACAACTCCCCGCCTCCGCGGGCAATCGCCGTTCACTCAAAGGAAATCGCATCGGTTTTGACCTGGGAGGCAGCGACCGTAAATGTGCGGCCATTATCAATGGTGAACTGGTCTTTTCCAAAGAGATCAAATGGAGCCCCTACTTTGAGAGTGACCCAGAGTATCACCGAGCGGGCATACAAGACAGCCTCAAGCTTGCAGCCGCTCACTTGCCTAGCGTTGATGGAATCGGTGGCAGCGCGGCCGGTATCTACATCGATAACGAACCGCGGGTAGGCTCACTCTATCGCGGGATCGCTCCGGAAGATTTCAAAACTAAGATTCAAGGCATTTTCAAAGACTTACAAAAAGAATGGAACCAAGTCCCTTTCGAAGTCGCCAACGATGGTGATGTCACCGCGATGGCGGGCGCAATGGCGATCAACGAAAATGCCGTGCTCGGTATCTCAATGGGCACGAGTCTAGCCGGTGGCTATATCAATCCCAACGGGGCAGTCACCGGCTGGCTCAACGAACTCGCCTTTGTTCCGGTTGATTACCGGGTCGGAGTCGCGATCGACGAATGGAGCGGTGACGCTGGGTGTGGGGTTCAATACTTTTCTCAACAGGCCATTGGACGTCTGCTGCCACTTTCCGGCATTGAGGTCAGCCCGGGAATTGGTTTACCCGAAAAGCTCGAAGTAGTGCAGGCTAGAATGGCGGAGGGAGACGCGCGTGCTGCCGCCATTTATAGCACCATCGGTACCTACTTCGGATACACCATTGCCCATTTTGCCGACTTTTATGAATTCCGACACCTACTATTTCTCGGTCGCGTCAGCTCTGGCCAAGGCGGCGAAATCATTATGAATGAAGCCCGTAAAGTGCTGGATGCCGAATTCCCGGAACTGTCCAAAAGGATCACATTCCAGACCCCTGACGAAAAAACCAAACGCCACGGGCAGGCCATCGCGGCAGCCAGCTTGCCGAACTTCGAATAATTGAGACTATGAGCACTCCGCAATTAAACTTCACTCACCAAGGTTCTGATTTCTACATACCAGATCAGAGCGCCACACAGAAGGCACTTGAACGAACCACCCACTTGGGCGTCGGCGCACACCAAGACGACTTGGAGTTCATGGCGATGCATGGCATTCTGGAATGCTACGAAAACGAAGGGCGTTGGTTTGGTGGCGTCACCTGCACCAACGGAGCCGGCAGTGCCCGCACCGGTGAGTTTACGCACGTCACTGACAAGGGGATGCAGGCCATCCGTGCCGAAGAGCAACGTGAGGCTGCACGTGTTGGCCAATATGCATTCATGGCGCAACTGCACCACCAAAGCTCCAGCATCAAAGACCCCTCGAACGACGACCTGGAAAACGATTTAGTGCAAATACTAGAGCAAGCGCAGCCGGAAGTGGTTTATACCCACAGCCTCGGAGATAAGCACAACACACACATCGCCGTCGCGGCTTCTCTGATTAAAGCGATCCGTCGCTTACCCGCAGAAAAGCGTCCGAAGCGTCTCATCGGCTGTGAGGTCTGGCGCGATCTCGACTGGATGCCCGACAACGAAAAAATCGTCATGGATCTCAGCCAAAGACCCGATCTCGCCAACAAGTTAAACGGCCTCTTCGTTTCTCAAATCAGCGGGGGCAAACGCTACGACCTGGCGGTCGAAGGACGCCGTCGTGCCAATGCCACCTTTTTCGACAGTCACTCGGTCGATCAGTCAGACAGCGTTGGCTTCGGCATCGACCTCAGTCCTCTTATTATAGACGACACGCTTTCGCCGGAAAGCTACATCCTAAGCTTTATCAATCAGTTTAAAGAGGATGTGCGGAGCCAAATTAATCAGTTCTTTTCCAATCAGTAGAACCCGTAGACAGATGAAAATAGCTATTATAGGATTCGGATTCATGGGCGAGATGCACGCGCAAGTATATCAAGCGTTGCCAAACGTTGAATTGTCTGCGGTGGTCGATCTGCGCAAAGACGTCACGACTGAAAAACTGAAAGCACTGGGACTGAATATTCCCGTCTACACTACGCTGACTGAATTACTCGCCAGCTGCGAGGTCCATGCCATCGATATTTGCAGTCCAACCGGTCAACATATCGAGCTCGCCATCGAAGCGGCCCAGGCGGGAAAACACCTTTTTATCGAGAAGCCGCTCGCTTTCGATTTCGATGGCTGCGTGCAAATTGAGTCAGCCATTAGGGAAGCCGGTGTTTTTGCCCAAGTAGGTCATTGCATCCGCTTCTGGCCAGAATACCAAGCACTGAAAGAGATCATCGAATCGCGCCAGATCGGTACACTCAAGTCGCTTTCCCTGACGCGCCGCTCGGCACGCCCTGGTGGTGGCAACCCGGAACACTGGGTCAACCAAGAGAAACTAAGTGGCGGCGCTGCCTTTGACATGCATGTGCACGACACAGACTTCGTCCTGCACCTCTTCGGTTTACCGCAATCAGTTTTTTCCAGCACCTCTCAAGGGATGTCCGGCCCTGATCACATCTTCACGCACTACGCTTACAAAGATATCGTAGTTCACGCCGAAGGTGGATGGGATTACCCGCAGCAATATGCTTTCCATATGGGGTTCGAAGCGGTGTTTGAAAACGGCTCGCTCACCTTCGATTCAAACACCGAGCCCAGCCTTGTCCTAGCGAAAAAAGGCCAGTCAACCGAGCCCATCATTGTCGAGCAACCCGGCCCGAAAGATTCTTTCAGCAGCGGCAACATTTCAGCACTCGGCGGTTATTTCAATGAATTGGAATATTTCACCAATTGCCTACATGCCAACAAAGCGCCCGAAATCGCCACTGTCGAACAAGCCGGCGAAAGTGTTCGTGTGCTTTGCGCCGAACTGAAGTCGGCCCGATCAGGCGAATCAGTCTTTATTTAGTCTCACCCAATTATAACATATAAAAAATTATGAAAGTAGCTATTATCGGACTCGGATTTATGGGTGGCATGCATGCCCAGATCTACACAGCCCTTCCAGGGGTTGAACTCGTCGCCGTCGCAGACTCGAACGTTGAGCGCACCCAGTCAAAAATCACTGAAATGAAACTGACCGCGGAAGTCTTCCCGGACTTGGAAAGCCTACTCGAGGGCATCGAAGTGGATGTCATTGATATTTGTGTGCCCACGGATGAACATGCCAAGATCGCGATCAAAGCGGCTCAAGCCGGCAAAAATCTGTTTATTGAAAAGCCACTCTCTTTGACAATTGCCAACTGTGAAGCGATTCAAACAGCGATCACCGAGGCGGGTGTCTATGCGCAAGTCGGTCAATGCATCCGCTTCTGGCCCGAGTATGTCGCGCTCAAGGAATTCATTGAATCCGGTAAAGGCGGTAAATTAAAGAGCCTCTCACTACAACGCCGTGCCTCGCGCCCGACTTATAGTCAGGATGACTGGCTGAATGATGAAGCACGCAGTGGCGGCGGAGCCGTCGATTTGCACATCCACGACACCGACTTCGTGATCCATCTCCTGGGCTTGCCTAAGTCTGTCTATTCCAGAACAACTCAAGGCCGATCGGGACCGGACCATATCTTCACCAGCTATCAATACGATGAGGTCGCGGTGCAGACCGAAGGCGGCTGGGACTACCCCGAGCAATATGGATTATGCATGGCCTTCGAAGCTGTCTTTGAAAATGCCAGCGTGGCCTTCAACTCTGCTTCGGGCGCACCACTGACCCTCACACTCAAAGATCAGAAATCAACCGAGATGACTGTGGAGCAACCGGGCCCTAAAGAGTCGACTACGGGTGAAGGTAATATCTCCTCCCTCGGCGGCTACTTTAACGAACTCGAATATTTCACCAATTGCCTAAAGGCAAACAAAGCTCCTGAAATCGCGACCGTCAGACAAGCAAGCGATAGCTTGCGCGTAGTTTTAGCTGAACTCAAATCCGCTCAAACCGAAACGTCCGTCACTCTCTAAATACTCATCCAAAAGAATAAGCATATGAAAAAATCAATTAGCACATGGTCCTTTTACGGGGACTGGGATCTCAAAGAAAAAATGGTACTCGCACGCGATGCGGGCTTTGCAGGCTTTGAGCCGGATTTAACAGAAGACGGCGACCTTGCCTTGGATGGCAACGTCGAGTCTTGGAAAAAGGTTCGCGAGATGGCCGACGAAGTAGGTATTGAACTCAGTGGACTGGCCACCGGCCTATACTGGGGAGCCAACGGAGCCAGCGACGATGCCACGATCCGGGCAAAGGCGGCTCACATCCTCGAGCAGCAAATCCGCTGCGCACAAGCGATCGGGGTGGATACCATCCTAATCGTACCCGCAGCCGTGGGTGTGGACTTCATCCCTGACTGCGAAGTCGTGCCTTACGACCTCGCCTACCAACGTGCGACCGAACTCATTCAAAATGCTCTCCCACTCGCTCGTGAAGCGGGCGTGACGATCGCGGTTGAAAACGTATGGAATAAATTTCTACTCAGTCCCTTGGAAATGAAGGGTTTCATTGAGCAGTTCGACGCCCCACATGTTGCCGTCTATTTCGATGCAGGCAATGCCCTCGCGACCGGCTACCCAGAGCACTGGATTAAAATCTTAGGCGACAAGATCAAGCGCGTACATTTTAAAGATTATCGCCGTAATGTCGGAAGCACCGATGGATTTGTCGACTTGCTCTCTGGTGACATCAATTGGGACAAAGTCGTGGCAGAGTTGAAAGCCGCAGGCTACGACAGCTGGGTGGGAGCTGAAATGATCCCGCCGGCTCCTTTCTACAAGCATGCCCCCGAAGTGCTGATTGAAAATACCAGCCGTGCAATGGATGCGATATTCAAACTCGCATAACTAACATAACTCGCCCTGACATAACCAATAATCGGATACGATTCCAGCGCTTCAAACGCGCTGGAATCGTTGCCCCTACCCCATTCTGATGCTAAGACACTTGATTACCTACCTACTTGCAGTGTGCCTTCCCGGCATTGCACTCGCTCCGCTCTCAGCATCACCAAAAGATCGCTTGGATCCTGAGATCAAAAAAACCGAAGGGCTGGACGACTCCATCTCAATCATCTTTGAGAATGCCCGTGAGATCGATGAAGCTCGCCTGCGTATTTATTTTATCACCACGGAAACCGATCCGCACGAAGCACAAAGCGGCGCGAGTCTTATGATGTAAGGCTGCGGTAAATGCGATCGCTCCCGCGCTCAACAGTAAGAGCAGTTTACTCGGTGCGATATACTTAAGAAAGAAAGTGCAAATGAAACGACTGCACAGGAAGATGACCATC
>Ga0307966_1002825_pt1 | contig 13100 bp, 11 predicted proteins | sample OrgLakmetagen646_FD_203141 | JGI IMG/M metagenome (GOLD analysis project Ga0307966, IMG submission 203141) | Saline water microbial communities from Organic Lake, Antarctica - #646 | ecosystem: Environmental > Aquatic > Non-marine Saline and Alkaline > Saline | place: Antarctica: Organic Lake... | reverse complement strand
GATGAGCAAGTATTTACTTACCGTGCACTGGACGAATCCTCTTCGCTCGACCCTCAGTTGGTTGAGGATGTAGACGGCTCCTACATCGTGCGCGATCTGTTTGAAGGTCTGTTGAATTCTGACGAACACGGCAATCTGATTCCAGGCGTTGCCAAACGCTATGAAACCGACAACAACCAGACTTGGACGTTCTTTTTGCGTGACGATGCCAAGTGGTCTGATGGGCGCACCGTGACCGCCAATGACTTTGTTTATGCCTGGCGTCGTGCGATAGATCCTGAACTGGCCTCACCCTATGCCTGGTACATGAGTCTTATGGCGCTGGAAAACGTCGATGCCATACTGGAAGGCGAGATGGACAAGTCGGAACTGGGCATTGAAGCCATTGATGACACCACTGTTCAAGTGAGCCTGAGCCGGCCATTGCCTTACTTTGCGCAAATGGTTGTACATGCCACCACCTTTCCGTCGCCTCAATGGGTGATTGAAGCCCAGGGCGAAGACTGGACCAAACCCGGCAATCTGGTCGGAAACGGCGCCTTTGTGCTGACCGAGCATGTGATCAACGAGCGTCTGGTGCGCGAACGCAACGAACGCTACTGGAACAACAAGAACAACCTGATGGACAAGGTTGTGACCCTGGTCATCAACGACGAGAACCAGGCGCTGAACCGCTACGATGCCGGTGAACTGGACAAGACCGACATACCCGCCGGACAATACCCGACCCAGGAATCTCAACGACCCAATGAAGCACATGTATTCCCTCGACTGTGCAACTACTATTATGTCTTTAATACCGAACAGGCTCCGTTCGACGATTCCAGGGTGCGCCTGGCACTGGCCTACGCAATCGACCGTGACATCGTCGTAGAAAATGTATTACAGGGTGGTCAGTTCCCTGCCTATACATTTACCCCAGCGCTAACCGCAGACTTCACGGCTCCTGATGTTGAGTGGGGTCAGTGGACCCAGCAAGAACGCGATGCCCGAGCCGTTGAGTTGCTCGCCGAGGCGGGCTTTGGTCCGGAAAACCCGCTGCAGGCAAGCCTGTTGTACAATACTGACGAGGCCCACCGCAAAGTTGCGATCGCCGTAGCCAACATGTGGAAACAAAAGCTCGGTGTTGACGCCAGACTGGAAAACCAGGAATGGACAACCTTTCTCACCACCCGCAGTGAAGGCGATTTCGACATAGCCCGTGGCGCCTGGTGCGGCGACTACAACGAAGCCTCGACCTTTCTCGATTTGATGCAGTCGCGCTCAGGCTACAATGATGCCAACTACGTTTCCGAAGCCTATGACGGCCTCGCAGCCGAAGCCCAGACCATGGTCGACCCCAGCGCAAACTATACGGCGATGGAAGAACTGATCGCTGCAGACATGCCCAACGCCCCGGTTTACCACTATACCGGCATCATCATGGTCAAACCTGAACTCAAAGGCTGGCCCTATGAGGATGTTCAACAGAACATCTACAGCCGAAATCTGTACAAAGTAGCTCAGTAGCGGTCGCCAGACTGATATCCAATCAAGGGAGTGACCGGATCCTAACCCGGTCACTCCCTGACCTCTTGTGTAAGTCAGGTGCTCGAGCTAGCCGCTCCTTATACCTCTTTTGCATTGATCAAGGTTAATAACTCCCCGTCGTTAAAGCCTTTTCCTGTAAGCGATTGCAACTCTTTAATCACAGAATAGGCAGTAAGGTGAACCGTACAGTCAATTTTTAAGGGCGTCTGATTGATGTTTGTTGCAAGATATGAAAGCTTACCTCCTTGATTTCGCATTAGGCGAAAGCCCGGCAACACAATGTTTCTGTAATGTTCCTGTAGAGACCCGGCCTGGTAATGGCCTGCTCATACACATAATAAAATCAAAAAAAATACCGAACAGAGAAGAGGGTTAACCATGAAAATACTACACAAAACGCTGGCTGCAGCCGTCGTTTCAGCCTCACTGATGGGCGCCACCGTACTTGCTGAAGACACTCACCCGATCACCGGCGAACAGCTGGCTGACGAGCAAGTATTTACCTATCGCGCACTGGATGAGTCGTCCTCACTGGACCCTCAAGTGGTAGAAGATGTCGATGGCTCCTACATTGTTCGCGACCTGTTTGAAGGCCTGCTGAACTCCGATGCCGAAGGCAACATCGTGCCGGGCGTGGCCGAGCGCTGGGAAACCGATGACAACCAGACCTGGACCTTCTATCTGCGTGATACCGCCAAATGGTCTGACGGTGAACCGGTTACCGCCAATGACTTTGTATATGCCTGGCGTCGTGCTGTCGATCCGGAACTGGCCTCACCCTACGCCTGGTACATGAGCCTGATGGCGCTGGAAAATGTTGACGCCGTGCTGGAAGGTGAAATGGAAGGATCAGAACTCGGTGTTGAAGCTCTGGATGAGCACACACTGCGCGTCAGCCTGACCCGCCCGATGCCCTATTTCGACCAGATGGTCACCCATGCGACCACCTTCCCTTCACCACAGTGGGTCATCGAAGAACAGGGTGATGAATGGACCAAACCCGGCAACCTGGTCGGCAACGGTGCCTTCGTACTGACCGAGCATGTGATCAACGAACGCCTGGTGCGCGAGCGCAACGAACAGTACTGGAATAACGACAACAACCTGATGGACAAAGTTGTTACTCTGGTGATCAACGACGAAAACCAGGCACTGAACCGCTACGACGCCGGCGAGCTGGACAAGACCGATATCCCGGCGGGCCAATACCCGCGTCAGGAATCAGAGCGGCCTGAAGAAGCCCATGTGTTCCCACGCCTGTGCAACTACTACTACTCATTTAACAATGAAGTTCCGCCCTTTGACGACGTCCGTGTCCGCAAAGCGCTGGCCTATGCCATAGACCGCAATGTCATTGTCGACAACGTATTGCAGGGTGGTCAGTTCCCGGCCTACACCTTTACCCCGGCCCTGACCGCTGGCTTCACCACGCCCGATGTTGAGTGGGGTCAGTGGACTCAGGCCGAACGTGACCAACGCGCCAAGGAATTGCTGGCCGAGGCGGGTTACGGTCCGAACAACCCGCTGAAAACAACCGTGCTTTACAACACCAGTGAGGCCCACCAAAAAATAGCCATTGCCATGACGGCTATGTGGAAACAAAAGCTGGGCGTTGAATCCACGCTGGAAAACCAGGAGTGGACTACCTTTCTGACAACGCGCGGTGAAGGCAATTTCGAGATTGCCCGGGGTGCCTGGTGTGGCGACTACAACGAAGCATCTACCTTCCTCGACCTGATGCAGTCTGACTCCGGCTACAACGATGCCAAATACAACTCGGCCGAGTACGACCGCCTGGCTACTGAAGCGCAAACCATGTCAGATCCAAGTGCAAACTACACCAAGATGGAAGAACTGGCCGCAGAAGACATGCCTACTGCACCGATCTACCATTACACCGGTGTCATTCTGGTCAAACCAGACCTGGTGGGCTGGCCTTACGAAGATGTTCAGCAGAATATCTACAGCCGTAATCTGTATAAAGTCACGCAATGATCGACTGATACCGTGCTGATAAACAGCGGCCCTCGGGCCGCTGTTTTTTAAGAACACTCCCTGTTTATCAAACCCCCTGACTGTTTCCTTTTTTTCAAAGGTTTACGGGTTCAGACCGTAATAAGTCCGGTTTCATTTTCGGTTTGAACATCAGGCTGGGTACAATCGCCAGACAACATTTTGCAGGCAACTCCACTATGTTCAATTTCGTACTCCGCCGGATCGCCGTGGCGATTCCGACCCTGCTTGTTCTGGTCTCTGTTTCTTTCTTCCTGATGTTTTCAGCACCGGGTGGTCCGTTCACATCAGAACGACCCATACCCCAGGCGGTGATGGAGAACATTGAAGCCAAATACAATCTCGACAAGCCGGTTTACCAACAACTGGGCATTTACATCTGGAACATCGTTACCGATTTCGATTTTGGCCCCTCATTCCGTTACCAGGACAGAACCGTTCTCGATCTGATCCAGAGTGGTTTCCCCGTTACCCTGACTTACGGCTTCTGGGCGTTTATTTTTGCCGTGACAATCGGCGTATCCCTGGGCGTCATCGCGGCGCTCAAACACAACACCGCGACTGACTACACCGCCGTCAGCATCGCCATTGTCGGCCAGGTGCTGCCCAATTTCGTCGTGGCACCAATATTGGTGCTTATTTTTGTTCTATGGCTGGGCTGGTTGCCTGGCGGCGGCTGGCAGGGTGGCCAGATCGAGTACATTATTTTGCCCGCCATTGCGCTCGGCACCAGTTTTCTGGCCAGCATAGCCCGAATCACCCGGTCCAGCATGCTGGAAGTGCTTAATTCCAATTACATCCGCACCGCTCGCGCCAAGGGCCTGCCGTTCAGATACATCGTCTGGCGTCATGCCCTCAAACCCGCCATGTTGCCGGTAGTGTCCTATCTCGGCCCGGCTTTTGTCGGCATGATCACCGGTTCGGTCATTATCGATTCCTACTTCACCACCGGCGGCATCGGTGTGCACTTTATCAATGGCGCACTGAATCGGGACTACGCCCTCATCATGGGAGTCACTATTTTGCTTGGGACCCTGACCATCACCTTCAACATACTGGTCGACATCATTTACGCCTGGATTGACCCCAAGATTCGTTACTAAGGCTTATTACCATGCTGACGCACAAGAAAACCAATGTAGACGCCCTTGTCGGGAACCTCGGCAACGAGGCCATCGCCGGGCGCAGCCTGTGGCGCGATGCCATGCACCGTTTCTCACGCAACAAAGCCGCTATGGGCGGGCTGGTCGTACTCGGACTTATTGTCCTGTTTTCTGCCTTCGGGCCTTTTGTGGCGGCCTGGCATTATTCGGACATTGACTGGTCGCTGATGGGCAACGCAGCAGCCGCAGGTCAGCCATCCATTGCCAACGGACACTATTTCGGTATCGATGATCTCGGCCGGGACATGTTTGCCCGAACCGTTCAGGGCAGTCAGATATCGCTGATGGTCGGCACCATTGGCGCCCTCATCGCTGTTTTTATTGGCACGCTCTATGGTGCCGTCTCGGGCTATTTTGGGGGCCGTATCGACAGCATGATGATGCGCGCCGTCGATATCCTGATGTCGATTCCCTACATGTTCTTTCTGATTCTGCTGCTGGTCATGTTCGGTCGCTCGATACTGCTGATTTTTATTGGTATCGGTGCCATCTCCTGGCTGGAAATGGCCCGGATCGTCCGTGGCCAGACCCTGTCGATCAAGAACAAGGAATTCATTGAGGCGGCGGTTGCATCGGGCGTGCGTCCGATCAAGATTGTGCTGCGCCATGTCGTGCCCAATTTACTCGGCGTGGTGGTGGTCTATGCCACCCTACTGGTGCCTCAGATGATTCTGACCGAATCCTTTATCTCTTTCCTGGGCCTGGGCGTGCAGGAACCGCAAACATCCTGGGGTGCACTGATCAATGACGGAGCCGGGACCATGCGCTACGGCACACTGTGGCAGTTGATGTTCCCGCTGAGCTTTTTTATCGCCACTCTTTTAAGCTTTTTCTTCGTCGGTGACGGCCTGCGCGATGCGCTTGACCCGAAAGACCGCTGAGCCACAGGAGCCACTGAACAATGAGCTTGTTATCCGTTAACGATCTGAATGTCAGCTTCAACACTCTGGACGGCCAGGTTAACGCCGTCAACGGCGTCAGTTTCTACCTGGCTAAAGGTGGAACCATGGCCATCGTCGGGGAATCCGGTTCTGGCAAAAGCCAGACGGCGTTTGCCATTATGGGCTTGCTGGCCAACAACGGTCACGCCACTGGCAGCGTCAAATTTGAAGGTCTTGAAATCCTGAATCTGCCCGAGCAGGGCATGAACCGCATTCGCGCTGATAAAATCGGCATGATCTTTCAGGACCCGATGACCTCGCTGAACCCCTTTATGAAAGTCAGCAAGCAGATGGCCGAAGTACTGATTCACCACAAAGGTATGTCGCGCCGTGACGCCACTGAAGAATGCATCAACATGCTCGACGCAGTGCGCATTCCCGAGGCACGCAATCGCATTCACATGTACCCGCATGAATTCTCCGGTGGCATGCGCCAGCGAGTGATGATTGCCATGTCGCTGTTGCTGCGTCCGCAACTGTTGATCGCGGACGAACCCACAACGGCACTGGACGTAACCGTTCAGGCCCAGATCATGAAGTTGCTGCGTGACCTGCAAACCGAGTTCGGAACCGCGATCATGCTCATTACTCACGATTTGGGAGTGGTCGCCGGGGCCTGTGAAAACACCCTGGTCATGTACGGTGGCCGGGTTATGGAATACGGCTCTACGATCGATCTGTTCGAGAAACCCAGCCATCCCTATACTCAGGGTCTGCTGCGTGCTATTCCACGCCTCGACCAGGAAGGTGAAGAGCTGCTGACCATTCCCGGCAGCCCACCCAACATGCTCAATATGCCAGCGGGCTGTCCGTTCGAGCCACGCTGCGGTTTTGCTCTCGATCGTTGCAAAAACACCGAACCAGCGCTGACTCGTAACAACAGCCTGCAGCGCGAGCGCGCCTGCCATGAAGATCCGGAGGCACTGGTATGACAGAACACACCGTGAGCAAACAGATCCCTACTGAAATCGCCAGGGCAACCGGTAAAAAGTTGCTGTCGGTGCGCGACCTGAAAGTCTATTTCGATATTTACCCGAAGGGCGCGATGCCCTGGACCCGGCCGAACCACCTCAAAGCCGTCGACGGTGTCAGCTTCGATCTGTACGAAGGCGAAACGCTGGGCGTGGTTGGAGAATCCGGCTGTGGCAAGTCAACACTGGCGCGAGCTATTATTCGCATGCTGCCGGTTGAAGGCGGCGAAGTAGTCTGGTTAGGGCAGGACCTGGCACGGCTGAAAGACAAAGCCATGCGCAACCACCGCAAAGACATCCAGATGATCTTCCAGGACCCGCTGGCGTCACTAAACCCGCGCATGACCATCGGCCAGATTATTGCCGAGCCGCTGGAGACCCACTATCCGAACCTGTCCCGTGCCGAGATCAAGGAACAGGTCAAAGAGATGATGGAAACCGTGGGTTTGTTGCCCAACCAGATCAACCGGTACCCGCATGAATTCTCCGGTGGCCAGTGCCAGCGTATCGGCATCGCCCGGGCATTAGTGCTCAAGCCAAAGCTGATCATCTGCGACGAACCGGTATCGGCACTGGATGTATCGATTCAGGCCCAGGTCATCAACCTGCTGATGTCGCTGCAGAAAAAAATGGGCTTGTCGCTCATCTTTATTGCGCACGATCTGAGTGTCGTCAAACACATCTCCACGCGCATCATGGTGTTGTACCTGGGCAATGTTATGGAAGTGGCCGATGCCGCAGATATTTACCGCCAGCCGCGCCACCCGTACACCCAGGCGCTAATATCAGCCGTCCCGATTCCGGACCCGAAAATCGAACGCAATAAGGAAGTCATTCTGATCGAAGGTGACCTGCCCAGCCCGATCAATCCACCGTCAGGCTGCGTGTTCCGCACCCGCTGCCCAAAAGCCGACTCCCAATGCGCAGAGCAAAAGCCCGAGCTGGTGTTTGCCCGGGGTACGCACCAGGTTGCCTGTCATTACCACGACTGATCGGTCCATGTGGATGTATCCGATGACGCACTGTCCGATCGTCGTGCCGACATGGCCAATAAAGGTCCCAGCGCCGACAAAGGCGCCATGCGCAACTTGAACATGCTGGCAGACTAACAACCCATTCGGGTACGTTTTCGATACGCCAGCAAGCGTTGAGCTTTGCCAGCGTATTTGGTTGAACGCCGGGGATTAGCAGGTAGACACACTCGTCAGGACACCCAAAAGCAACTCAAGTACATCCCCTGAACGATGTACAATCAACCAGACACCTCAGCGGAGTAACTGAATGCATTGCGATGCACCTTGGTTTCAACACCAAGTTCTTGACTGGTATGACCACCACGGTCGCAAAACACTACCGTGGCAGCAGGAGAAAACCCCCTATCGGGTCTGGGTTTCCGAGATCATGCTGCAACAAACCCAGGTGACTACGGTGATTCCCTATTATCACCGGTTCATGGCGCGGTTTCCGAACGTAGAAACGTTGGCCAGCGCCCCCCAGGATGACGTTCTGCATCACTGGACCGGCCTTGGCTACTACGCTCGCGCACGCAACCTGCATAAAGCCGCACACACACTGGTCAACCAACACAACAGCCAGTTCCCTGAGACGGTAGCGGAGGTCAGCGAACTGCCAGGCATAGGCCGATCCACCGCGGGCGCGATTCTGAGCCTGAGCCGGGGCACTTATGCCCCCATCCTCGATGGCAACGTCAAACGGGTGCTGAGCCGCTTCTTTGCGCTTGAAGGCTGGCCCGCCACTGCCGCCAACCTGAAGCAGCTATGGGACTGGGCCGAACAACTCACCCCAAAGGAGCGCGTCACTGACTTCAATCAGGTAATGATGGACCTGGGTGCCATGGTCTGCACCCGCAGCAAGCCCAAATGCGACGCCTGCCCGCTGCAACCGGAATGCAAAGCCTGCCAGCAAAGCCGAACCACCGAGCTACCGGCATCGAGACCAAAAAAAGACAAACCTACCCGCGACACCTGGTTATTAATCCTGAGAGCGCCGGACGGCGGTATCTATCTGGAAAAACGACCGCAAAGTGGTATCTGGGGCGGTTTACACAGCTTTCCCCAGTTCAACAACCGCGATCAGGCCGAACAGCACCTCGCACTGGGTAATCTGAAAACGACTCTGGAAGACTGGACCCCCTTTCGCCACACCTTCAGCCACTACCACCTGAACATTCACCCATTGTTCGCCCCGTTACACAGGATACCAACTCAGGTGGGTGAGGCTGCGAGCAAAGCTGGCCTCTGGTACCATCCCGGCATTGCCAGCCAGGTAGGCCTCAGCGCCCCGGTAAAAACCCTGTTGGACCGGCTGTTCTGAGCAGACGCCAACAAGCTAACCGACATAATCGAAGGACACACTGATGACCCGTACCGTACATTGCCGCAAACACGATCAGGAACTCGAAGGCCTGGAGAAGCCCCCCTACCCCGGCCCCAAGGGCCAGGATATCTACGATAATGTCTCCAGGCAGGCCTGGGAAGAATGGCAGGCCCACCAGACGCGTCTGATCAACGAAAAGCACCTGACCATGACCGACCCGGCCTCGCGCAAATATCTGATGGAACAGATGGACAAGTTTTTAAGCGGCCAGGCCTATGACCAGGCCGATGGTTACGTGCCGGAGTGAACCATTGGCGGTGCAACCCCCTGAACACAAAACCACCAGAAACCCGGAATCTTTAAAAAAATCAAAGATTTAAGCCAAAAAAGGTTGACGCCAAATCGGAAAATTCGTTTAATACGCCTCGTTCGCGATGCACGGAACACTGCGCACCACGAACACGCCCAGATAGCTCAGTCGGTAGAGCAGGGGACTGAAAATCCCCGTGTCGGTGGTTCGATTCCGCCTCTGGGCACCATTAATCCTTTAAAATCAAGCGGTTACAGTCTGTTGAGTCCTAAGACCAACACGCTACCCAACAGACCTGAAATGCTTAAAATCTAAGCAATCTTTACATAACTGTAATGTTTACCGCTCGCAGAGACTGCCAAGCGGTTGCGACACCTGCCTAGTGGTGTGACTGTCAGGGGCCAGTTAATTTTCTGTGGTTAACACTTCACCTTCGACGCTGATGGTTGAGCGACCATAAATGTAGGGAATATAAAACCAGTTGCTGTGGATGGTGGCATTTTTCAGAGCAACGCCACCTTTCTTTTTTTCGATTGCTCGATCAAGAGCCTCCTCGGCATTCGGCGTACCCATTGGGAAAAAAATTATAATGTGGGCTGTATCTTTACCCTCTACCCTTTCACCGTCAGTCGTTGTAGATGCCAGTTCTTCTTGAGATATGGTTTTGGTGGAAACATACGTGAGATCAGCGATTCTATGCGCACAACCTGACAGAAATACGGCTCCTGACAAAGCGACGGCTAAAGCTGTTTTTTTCATACAACATCACCTTACTATGGGTTTACTTTTACATTTAACGCCGTGCCTGCACTGGTGTACGCCCAACATGGGCATAAACTAATGGGGTGAAAGTCCCCTGTGGTAAGATCACCGTTCAGCCGGTTTTACCCGATTGAACGCTAACCACTAGCGAATGGCAAGGGCCAGCTTGATAGTGGTAGGTGATTTCGGGGCTTTTGGGTTTTTGCGCACTACGCACGCGTGAGCGAATTTTAACCGGTCGCATGGATTTGGCTAGCGGTCGCTAACAAAGCTCAAGAAACGCAGCACTAAGGAGCACTTATGCCGTTAGCGATTTTATTAGTATTGATTCTAATCGCGGTACTGATCGCGCCTTGGCTCATTGGTGTTGCGATTGCTGCGGCGATTGCTGCGGCAGCATTATACGGGACCTATCTTGTTGCGGCCGCAGTGATCGCAATCGCGGCTCTAGTTGTAGCGGTAGCTTGGGTCCTTATCACTGGGAACTCCCGTCAAGAGAAGCCAGAAGAAATCCACGGTGAAAGGAAAGCGTGCAAGTATTGCCAAGTTGAAATGGCTGCATCCGCGAGTCGGTGCGGCAGCTGTGGCAAATCCAGCCCATAACCTAGCCAGTCTGCTCACACCACCGAATAAAGCCCTCGCTGATCCAGTCCGGCTCAAGATCCAGAAAACCACAGCAATGCCTTATCATTGGCCCGCATCGGCATACATCATCAAATGCGGCCTCAAGATGGTAGTTTTCAGCGTCGAAATCCCGCGTGTTCTCACCCTGCCAATAGCTGCGAGCATCCGACACCAGCAGGCGTAGAGCTTCACTCCATAGGTTAGTTTCAGGCAAGCCCGGCATCCGTGCCGTAATCTACCGCCTCCACCGTCAATCAGCGTCAGCCGGTACCGGATGATAAGAACTTTCCAGACTCCGAGAAGCATCGGTGCTCTTAGCTTCGGCTTCCTCAATTTTTCGTAATTGGACGGGGTCGTACCCGCTCTCGATGGATTTGTTGACGATTCCCAGCGCCGTCATTCCGGCACTGAACGATTCCAGAAGATCAGATTTTGCCGCTGTTTCCTCTGGTGCGAGTGATTCCATAATGCCTTCGCGGTATCGGGTCTGCATATCGGCAGTGACACCAGAAAGCAAAGCCGGTGCCTCGCTTATCGCTGCTATGGTTGCACCGTCGCCAGCCTTTAATGCTGCATTCAAAATTTCACTACGCTCCTGGAAAGACATACCCCGCAAGGCTGTACGGATTTCCGATCCGTGCAAAGTTTCGCGAAGTCCTGCTTTTTCGGTGATCGCCCGGTCTAATTCATCAATTCCCCGGCGCACATTGTCGTTCAAAGACTTTTCCCATCGTGCAGTTTCAGTTTTCAGCCGCTTGGCCTGGGCTGCAATTTTTAGGGTATGGCCCGCGTCCGTATCTTTTGGACTTTTGTTGGCGCTGAAATTCTCTAGCCCTTCAACGCTGCGGATCATCTGGTTGACGTGAGTCTGGAGACTTCGAGCGTGTGTGTTCTTTTCGGCTGCCTTAGCCATGCGTGAGCCGATTTCTGCAAGTGGTTTGCTGAATCTCATAGGTAATACCTCAAAGGGAAAAAGTTACGGGAATAGGTTTGCTGAATCCGCTGTTCTTCAAGCCATAGCGGCAGGAATCTGCCGCATGATCGGGTGCTGAACTATCGACATCTTCAGGGTTGCGGGGATCACGTGGCAGGCTTGGCACTGTCTCCCACCAGATCCGGCAATTACGGGACACGTACAGGCCAGGAACGTCAGGTTTACCGGCATCAGCCAATAACCGGCGCATCTGTTGCCAGCCTGCTATGCGGCTGCCTTTACGTGCTTTCTCGAAGTAGATGCCAGCCTTTCTAAATTCATCGGCAATGCTGCCTTCCTGGCTGCCGGTGCGGTTGAATATCGCGTCATCAGCCACGCCACTGGCGGTAACGCCCCAACTCATGCACATGGATAGAATGCGGTCTGCCTGATCCGGTACGGTTAAGCCAAGGCCGGTGTTCAGGTCGTCGGGGTGTGTGGTGGTTTCTTCGTCCATCAGCACAAAAGAGCCGCGCGGGTAGAAATAACCGTCTGGGCCTTCAGCGCCGGGGCTTTGGGCAACAAGGTAAGTAACGGAAGGGGCGGCCACACCGAAATCATGCGCCAGATAAAAGCGCCATCTATCGTTTATGCTGCCTGCCGTGCCTCTGTAGCCATTGGTATTCGATGGGAGCTTTGCGCCCTCGTAAAAATCAGGACGGTTTGCCCACGGCTCAACCATGTTGCGCTGTTCATCGATAACCGTGCTGAAGTACGCGCCACGCAATACTGACCAATCGCCATTTAGCCAAGCGCGGCCTAACTCTGGGTCAGTGGCACAGCTTGCCATTAGGTTTTTTGCGTAACGCTCGCGGTCGATGAATTGATTGTCACGGTATGTGCTGTTAATACTCACGAAATCAAAGCCGGTGGCTGCATCGGTGTACGGCTTCCACGGCTCATTGAGAGCATACCGGCGAACTAGCCACGCATGGCCCACACCGCCAGGGTTAGCCAGGACAATGAACCGCACAGGGACACCCACTGGAGCGCGTAACGAACTGCGCAGACGGTCAATCAGTGCAGGGGATGCGAACTGGCCAGCCTCGTCTACAGCGATATGCGAGAACGACTTGCCCTGATATTTCTGGAAGTCTGCTTCCCGCTCCATCTGATCGAGTTGGATGGTTGCGCCATTGGGCAGGGTGAAGCGGTGTTTCTGTGCGTCAAACCTTAGGGCCGTGCCGTAAATGCTGCGGTAATAGGCTAGGAACTCGGCTTCAAGATCCTGAAGGCCAGGGAATGACTTACGAACCACCAGACACCGCGCCTGATCTGAATGCTGCTCACAGTGACGGAAGAACAATGCTGCCAGCAGAAACGACTTACCACCACCACGTCCACCGCCTAGAAACAGATCAATGCTTTCTGGAACCGTCATGGCTTGCTGTTGCCAATGGCTCAACTGATCCGGGCGTTGTTCAACTGCCATCTGGCAAGCGCTCCTGCTCAACACGAACGGCCTTTGCATACTCT
>Ga0307966_1002824_pt1 | contig 13101 bp, 16 predicted proteins | sample OrgLakmetagen646_FD_203141 | JGI IMG/M metagenome (GOLD analysis project Ga0307966, IMG submission 203141) | Saline water microbial communities from Organic Lake, Antarctica - #646 | ecosystem: Environmental > Aquatic > Non-marine Saline and Alkaline > Saline | place: Antarctica: Organic Lake... | reverse complement strand
TAAATTGATTGACAAGGTTTTACCAATTATCAGGAAAAACAAAACCACCTTAATCTTTACGAATACAAGATCACAAACTGAAATTTGGTACCAGCAATTATTGAATAAAGACCCTGAGTTAGCTGGTGCTATTGCCATGCACCATGGATCCTTAAATAATCAAATCAGAACCTGGGTAGAAGATGCATTACACAGCGGTCAGGTAAAAGTAGTCGTCTGTACTTCTAGTTTAGATTTAGGAGTTGATTTTCGTCCAGTAGACACTATCATTCAAGTAGGAGGACCAAAAGGTGTTGCACGATTTGCGCAAAGAGCCGGGCGCAGTGGACACCGACCTGGAGAGATCAGCAAAATTTACTTTCTCCCTACCCATTCATTGGAATTAATCGAAGGTGCTGCTTTAAGAACTGCCATTCAGCAAAAAGATTTTGAGGCCAGAATCCCGCTTCAAATGGCGTTGGATGTGCTTTTACAATTTATGATAACTCTGGCAGTTGGAGATGGATTTGAACCCGTTCAACTCTTTCAACAAATTAAAAACACTCATTGCTATCAAAAAATAAGTGCTGAGGAATGGGATTGGCTTTTAAATTTCTTGAAAAATGGTGGGGAAAGTTTGACGGCTTATGATGAATATCACAAAACGATTATTGATGAGGGGAGAATAAAAGTCATCGAAAAAGGAATTGCAATGCGCCACCGATTGTCGATTGGTACTATCGTGGGTGACCAAGCGCTCAATGTAAAATATGTAAAAGGAGGATATTTAGGGACAATAGAAGAATATTTTATCAGTAAATTAAAACCAGGTGATGTCTTTTGGTTTTCGGGGAAAGCTTTGGAATACGTTAGGCTGAAAGACATGACCGTTCAGGTGAAGAAAAGTAAAAGGAAAACAGGTCAAATCCCCCAGTGGATGGGTGGAAGAATGCCCCTTTCCTCTCAATTATCTTTTCACATTAAACAAAAACTTGAAAAAATAAGGAGAAAGGAATTAGATGAAGTAGAGCTAGTAACTATTCAACCTTTAATAGAAAGGCAGCTTCAGTTATCTAGCGTTCCCAAAGCAAATGAATTACTGATAGAGTCAGTTAATTCAAAAGAAGGCTTTCACATCTTCATTTTCCCTTTTGAAGGCCGATTTATTCATGAAGTCTTGGCTAGTTTAATTGCCTACAGAATTAGTGTATCTCAACCTATTACTTTTTCTATTGCTATGAACGATTATGGTTTTGAACTGCTTACAGATGAGGAATTTGATTTTGAAGAGATGCTCTCATTTGATTTATTCTCATTAGAAAATTTAAAAGAAGATATTCTTTTAGGTATTAATGAAACAGAAATGGCTAAGAGAAAATTTAGGGATATTGCTTCTATCTCAGGACTAATTTTCAGAGGATTTCCTGGGAAAAATATTAAAGAAAAACATATTCAAGCATCTTCTTCTATTCTGTTTGATGTTTTTACTGAATATGATCCTGAAAATTTATTACTTCAACAAGCTCATAGAGAGGTAATTGAGCATCAATTGGAAGAAGAACGATTATATAATTCCTTAAAAAAAATTAATCAACAAAAAATTATCTATAATAAAACTAGCAATCCCTCTCCTTTCGCCTTCCCGATTATGGTGGATAGGTTAAGAGAAAAATTCTCCACTGAAACCATAGAAGAAAGGGTTGCAAAAATGCAGCTACAATTAGAAAAGTTTTAATTTTAATTTTACATTTGATGACAACTATATGATAAAAAAGATGAAGAAATTAAGTTTAGTACTATTATTAATCGGGTTTGGTTTTGGTGCAATAGCTCAAACTGATGTTACAGGAAAATGGAAAACCATAGATGATGAAACAGGCAAGGAAAAGAGTATTGTAGAGATTTATGAAAAAGACGGAAAGGTATATGGTAAAATCACCAAACTTTTCAGAGGGCCTGATGAAGAACAAGATCCAATCTGTGATGTATGTCCAGGAGATAGGAAAAATGAAAAAATTATAGGCATGGAAATCATCCGTGGAATGGAATGGGATGCTGGGGATGAAGAATATGATGATGGAGAAATCATGGATCCGAAAGACGGTAAAACTTATGATTGCGTTCTTTGGAAAGAAGGAGATGAATTAAAAGTGAGAGGTTATGTAGCCTTTTTCTTTAGAACTCAAACGTGGAAAAAAGTAGACTAATTAATTGGAAATCAATATAGCAGGAGAAAAATTACTGCTTTCAGAAAGTAAAGTTATTTACTGGTCAAGACAGCAAACGCTTTTTATTGCAGATTTACATTTGGGAAAGACTTCCCACTTCAGAAAATCGGGTATTGCTATACCACTTGCTATCGTAAAAGCTGAAATTGACCGAATTGAAAATACTATTTTAAAATTTCGCCCGAAAAAAGTATTCTTTTTGGGCGATTTATTTCATAGTGACCTGAATCATGAATGGAGTATTTTCACTGATTTTATAGAACAGTATGGGGACATCCAATTCACTTTAATAAAAGGAAATCATGATATTCTCAATGACAGCATCTATAAAATGAGCTCTTTACAAATTGAAAAAGAACCATTTCTATTAACCCCATTCGTTTTGAGTCATCATCCTCTGAATACGCAAGAAATTGATGATTCTCAAATGAATCTATGCGGACATCTTCATCCAGGAATAAGCATTAAAGGAAAAGGCAAGTCAGATTTAACTTTAGCTTGTTTCTATCTGTTACAAAATAAATTGATTCTACCTGCTTTCGGAAGATTTACAGGCTTAGCTAAAATAAAGCTTGAAAAAGCGGGGAGCGCGTATGCTATATTGAACAATTCGGTCCTAAAAATTGGATAGAATAGCACTTTTAATCTACAACCGAAAAGTTAGCTTGTAATAAATTCGATGCTTTTACATTCAAATATTTATAAAAATTTACGTATTATTATAATAATTTTCAGACGAAGGGTTACCAAAACCGTCTGAGTAGTATTAACAAATGAAATTAACAGACAGTCAAATAATCGAACGCATCAAATTAGGTGATGAAACTGCTTTAGATTATCTCTACAAGCAACACTATAAAATGATGTTAAGAATGGTGCTGAGAAACAATGGTACAGAGCAAGAGGCTTTAGATATTTTTCAAGATGCATTAATAGTTTTTTGGCAAAAAGCAGTGAATGTTGATTTCGAGCTAACTTCAAAAATTAGCACTTATCTCTTCAGCGTATGCAAAAACCTTTGGAGAAAAGAGCTTGAAAGAAAAAAGAAATTTGAAGATAGTGACAAAGAAGAAAGTGAATACAACCAATTAGAAAATCAGGAAATGGTGAAAATTATCCATGCCTGTATTAGTGAATTGGGAGATTCTTGCAAAAAAATATTAAGCTACCACTATTTTGATGGTCTTTCAATGGATCAAATTGCAAAGAAAATGGGGCTAGCGAATAGTGATACTGCTAAAACAAAAAGATATAAATGTAAAAAAAGGCTGGATGATTTAATTAGATCACGATATAAAGCCAGCGACTTTTTAGACTAAAAATTATGAGTGAAACAAATTATTTTCGCTTAATCGAAGCTTATTTTGAAGGGAGCATTACCTCTACTGAGAAAGCTATGCTCGATGCAAAAATCAGTTCAGACCCTTTGGTGAAAGCTGAATTCGACCTACAACACAATATTGTAAAAGGTATTTCAAACGCCAGAAAGCAAGAGCTCAAATCTAGATTGGCCCTAATTGATCTTCCTACTAATACTGGAGCTTTACTTGGAAGTGGTGTTAAGTGGTTGGCAGGAACTGTGGTAGGAGTGACTATTTTTGGCAGTATTTTGTACTGGTCATTAACTACATTTGATACGAATATCAAACCAATAGATTTAAAAATAACACAAAAGCTTGTTTTCAATGAGACTAGTTTAGCTAATTTCCCTGATGCAGTGGAAGAAACCGAGAAGTCTAAACAAGAGAAAATCATAAAGACCACTTCGTCAAATATTAAAGTTTTAAAGGCAGCGTCTATCATCGAAGAAGAAAAAGATGCCACAGCAAGAGTAGAACCTCAATCCCTGATGTCTTACGAAGATGACAAGCTTTTTACAAATCAAAATCAAGACGACTTAGAAAATATAGAAAGCAGAGAAATAGCTCATAATACTATTAACAAAACAGAAGTAGAGTTTTTAGATCCTGTAGAAAACGTAAATGACTTCCACTATCGCTACTATAATTCAAAATTATATCTTTATGGCGATTTCAATGAAATGCCTTATCAAATTATTGAATTGAATGATAAGGGCAAGAAGCAACTTTTCTTAAGTCATAGCGAAGAGGTGTACATGATAAAAGACAATACGACAGAGATAACTCAATTAAGAAAGCTTCAAGATGAAATGCTTAAACTAGAAATTCAGCTTATAGTTGAGGAATAATATAGCTCTTTACTACATCATTTAGGGAAGGCTTTTCATGAAAATGGAAAGCCTTTTTTTCGTTTTTTACTAATTTAATAAGCTAAGCATAAATAAATTCTTATTTTTGAGCTTTCAAATATGAGCAAAGAAAAAAAATACAGGAAAAAGAAGAAGCTAGGGCACTACCCCTTCATGAGTGTTATTTTTAGCATGACATTAGCACTTTTTATATTAGGCCTATTTGCTCTCTTAATTACTACTACTACCTCTTTGACTAAAGTCATTCAACAGAATGTCGAGATGCAAGTTTATCTTAAATCCAATTTGTCGGAACCTCAACAATTGCGAGTTAGTAAATCTTTAGCATCAAAAGATTACGTTTTAAATGGAGACAACATCGAATCTATTCGTTTTATATCAAAAAAAGAGGCCGCAGAAGATTTCATTGAAGACACAGGAGAAGATTTTATGAAATTTCTGGGTGACAACCCATTAAAAGATGCCTACATCGTAAAAATTTCTCCTGAGTATCATTCTTCTCAAAAGATGGATGAAGTTCAAAAAGATATTGAGAATCTTAATGGTGTTTTTGAAGTTATTTACACCAATAACATGGTTCAAAGCATTAATGAAAACATTACAAAAATTAGTATCGTTCTCTTGAGTATTTCAATTTTACTATTTATCGTAATCGGTATTCTAATAAATAACACCATCAAATTAGCACTTTTTTCTCAACGATTCTTGATAAGAAGTATGCAATTAGTGGGTGCCACTAAAGGATTTATCAGAAAGCCATTTATTTATCGTTCTATTTTACATGGAATCGTTTCCGCTTTAGTTGCAGGAGCTTTGCTTTTTGGGCTATTAATCTATGGAAGTCAAAAATTGGAAGGGCTTGCGGAATTACAAAATCAGGAAATGTTATTGATTATTTTTGGTGGCATTTTAATTACAGGAATTTTCATAGCAAGTTTTAGCACTTACAGAGCCATGCAAAAGTATATGGCAATGTCTTTAGATGAATTATATTAGACAGTACCTATCAGGTTATTAAATATGTACTTATAGTAATTACCTGATTTTCAGAATAAAAAAAATACTTCGATTAATTAAATAACAAATAAACACTTTCTATGTCAGAAAAAAAGAAATTAGCATTCGGTAAAAGCAACTATGTTTTAATGATTGCTGGAATTTTAACTCTCATCATTGGTTTCATCATTATGACCTTAGATTCTGAGCAATACGGCTTTGGATTTTTAGGACTAACCTTAGGCCCAATTATCGTTTTCATTGGTTTTATAATTGAAATATTTGCTATCCTAAAAAGACCTAAGCATTAATAATGGGATTATTGGAAGCCATTATTCTTGGAATAATTCAAGGATTATCTGAGTTTTTGCCCGTTAGCAGTAGTGGGCATCTTGAGATTGGAGCAGTTCTATTAAATGCACATACATCTGAGAGTTTGCTGTTTTCAGTTTTAGTGCATGCTGCCACTGCCCTTTCCACCATTATTGTATTTAGAAAAGATATTGCTGATATCTTCATAGGAATATTAAAATTCAAATGGAATGAATCTTATGTTTTTGCAGTAAAGATTATATTATCAATGATTCCCATTGCTATAATCGGAGTGTTTTTCGAAGAGGAAGTAGAGCGCTTTTTTACTGGGAATCTATTATTAGTTGGGAGCATGCTCTTAGTAACAGCAGTGCTTCTAGCCTTTACTCAAACTGTTAAAAACAAAGTAGGTGGACCTGTGAAATACTGGCAAGCCATAATCATTGGCATTGCTCAATCAATTGCAATACTTCCCGGCATTTCACGATCAGGAGCTACTATTGCTACCGCGCTCCTAATAGGTGTTAATAAGGAAAAAGCCGCAAAATTTTCATTTTTAATGGTTCTAATCCCAATTTTGGGTGCATCCCTTCTTAAAGTTCTAGATTATATAGAAGCGCCCGCAGTTACACATCAGACAGGTGGATTTGTACTGTTTATGGGTTTCACAATGGCCTTTCTAGCTGGCTTATTTGCCTGTAAGGCGATGATTAAAATAGTTAAAGAAGGAAAATTGATCTATTTCGCTATCTATTGTGCGATTGTAGGAAGTATAGCTATCATAAGTCAGTTGATATGAGTGAATTAAGTAATGAATATAATGAGGGAAAAGTCTTATTGATTGATAAGCCGCTTAATTGGACTTCTTTCGATGTGGTAAAGAAATTAAAATTTACGCTAAAAGTAAAGAAGATAGGTCATGCTGGGACTTTAGATCCTTTGGCTACAGGCCTACTCATTCTTTGCACAGGAAAAAAGACCAAAACTATTGAGCAGTATCAAGCTCAAGAAAAAGAATATACCGGAGAATTTACCCTAGGCTTTACTACTCCATCCTACGATTTAGAAACGGAGCCTGAATTCCAAAGTGAAACTAGTCATCTAAACATAGAAGATTTAAATAAAGGAACACTACCTTTTATTGGCGACATAGAACAGACTCCTCCTATTTTCTCAGCTGTAAAAACAGGCGGGAAAAGAGCATACTCTTTGGCCAGAGAGGGAAAAGAAGTTAAATTGAAATCAAGAATTGTAAATATCAGTGATTTTGAAATCACTGATTTCAAAGAAAATAAAGTCTCTTTCCGTGTTCGTTGTTCAAAAGGCACTTACATCAGGAGTCTTGCTTTTGATTTTGGAGAAAAACTTGGCGTAGGTGCCTATTTATCAGCATTAAGAAGAACAAAAATTGGCGATTTTTCCGTTGATGATGCTGAGGACTTAAATGAATTTGTGAAAAATAATAAAGTCAGCACAAATGATCATCCATGACGGATATGAAAATTTAGAGGGCATCAAGAATGCAGTGGTCACCATCGGTACTTTCGATGGGATTCATCTTGGGCATCAAGAAATAATCAGCCGAATAATTGAGTTGGCAAAATCGGTAAATGGTGAAACCGCCTTGGTTACTTTCTGGCCACATCCACGATATGTGCTAAGTCAAAATACTGATAACTTAAAACTGCTTACAACCTTTGATGAAAAAGCTAAAATTTTAGATCAATTAGGATTAGATCATATAGTAAGAATTAATTTCACAAAAGAATTTTCTCAATGGACTTCAGAACAGTTTATCCAAAGAATAATCATTTCTGCTCTACATACCAAAAGATTAGTGATTGGTTATGATCATCGCTTTGGAAAAGACAGAGAAGGAGGTTTTGACCATTTAAAAAAACATTCTGATAGATATGGATTTGAAGTGGAAGAAATTCCCAAACAAAAAATAGATGATGTGGGTATTAGTTCTACTAAAATACGAAATGCAATTGAGGATGGGCAGGTAGAATTAGCTCACGATTTTTTAGGTAGATTTTATGAGATCAATGGTGAAGTGGTGAGCGGAGATAAAATAGGGAAAACTCTAGGCTTTGCTACTGCCAATATCCAAGTAGAAGAACCCTATAAATTAGTCCCCGCAGACGGAGCTTATGCTGTAATAGTTGAAATTAAAGACATGCAATATAAAGGTATGTTGAATATCGGCTACAGACCAACTGTAAATGGAAAGACAAAAAAAATTGAAGCCAATATTTTTGATTTTAATCATGAGATATACGGTGAAAAAATTAAGATAAGTTTTATTAAAAGATTGAGAGACGAGATAAAATTTAATTCAAAAAAAGAATTGAGTAAACAGTTACAAATGGATAAGGAAAAAACAATGCAAATCCTTAAACAGCATCAATGAAGTAATTAAAATAGTTAACTTAGAGTTATTTTATAATTGATCAGCTTAGTATTAAACATAAAAATATGATTAATAAAGTAGTTAAGAATGCAAACGAAGCAGTAAAAGACATAGCAGACAATTCAGTTTTAATGTTAGGGGGCTTTGGGTTATGCGGAATCCCGGAAAACAGTATTCAAGCACTTTTAGAAAGCAAAGTAAAAAACCTAACCTGCATTTCTAACAATGCGGGAGTAGATGATTTTGGAATTGGTTTATTGCTAAAAACGCATCAAGTTAGAAAGATGATCTCTTCTTATGTAGGTGAAAATGCTGAATTTGAAAGACAATTATTGTCAGGAGAACTAGAGGTAGAACTCATTCCCCAAGGAACATTAGCTGAAAGAGTAAGAGCTGGGGGTGCTGGAATCCCTGCCTTTTATACACCCGCAGGATTCGGTACTGAAGTTGCTGAAGGTAAAGAAACACGAGAATTTGACGGAAAAATGTACCTATTGGAGAAGGGCTTAGTTGCAGACTTCGCATTAGTAAAAGCTTGGAAAGGAGATACTGCAGGAAATTTAATTTTTAAAGGAACAGCTCGAAATTTTAATCCAATGATGGCTGCTGCTGGAAAAATCACTATTGCCGAGGTTGAAGAACTCGTACCAGCAGGAGAACTTGCTCCTAATGAAATACATACTCCTGGCATATATGTTCAGCGTATTTTTGAAGGTAAAAATTATGAAAAAAGAATTGAACAAAGAACTGTAAGATCTTAAGATATGGCACTAGATAAAATAGGAATAGCAAAGAGAATAGCTCAGGAAGTTCAGGATGGAATGTACATCAATTTAGGTATTGGTATTCCCACGCTTGTTGCAAATTATATTCCTGATGCCTTGGATGTGGTATTACAATCAGAAAATGGACTTTTAGGCATCGGGCAGTTTCCTACCGAAGATGATGTAGATGCTGACCTAATTAATGCGGGAAAGCAAACCATCACTATGAGAGACGGCTCTGTACTTTTTGATTCAGCTGAAAGCTTCGCCATGATTCGAGGCGGACATGTAGATTTAACTATTTTAGGAGCGATGGAAGTTTCTGAAAATGGAGATATTTCGAATTGGAAAATTCCAGGTAAGATGGTTAAAGGCATGGGTGGCGCAATGGACTTGGTTGCATCAGCAAAAAATATTATTGTCGCCATGCAGCACACCAGCAGACAAGGTGAATCAAAACTCCTAAAAGAATGTAGTTTACCCATTACGGGTTTACAGTGCGTTAGAAAAATAATAACGAATTTAGCCGTTCTCGAAGTTCAAGATGGTGGTGGATTCAAATTACTAGAAAGAGCACCTGGAGTAACTGTAGATGAAATTAAAAAAGCTACAGCAGGCAAACTGATAGTAGAAGGAGAAATTCCTGAAATGAAAATTGACTAATAATGAAAGGATTAAACAATATATTCAAAATTCTAATTGTAGGGGGGTTATTATTTTTTTTAAACGCTTGCAAGGATAAGAATGACAACTTCCTGCTCCCATCGATTGAGGAAGATGTACGATTAGGTGGACAAGTAGCAGAAGAGATTGAAAATGACCCGGATCAGTTCCCTATTTTGGACGAGACTGAGTATTCAGAAGCCTACACCTATTTGAACAACCTACTGAATTACATTTTAACCTCTGGAAAAGTACAATACAAAGAAGAATTTGTTTGGGATATCCATATAATTGAAAATGATTCCGTTTTAAATGCATTTGCAACCCCCGGTGGATATCTTTATGTCTATACGGGCTTAATAAAATTCCTCGATAAAGAAGACGATTTAATGGGAGTTTTGGGTCATGAAGTAGCTCATTCAGATTTGAGACATACCTCTAAAAATATTCAAAGGCAGTATGGAATCAATCTTTTGAGACAAATAATATCAGGAAAGAATCCTAGTCAACTTGAACAGATTGCAGTTCAAATTGCTGGCACAGCAGTAGGATTAAGTTTTTCTAGAGAATTTGAAGAAGAGGCAGATGAAAGGTCTGTAGAATATTTAGACAAAACACCTTATGCTTGTAATGGAGCTTTTTCATTTTTTCAAAAATTATTGGATGAGGGTCAAGCTGGAGGCACTCCTGAATTTTTAAGTACTCATCCTGATCCTGAAGATAGGGTTGAAGATATTAATACAAAAGCAGATGAAATTGGATGCGATATCACTCCCCTAGCCCCTGCTTCCTATAACGATTTCAAAAACATGTTGCCCCAATAATTAAAGATTTAAAAATTAGATTGAATTAGAAAGAATGAAAAAATCGAACATCAATTTCGAAATAGACTTAGATAAAGATAATGTACCAGAAAAAATTCATTGGAGCGCTACCGATGCTGGTGAAGAATTAACAGAGACAAAGAGTATTAGTATTTCTCTTTGGGACCATGTACAGAAAAATTCGATGAGAATCGATTTATGGACTAATGATATGCCTGTAGACGAAATGAAAAGGTTTTACATTGATTGTCTTGGAGGGATGGCGCAAAGTGTTTTAAACTCCACAGGAGACGAGTTTATGGCAGAAGAAATGAACATGCTTTGCGAAAAACTAGTGAAACATCTTGAAAAAGAGTTGAAAGAACAGAAATAAAAAAGGTGGCATAGTCCACCTTTTCTTTTTTACCCTATAACATGATCAGCTAAAATCTTTTGCACTTCATAAACATCTACGGATTTATTAAACTCTGCTTCAACTTTCGGATATTGCAAACCGCCAATCCAAATTTTTAAAGTCGCTTTGGAATCAAATGATTTCTTGGCATCCACGCTAAAGGTTGATATCTGTGAATAAGGTAAAGATGAATATTCAATTCCACTATCTTCTCCTTTTCGAACTTCTATAAAAATTAGGCGCTTATTTGTAAAAATAAAAGTATCTTCATTTAGCTTGAAGCCAACTTCTATCTCTTCAGAATTAATTAGTACTCTACTATAGTCTTCTGCTAATTTATCTGAATGTATAACTCCTGAATTCGTAGTAAAAACTGAAAAAAGTCCCATGATAATATTTACAAATAGATTTAATAATTAATATTTAATACGAAGAAAGCCACAGAAAGTATAAAATCTATAGGATTTTCTTAACTGGCAATCCCCTACTTACAGCCCAATTACTGAAAAAAGCCACAATTGTGTCTCCTGTTCTTCATTAAAATTGTCGTCAGAAATAAAAAATAAACTTTTACTACCATTAGGAAAATCAGGCCCGAAAGTGATTCCCTCAATATTATCTATCTTTTTATTAAAATCAGAAAAATCCAATATCATTTCTTTGGATACTGCAGCGTAATCCTTCTTGGCTAAACCATTAATATTCTTTATATCCGATGCATTTGAATAATCAACTTCAAAAAGCCGTACGAAATTTCCAATACCTGTAATGTAGGACCTTTCCAATATCCAAAGTTTATTCTTTTTAATAAACAGTAATTCTGGAACAGAATTAATATAAAAGCCATCGACTGGATCGGGCTTCTTTGTTAAAGCACTTACATCATAAGCGTATTGATTAAGAACATTATCATTCTTTATATCATGTCGAACAAGTCGAACAGGATAATTACCATCCCTAAAACCAGGTACTCGCCCATCTTCTTTTAAGGGCAACTCATTCGCATACCAAATTATGGTATCATTTTCAAAGCTCAATCCTTCAAAGCCGCCATTTTCTCGAAGACCTTTCTCTTCATCAAAATTGAAGATGTCAGGCACATTAATAGCTTTGATAAACTCTCCCTTTCTACTTATCTCCCATACAAAGGGGTTAATCCAGTGTTCTGTTCTTCCTCCTTCACTGGAATAAAAATAAGTATCGCTTGAGGATCTGTACCTAATAGCTTCAGGATCGATAGTGTTTCTCTCAAATGACTCTCCATCCCTATCTTTCAAAAAAATAGTACTATCAAAAGTATAATTTACAATTCTGTCAGCAGTAAAATTCACGGCAATCTCATATATTCTTGACGGGGAGTATTCTGATCTATCGTCTGAAATCACGATGAATTTCCCATCACCCAAATAATCTATAGAAGAAAGACCACCTAAAACAGTACTATCTATAGGACTGTCTGTATTGAGAATAATTCTATCTATATACTGAAGGGACACGCGGGAATTTGATTTCTTAGAATTAGAATTTTGGCATGCCCCTATAATTAGGATTAATAATAAACAAAAAGTGATTTGTTTCAGCATAATATTGAATACAGATAAAAAATATAAGTAAAAATAACATAAATTAATCGCTCCAAGCTAATTAAACACACTTTATAAATATTACCCCCTAAATATATTCCTGTTTCTTCAAAATTAAACTTGCAAAGGCTTAGGTATTGTAAAAAAAGAAGTAACTTTGTCAAAATTAAAATTATTATAATGAATAAAGGAACAGTAAAATTCTTTAATGATTCAAAAGGTTTTGGATTTATTATTGATGAGAGCACACAACAAGATTATTTCGTACATGTATCAGGTCTAATTGACGACATTAGAGAAAATGATGAAGTTGTTTATGAACTTCAAGACGGAAAAAAAGGTTTAAATGCAGTGAATGTGAAATTAGCTTAATTGATAAATATACATTTTTAGATCATTTAATTGAATGAAGGTTTCTCAAATTTGAGAAACCTTTTTTTGTGCCCAATAAAAACGAAAGGGATTGGAAATCACTCTGATTAGACAATATAACGGGATCTCTTAACGCCAACTCTCCAATATTTGTATTTAAAGTTGATTTCACTGTGATTTATTTAGTATATGTTAAGTGGTTTTTATACTCTAGTATAACTGAGTAAACCCACAGCAAAGAGAATAAATTACTTAAAGAACTGAAATAGTTCATAAAAACTAAACATAGGGTCCTTCTATCAGTTTAACTTCACTAAAAGAACTTATTTTTATGAACTGGAAT
>Ga0307966_1002823_pt1 | contig 13101 bp, 11 predicted proteins | sample OrgLakmetagen646_FD_203141 | JGI IMG/M metagenome (GOLD analysis project Ga0307966, IMG submission 203141) | Saline water microbial communities from Organic Lake, Antarctica - #646 | ecosystem: Environmental > Aquatic > Non-marine Saline and Alkaline > Saline | place: Antarctica: Organic Lake... | reverse complement strand
GCAGGGGGAGGGGGGTCAGTAGCCGTGATCTCCGTCGCTGCGGCGGGTAGGGGTGCGTGTGCAGGGAGGATGGCAGGGAGAGGGGGATCAGCAGCCACGATCTCCGTTTCAGTGGCGGCGGGGGGTGCTTGTGGAAGGGGAATGGGCTTTCGCCACTGCTCCAGCGTAATCCAGCTTGAAGAGGCGGTGCTGAAAATGTGGCCAAGGGTAGGCAAGCGCATGCTGTGCGTCTGCATGTATTCTTGCACCAGCCGGAGTTCCTCCCCATCCAGTGCATCCTCAAAAGCTTGACAAATGAAGTCCCAATATGTCACTGGCGGGGCCCCATCTTGGCTGACCAGGAACCTGGATTTGTGTGTATGAGTGCGTGTAATTGTGTGTGCACACGTGCCTATGTGTGCCTATGTGTGTGTACAAGTATGAGCACTTGCGTTTCCACGCATGTGCACTTGTGTGTCGTGCATGCGTGCAACTATCACTTCTACAATTCTTAGCTATATATCCTGGGTTTTTGGTCGTCCCCGTGCAAAACCCCCCCAAAACAGGGCCAATAAGCTTCCCACCCAATTAAAAGTCCCCTATACTTCATCTAAATGCAAGATACTTGATTTTATATCTAAACCATTGACATTTGCTGGAAATTCGGCATTCTTTGGGGCTGTGTGGGGCCTCGGTGCGTATTTTGCACCCACTTTTGGCAAGGAAAAGGTGCATTTCTGAAGTTGCCCTGATCGACCTCTGCTCCAGCAGGATATAAGCATTATAAATGTTACATAACAATGCTGCAAGGTCGAATTCGGAGCAGGGGTCAGGGGAAAGCCTGTGAGTGGAAGGCACTCACACAAGAAGGGACGCAGGGTAAAAAGACAGAAAAACCTGTCGCTCCACACCTGCTGCTAGTTTCAGTCCGGTTTTTGCTCTCAGAGTTTCGGGTTAAAATATTAATTGTATTAAAATTTAAATGGGGTCAATCGGTGGCCTGGTTGATTTTGGTGGAAATTGTTCACCCGCAATTTCTGCCTGTGTTTTCCGGCTCCATTATAATTTCCCAAATTTATACCAGAGTTGCGGTATGAATGATCAATCCCAATAAAATTTAGAGGGTACTGATTGGTGCAGTGTGTGAGCAACGGTGTCTGTGTTTGACCCCTTACATTCTTCGAGTTATTGCGAGCCACTTACATTCTTATTGCGAGCCATCCAATGAGTCTTTCTGCCTGCTTTCTTTGCAGGCAAGATAAGAAAAATTAAGCTATTCAACACAATTTTCAGCTCCCAAAACGGTGGACTGGTTGAGGAGATATGCATAATATATGGGTATTGCCCCTATTTGTCCGGGGAGGGGGGGTTGCATGGGGACGACCTTTTAATCAATACTCACGAGGAAGTTCTAGTCGTCTTGGCTGGATTCAGCAGCCTGCCCACTTTGCTGCAGCACACTATTGTTGGCTGCTGACCAGCGTACTGATTTCGTGGCGGAAGGCCGACAACACCCACAGTCGGGGCCAGAAATTTGTCGTCACTCTCACGAAGGCAGGGATTTTCCATATCTGCATCGTAGTATGGGTAGGTGTGGTAGTATGGGTAGGTGTAGAAAATTGCGGCGACACTCACGAAGGACATTCACACAATACATACAATTTGCACTACCTGCTCGATTGCTGGGTCAAGCACGAGCACGTGTGGGGAGGAATGGGGGACGGGATCCCTTTATTTTCTTTAATTTCACAGAACGGCTCTTCCGAGAGAATCTTTTGATTTCCGAGAGGATGTTTCGATCTCCGAGAAAATAGTTCGATTTCCGAGAGACACTTTCGATTTCCGAGAAAATAGTTCGATTTCCGAGAAAATAGTTCGATTTCCGAGAGACACTTTCAATACATATTAATTTTATAATTACAGACCGCTGGCGGGCGTCAATGCGGTGGATACTAACGGTACCGGCAACCCTTTCTGAAAACTTCAATCTAAATTATCGCTAGTGTGGGTGTGTGTGGGTGTGGGGGTGTGTGGAGGTATGGGGGGGTGTGTGTGAGGGGTGTGGGGCTAGGAGCCGGGGGGTGTCCGCCTGCGGCCTGCGGAAGGAGGCAACATTTTTTAATATCACTTAACTTGCTTGCTTATTGCTCTGCTCCCGGGGCCCATCACATAGGCATGAAATTATGTCATGACTTATAGCGAGGTTTTTTGTGTGTCAGCCGATTTGGTTCCAAAGTGCTTGTGTGATTAAAACAAGCTTCTGGTTTTTTTTGCCTTGTTGTGCAACTTTATGGCGATATGCAAACTATACTTCTCGGTTGGAACATAAAAAAAACAGTTAGAAAAATACTGCGCCTCACACAGCCAAAGCCAGCACCTCCCGTCTTTTGAAATGGACTAACTAAAAATAAGAAATATTTCAGGAAGGGAGAGGGGCGGGATGAGCCTTGTTTCACAAGTGCCGTCCCTGTTCCCTGTTGTGAGGTGCACTCATGAAGCAAGGCTCTTCCTGCCCCTCTCCCCCCCTGGAATATTTCTTATTTTTTACTTAGTCCATTGCAAAAGACGGGAGGTGCTGGCTCTGGCTGTGTGAGGTGCAAGCTTTTTAATTGGTATTTTTGATTTTTTGAATTTTCCAACCGAGGATTTGGATTGCATATCGCCATGAACGAGAAAAGGGTAAAACCAGGCAGTCCCCGCATTGATTAAGGGAAAGGAGCCACTTCAGTACCAGGCACCGCAAAAATCCTCCACCACAAAGAATAAGAAAGAGCAATGGGGATCAGGAGGCTTGACCTGAAACCTCAGGGCAATCGACAAGAGGCAAGGGTGGCAGCAAGCAACCTAAAAGCCATTACGATGACTGATGCGCCAAAACCAACTTCAACTCAACCCAAGGCTGCAGGTTTAAGCTATGGCGGTTCGCCCTCAGAATCGAAATTTATCGTGGAGGACAGCAAGAAGAACAGCCAGCCGAAAGGTGGCCTAGGCAAACGGGTGCAGGCTCCACTGCTAGGAAAAGAGGAAAAGGGGGAGGCTGGTTTGCCTATACCTAGAAATTGACGGCCGACACGTAAGAGTCTGGCTAGGATGGAGCTTCATTGAAACAGCCAAGGAGCTGTTCGGCCTAGCATATAGGTATACACAAAAGGGTGAGTCTGGCCTAAATTTGAAAAATTGGAGACGCTCCCTTGGCGGGCTGCTAAGTCTGTTAAGGCTGCACGGAGGAGATCAGCTGCTCTAGCTTCACCTGCTACAAGCTCTAAGCCAGCTACAGGCTCTTAGCCTGACCTGGTTAGCATACTGAACATTAAGCCCCTAGATCTGACAGGGCAACAACTGACTCCACGCACTTCTGCCAGGCTTTCATCCTGGTTGTTTGGCTTGGCTACATGAGGAAGTTTGTGGCTGCACGCACTGTAAATGTGGGGGAGCTCAGGCTGAGCGAGCTTGGTGTTGGCTGCATTGTGCTGTGATGGTCTTGGTGGGGCTGCTGCTGAGGGGAGGTGTGGAGTAGCCACTTTGCGTATTCCTGCTGTTGTGCTTGCCGCGTGGGTGGGAAGGGGGGAGGGGGGGAGAGTGGGGCTTGTGGGTTCCGTAGGGCTGGGGAGGGAGGGGTAGCGGGAGGGATGTTGTGCCAGATGGAGCCAAGCTTGACAGATGGTCAGTTGGTAACGGTGGGAGCCTGAAACATTTCTGTTATGCTCATGAAACCCTGATACCTCAAATGGACCCAAGTTGACTAGGACCTCAGATGCTCTAATCCATGCCGGTAGTGTTTACACTATCTGCATTCTTTTCTTTTCTTTATCTAAGCAAAACACTGGCCCCTTTTTATGTCCAGTCTGATAATTGCTCATGTATTTGTCACGCCCAATTGTTGGCAGCGACAAATTGTGTGACAAGCAGTTAGTTGACGGTTGAGAGTTACATGTCAGATAAAATCACCGTCATTGCAAAGTATAAGATTCAGCACAACACCTGATTGCTGGTTGCGCCTTCGGACCAAGAAAAGCCTCCAAGATTATAAAACCATCCAGCAGACAAATGAGTTCTTTGGATCGCAGTGGTTTCTAATGCTTCTACCGGTTCTGTACATTCACGCCTGTGCGCTCTATGCTCATATGTTGTTTACCACAACTATTGTTATCAATAACAAGCTAAATTAGTTGTTGCTGTACTGGTTCTTATGCGCGTTTATACGGTGATTTGTTTTGACACATTGCTGACGCATTACTAGACTACAGTGCCAGAGAGGGCTATGTAAGCAATGCACTGAGTGACTGTTGGTGGAGTAGCACGGCAGATTCTGTTCCGTAGGGCTGGCTATGTGACTTGGTAGTTTTGGAGGCTGGCAATGGCTGAGACGGGTGGTTCTCCCTGGTAAACCCTTAGCTTAGCTCTGCAGTTTCTGTGCCTGGTGCTCTTGCTTCTTTGAGCCTGGTGTTTCAGTCTCTTTATGGATTCTTTTCTCCTTCTGGTGCTCTGTTGGTCCTCTCTGGCTGGGCCTTTTTTGTCTGCTGGTAAAGGAGTTTTACGATACTCAGTACCAAATTGGATTTCTTCACGAAAAGAAAAAAGCTACGCAGGCAGTAAAAACTACTCCCCACATTAAATAATAAAAAGGAGCCACTTTTGTACCGATTACCGTAAAGCTCCTCCACCGCGAATAGGAAAGGAAAAATCAATGGGGATCAGGAGGGTTGCAGGCTTGGCCTGACGAATATGTGTTTGCTTCTATGTAAATTTGCAGGGCGTAAAGCTCACACTGGATACCAAAACCCAAAACAGGGTGGCTGGGAAAACAGCAAATGTTGCTACATCCCTGACCACTTTGCCAATTCACTCCATTGTTTTTGCAGTCATTTATGGTATTTGATTGTTAAAAAGACTCCATAACACAAAAAACATTTTGATTTGGTGGAGAGGGTACCCTGCTGTAAAGATATGTGGGATTCAAGCAGGGTTCACGCCAATTTCAAACTAGACATGGGCACTGGAATTGGCAACACTGAAACACAACTGCTATGGATAGCTACACTTCAATATTAGATTTGACTGTTGCCATTCCTGGTGCATGTACTCTAGGATCATTTGAAAAACATGTTCATTTGGGTGGCATGGCCAGCAGCTGTATCAGTCAAAGTACAAGAATGATAGCGCCACCAATTGAAGGATTGTGTGCCGACGCGTGAGCGGTTCTCAGCAAGGATAGCGAGCTGCGCACAGGAATGCAGTCAACTCAACCTCTAGTGCTAGTCCTACGTGCTCCTGCTTAACCTTCCTAAAAGACTGACAAATGCTTACACAACTACACGAACACTGCTGGACAGGCTGCCGCGCCTTTGCCTCCCCAGAGCTAGTGGAATCTACTCAATCATGCTGTCTGAAACATATAATTACACTGAGAGGGGTTTCAGTTGTACTTCTTGTCCAATGTCAAATCCAGAAGCTGGCAATAACAACAACTGGCTACGCCAGTAAAAATCTGGGAAAAGCATCCAATCATTCACCGACCAAACTACCCTAAACCAAGCAAATGCCTCTGCCAGACTCAAGGCGTGACATGGGGGGTCAGCTAAACCCCTTTGCTTAAGTGTGACCAAAGGCAAATAAAAAACTGGAAAAAATGCAAGTGTCACCTCTGGAGAAAAGAAAAATGTCATGCTCTGCCACACAGATCTTAATACAACCAAAAGCGTGCCACTCAGTGTGTCACGCCCAATAAGTGGCAGTACAATTAGCCAGATGAGTTAGTTTTGACCAGTTTCATTCAACGAGCTGGGAAAACCAATTTACTGAAGATAGCACTTTTGGTTTTGATATTGCAGTAAACTACTCAATGCTCAGCCAGATGGTTGAGAAACTTCCCAGCCCTAGGGCGGGGAAGCGCGGCAACCGACTAGTGTGTGTGGTACAGTATCAGGGCTGTTGCAGTACGGTGTACGGTACGGTGTACGGTAAATACGGTACGGTACGGTAAGACCGTTTTTTTGAAAATTGGCACCGTATATACGGTAAGATACGGTACAGTGTACGGTACGGTCCGTTTTTTCACGGGCTAATATTTCTGATACTGCGCTTCATGTTCATATGACTGAGAACGAAGCTCTAAACCTCTTAGTTAAGTAAATGACTTAATCTGCATGTTCTCTCCCTTTGTGGTGAGTCAAGTTGGCTGCATCAGCTCGGGGGAAGGGCCCAGAAGGGGCTTGCATGGAAACTCAAAGTCGGACGCGGTACCTGATTCCTGGTTAATATTTTGTGTTTTATTCATAATACTTGTTGCAAAAGGAAAATAAATGTTTCGGGCCGGAATTGGAGCCAAACGGCCTACCTACGGTCAAAATGTACTGTACGGTGGGACCGAACTGTACGGTTTGGCACCGTACTTTTGATCATACCGTATTATAAGGTAAAATCTATGATACGGCGTATACTGTACCGTATATACGGTGTCATTTAAAAAATACGGCGTAGTGCAACAGCCCTGTATAGTATATATCCAGGATATATCAGTGTGTTAAAGCAAGTTGGGTTTACAAAGCAGCAGAACAAGAGAAAAAATCGAAGGAGAATTGCCAGTTAAAAGTGCAGTTCCCAGCCTTTGCTCAAGAGAGACTCGATCTTGGCTTAAATCACTATTTTATTGGTTGTTGTGAGTCTTATATATACTTTGCAGTGGCAGTGATTCACTACCACAGGGTTAAGATGCTGGCTCTAACCTTTGCTTGATGTGCTGAGCCTTGTATTGTGCTGTGACAGTGATCTAATACGACAAGTGCAACCATCTAGAAAGGCCCACCAATCTGCTCATCCGCCAGAAGCTAGACCGCACCTACCACATGCTGTCGGGCTGTAGTCTCCCATTATGAATGAAATGATGACTACTATTACTAACATTATTATCAACAGGCACAAGGCTGCTTAACGAATGGTTCTAAAAGCGATCCGACAAGGTATACAGGGTGCATGCCTGCTAGCACAAGCGGACGTAGGCAGTCGTGAAAAACGGTACAACAAGACGTTGTATACCTTTCAGAAAAGACACAGATAGGATTGATTCCATTCTGGCTATTACCTTCCAATCTCAATGCACAACAGCGGCGGAAATTTAGCAAGCCGGAAGCAATCTTAGTTACTCTGACCCAGCAACCAGCCCCAAACAAAACCTAACAAACACGTATCAAACTAGGTCTGCCAATAATGCAAGAAGAGTTGCCCGTGATAACCTAGAAGATGGCACTGCCAATCCACACCCCTTATCTATGAAACCATGAGACATACAACCAAACGCGATATGCATCTGATTGAAATTAAGTACTGTGTCTACACTTCACCTACTTAACAAGCAGAAAAGGCACGAGAACAACATCAGCTGCTGATGCCTCATTTACTTGTACACCGTAAAACCCCTAACACGATCCTGCTAGGAGCAACAGGCACCATCTACAGCAGCCACACAAGGAACCCACTCCACAGCCTTGGAGTTTCTGGTCTACAAGCCACGGCACTCATGAAAGCCTACATGCAATCAGATCCGCAGCAAAAATCATACAGATGAGGGCGAGATATTGAACATAACCCCTAAAAATATCTGAGCAATACTCCTGATGGTGTGCAGGCTTCTGCCTCCCAATTACTTGACTCCCACTGAAAAGCCTCTCTTATTAAATTCTCCAGGTGGGATGTTGTGTGTCTCTGCATCCATTGGGTGGTGCAGAACACAAAGTCAAATCCTTTCCTAATCCATGCCGGTAGTGTTTAAACTATCTGTTCTTTTTCTTTTCTTAGAGCTCAAAGCACTCAACAAGCCTAACCTCCCCCTCTGCCCTCAACTAGACAGTGCCCTGCATACCCTTGCTGGATGTTAACACGCGCAAATAGGAAATATGATCACTGAGAGACACCACTTTGCATGCAGCATGATCTTCAAAGCCATCAGCAGCAAGACAGGCTCCCTAGGATCCTGCTTTGTCTGTATGGATGTAGGTAGCAGCGAACGGCTGGCTATGCAAAACCTTTAAATTTCCAACACAGCTGAATCTAGGATTATACCAAAGTGGCTCTTTCCACCCCGCTTCTCAGACAAAAATAGGTTTACCTCCAGCCGTCCGGGTGCTGTATTGGTTGCTCCTATCCCCGCGAGAACTAAAAAGCAACAGACTAGTAATGAAGGGGGGTGGGTTCTTAGAAGTGGCAGGGGGCAACTGAGGGAGACCAAGAGCACCTCAGCAGCAACGCCAGCCGCCATAAGCAGATCCACCTTCCCAGACAGCAACGACCCAACGAGGGGGACAATCTCAGCATTCTCCAACGTGACATTCACCCCATCGAGGTCAAGTACTGTGAGGACACTGGACCGCAGAACCAGCTGAGCGCCGCGCAGGAACAACACAAAGGCCTCTGTTCCATCCTTCAAGAAGCCTCCGTTACCCTCCACACCATCCTTATGGGAGTGCGTGGGTGGCACCATCTACAACAATCATACGCTAAAGCCTTTTAAGGAGTTGGGTCTTGATTCTCAAAGAGTTAAAAAACTTGCTTCCAAGCTTCATGTCCATTCTGTCAATTACGCTGCCAAACTTGTTCATACCAGACGATATAATATGACTCGCATATCCAGCTTATTATTCAGCAAGACATACAGAAACTCTCAACTGTCAACCAATAACTACTTCATCACACGATTTGTCGCTGCCACTGATTGGGCGTGATAGATACGATACCTGCCTGGTGGTGCTATTAGTTTGCATCGTGAGATTGCGGTGAATTATTTACAAGGTCGGTAAAACTGCTAAAAAAACTGTCCAGAATAAGGAAACAATGGTAGAAAAATTTAAACTCGAACTGTAGCAGTTGTATGAAAAGAAAGGAGAAACTGAAGAGGAACACAGATGAAAAGCAAGATTAATATGAGTGATATCACTTTGCTTCCCCTTCAAGAACTGGAGTTCAAGTGTTACACACTAAACTCAGCAGTTCCTTGCGTCTGTGACTATCATAGCGTAGATAGTGGAGTCCCAGGAGAGCTTGCAAGGTGTCCCACACTTTCTCTGGGTGCAAGTAGGCCTCCTCCGTGGGTGAGCGAGGGTTTGCTCTTTTCAACACCGAGCTCTGCATCTCTTTCAGCGGCCTGCGAGGAGGGATGGGACGAGGGGCCTTGGTTGATGTCATGGTGTAATTTTAGCAGCTTTGAAATAATGGTGTAATTTCTGCAGAAAGTAAACGATACAATTGGTGAGAGGGGTACGGTGAGGTTTTGAGAGGTGAGGCGGTGAGGCTGTGAGAGGTGGAGCTGTGAACTCACGTTTATTCCGAGCATTATATAATATAATTTATAAGATGACACCATCCCAATTCTTGGCCTAGAATTTCTTTGGGACACCCACAAATTATTCCCAAGAGCTTGCGTGCAAATCCATTTTGAGATACTGCCAACCAAAGCTGTCGGATCTAGGCTGGGGTATTCTTTGGTTAATGCACTGCACCTTTAAATAAGGTTGCCATAGATGTCAACGACCGTGGTCTTACATACGGGATCAACACAAGGCATCGGGCATAAAAGGATCAACATGATCAGCATAAGGTATCGGACATGACAGGAACAACAGGGTATGACAGGATTAACAGGATCAGCATAAGGTATTGGGCATAACAGGATCAGCACAAGGCATCGGGCATGACATGATCAACAGGATCAGCATAAGGTATCGGGCATAACAGGATCAGCACAAGGCATCGGGCATAACATGACCAACAGGATCAGCATAAGGTATCGGGCATAACAGGATCAGCACAAGGCATCGGGTATGACAGGATCAACAGGGCATAACAGGATCAGCATAAGTTATTGGGCATAACAGGAACAACAGGGCATAACAGGATCAACAGGATCAGCATGAGGTATCGGGCATAACAGGATCAGCACAAGGCATCGGGCCTAGCACCAGAGGGCAGATTTGTTCTGACATCAGGAGCTGATTGACAGGGTTGGCCAGAGCCGTATATATGTACACCATTTGTGACCGTTTATTTAATGATTTCCCTGCCGAAAATACCATGTATACACCGTATACATATGGTTTTGGCCAAGCCTGTTAAATAATACCGATTGTCGAGCAAGTCATAGCCTACAAGGGCCCAACATGCTGATTACAATCAGCGCAGACACTTTTCTTCTATTTCCCCTTGGTATACACGACTGAACCTAGCAGCACATACCAGCAGCACAGACCAGACACGAATGGACCTAGCAACACAGACCAGGCACAACTGGACCTAGCAGCACAGACCAGCAGCACAGACCAGCAACACAGACCAGACACGATTGGACCTAGCAGCACAGACCAGCAGCACAAACCAGACTCGACTGAACCTAGCAGCACAGACCAGCAACACAGACCAGCAACACAGACCAAACAGACTGAACCTAGCGGCACAGACCAGCAGCACAGACCAGCAGCACAGACCAGACACGACTGAATCTAGCAGCACAGACCAGCAGCACAGGCCAGACACGACTAAACCTAGCAGCACTGACCTTGGTCTATCTCCTTAGTATGCACAACTGAACCTAGCAGCACAAACCACTTCCTTTCCTCCTTTCATACTTCATACACGCCGATTTTCTTTTTATCAGGATTAAAGCTTGTACTGGTAAGCCCCACCTTCAGTCCCACAGCTCCAAATGACGGACGCCGTACCATCTTCCGGCGCTGCCTATGGTGGGGGGAGCTCTGCACGTGAGGAGGTGTGGGTAAGGTAACTTCTGAACTATCAGTCGCACGTTTTGACTGGCTTAACTTGTAAACCTTGTAGGCTCCAAACACGTGAAAGAGGAAAAAAGAAAAACTACGCAGGCAGTCACGTGAGGAGGTGTGGGTAAGGTAAGCTCCGAACACGTAAAAGAGGAAAAAAGAAAAGACTACGCAGGCAGTGAAAACCACTCTTCAACACGTAGAAGAAAGGTTTGGAAGCCTTCTTCTTAAAGGTGCTAGCTAATGCACGGTTGCCTGGATGCATGCTCGAGTCCTTTTTCACCAAGTCTCTTTTACCGCTGCAAAAATGCATGTTTGACGTTTGCATGTTCAATCGTTTCGTCATTTGCCCTTTGATCACACTGCAAGAGATCATCCTGCTTGGAAGCTGCTCTAGATCATTAACAATCCAAGGCTGACCCCAACCTATAAGCATAACCCCCTTTCCTGTACTTGTTCTCTACGCTTGGCCTTCTCTACCTTTGGCCTTCTCTACGTTTGGCCTTCTCAACGTTTAATGTTCTCGTACGTTTGGCATGTGCCATGGCTTTTTACACGCCTTAGATTCAGTGCACACGCACACGCAAATGCCTTACACTCAATGCACATGCACATGCACACGCATACACATGCAGACGTTTGACACGTCTTACACTCAATGCACACACACACGCACACGCACACGCACACTTGCAAACAATTGACACGTCTTACACTCATGCACACGCACATGTACACGCACACACACACTTGCAGACATTTGACACGTCTTACACTCATGCACACGCACACGTACACGCACACACACACTTGCAGGCATTTGACATGTCTTAAACCAATGCACACACAAACGCACACGCACACACACACATGCAGACATTTGACATACCTTACATTCAATGCACACACATCCATACTTACACGCACGTCTGAAATTCAATGCACATGCATGTGGTAACACACTTGCACACGCAGACATGGTGAAGAATATGGCTCAAATCAAAATTGTGCAAGACTTGCAAAGAAGTAACTTGTGCGTAGTACATACAAGCCCTTTGCACGCACCACAAGAGATGTAGGTTTCCTGGTGTGCTGCTCTCTCAACTCGAAATTGCGCAAGACTTGCAAAGAAAGGACTTGAGCGTAGTATGTACAAAAGCCCTTTGCACGCACCACAGGAGATGTAGGTTTACTGGTGTGCTGCTCTCTCAAATCGAAATTGCGCAAGACTTGCAAAGAAAGGACTTGAGCGTAGTACGTACAAAAGCCCTTTGCACGCACCACAGGAGATGTAGGTTTACTGGTGTGTTGCTCTAGACCATCTGCAGAGCCAACCATCCCAAACTGTACTCCTCCTCCACTGGATGGGGTATCCCTATTGCCTGGGGTTGAAGCTGAAGGTTTGTCAGACAAGGAGGGCGCTTGGAATGGCTGCACCTTGTCCGCCTGTGTACGTGAGTGCGTTGTGTGTGTATGTGTGTATGTCTTTATGAGTGCATGTGTGTGTATGTGCATGAGTGTGTACGTGCATGGGTGTGTGCATGAGCATGCTCACAAAAACATTTACAGGCAGAACGCCCCTTCTAAGAGCAGTATCAGCTTGTGAGCTTTTAACACACCTGAAAAGCACGCCAATGAAACAACGGCTTTTGCAACAGCTGCAATTATGACTCACACATGTTGAAAGCTTACACACATACAATCACACACACACCCGAAAAGCATGCTAGTGAAATCTACAAGCGTACCTGCAGCTGTTGCAACCCAAGGAAAACAATTTATGCGCATACCATAGCTGTGGTCCCAGCATTGATTATTCATTGCAGTGCCTTTCATTAACAATTGCAGTGCTAAGACCAACAATTACAGCAGAGATTGACAATTGCTTCGATCAACAATTGCAGTGCCTCATGCACGACATCACATAAAGGCATAGACACACAACAATATTAACGTGCACAAACGATTACCTATTTCAAGCATAAACACACCCACACACACACGCATGTGTGCACGCACGCAAGTACACACAAAAAGATACACTCACTCGGCCCAAACTTCCAGGTACACAATCAGTAAGGTGCACGATCTACTTCCATACACACAGGAACACCCACCCTCTCACACACACATACACACATACAGGCTAACAAAAGCTGCTGACTTGGACCCGGTTGCTCAGGTTCACCGTCAGTGGGGTGCACGATACATTTCCATGCACACACAGAAGCAAACACCCACACCCACACCCACACCCACACCCGCACCCGCACCCACACCCACACCCACCCCCACACCCCCCCCCCAACCCCCCCCCCCCCCCCCCCCCCCCCCCCCCCCCCCCCCCCGCCCCAACGCCCCC
>Ga0307966_1002822_pt1 | contig 13102 bp, 8 predicted proteins | sample OrgLakmetagen646_FD_203141 | JGI IMG/M metagenome (GOLD analysis project Ga0307966, IMG submission 203141) | Saline water microbial communities from Organic Lake, Antarctica - #646 | ecosystem: Environmental > Aquatic > Non-marine Saline and Alkaline > Saline | place: Antarctica: Organic Lake... | reverse complement strand
GAGCACAGAACGCGTGACACATTAAACAGGATTCAAAAAGCAAGACCTGTGGTTTCCAGAGGGAGGAGAAGGGCCTTGCCACGATGCAGGAGTGATGCCGGGCACAGCCTGTAAGCAAGCAACATAGTTCAAGCTTGCTAAACGCTCAATCCTCCCATTTGTGGATTGCGTGAAGATGTAATGTAAGCGTGTCCTACCCCGTGCAAGGGAACTGCTCACCTTGTCTGCAAACACGTTTGCCCGGCACCAGTGCACCCTGCAAATACATGGATGGTGAATCGGCAGTGGCACACAGTAATGCAATATGCACAGTGCGCCATGTGCTTATTGAAGTAGTGCGGTTCTACGTGAGCGTGATGCTACGTATATAGTGCTTTTGTGCCCTGTGAACCCTTGACATATACGCATATGCGCCAGTATATAAAATACAACATCATGCATGTGGGAAAGACAAAGCAACACGGAAGAACGACACCTACCACTCCCTTGCAGAGGGACTTTCTGGGGTAGGTGGGTCCAAATCAACGCAGATCCTGGAAATATGTGTGATTTAGCAGGGATCTTTGAGATGCGAAGAAATGTTGGGGCCACTGAAGCTAGCCTTTTCAAGGTTGTCTCAATTATCTCTGCGCTTGTCCCTTACAGCTGGCCGCCGTGTGCCTGTTGAAACAGTGGTGTTCTGCGTGAGCCCAATGTCACCAATAGGAGCGGCATGTAACTAATGTTGCTGATGCTCCTGACCTCTACAAGCATTCCTTGCCTCTCAGTTGCACAGTTCTGAGTTATACAGATTTGGCATCCCCCCTTAAACGTATCAGCACTGAGCATTATCAAGTACCTACTAGCAGAGAAAAGTCTGCAAGCCAAGGCTTCAAAAAAGCTGGCCTCCAAAATTGTGAAACCAGCATAAAATCAGGACAGGGACTTTAAATTACACTCCAAACCTTTGAATGTGAGCAGCAGCGTGAACATACACACAAGCCACTGTTTTTTTGGGGGTTGCTTGTTGCTTAGTCTGCTGCCTATCCTTTTCATACCAGATGCTTGTTGGATGTGTCAATCTTATATCTTTATGTGCTACGTTTAATTTCTTTGTTTTTGCTTTTGCGATATTGGCCAGAAGGAAAGAAGATTTCAGCGCAGATGAATTAACAATGCTGCCCTATCATTTGGTGCCAACCAGATTACCACCCTTTATTTCCAACACTGCCTGTCCAATTTGACAATGGCTTTTTTACCTTAAATAATGTGGGGAGTACTTGCTGTATTTTGTTCTTTGGTTGCTACTCAAACGTAGAATTCTCAGATGAGGATTTCTTTTAGAAAAGGCTAGACAGATGTTATCACTCACAGTGTAAACATTTGGCCAAACTCTCGCTCTTTGTAAGCATGCGTCTTAGGGAGAATGATCTGGTATGAGGGCTCATCAGCTGCTTGCTGAGAAGGGCAAACGTGAGGCAAAATACGCAAGTCAAAGATTGGTTGAGGCATTGAATTTTTGAACACAAAACGATGTTGGGTTGAACTTAACCGCTCGAAGCTACAAATGTGATGGCTAAAGAGTGTGCAAAAGCTAGAGAATTCATCCCTACTTCTTTTCTTTCTGTGCCCTGTTTTTTGCTGATCTCTGCCACATGCTGCAAGCGCTGAAGTCAAAGGCAATACAGGCTTGTTCTACTTTTCAAGGACAATCATAGAGAGTAAATTGAATACTGTCATTTCTGACAAGGTTTGTCTGCCTGTGTGAAACTTACCGATGGCGGAATCTGCATGCCGTCAGTAACTTCAATGCCCTTGAACCTGTGTAATAATGCAGCTTGTGGTGTGTGCTGGCCAAATACCCAAAAAAAGGACAATTTGTGTTGTTGGTGTCGTAAGCACTAGCAGGCATCTCCATGAAGAAGGACATTTAAAAATGGACAGTGCTACAGAGCAGAGATCATTCTCCCAGCAAATGACAGTGAGGGTCGGCCAGTCCTGATATTAACGCAACATTGCATAGGGGTCACCTTACTACACTTGGATGGATTTGTTAATGCTAAATGACCTGGCAGCTCTAAAATGGCGTCAATTGAAGCCAGGTCATACAGACGCAAGCTTATTCACTTATGTACACACGTACTTGACGGTGAACGTGGTTTCCTCTTTCCCCGGCAGGTCTGTAACGACATCGGCAAGTGCTGATTTGGACGTGCTTGGACCCACGATGATGTGCTCTCTGTGTCCACATGTGTTTGAATGTACGTGTGTACATCATGTGTGTAACTGGAGGTGCTTGGGTGCACAAATGGGCTGTGCTGGGATTGAACGAGATCGTTGTTACTAAGCTTACTTGCTCATTTTTCTTTGCTCCAACAGAGTTTGCAAATAATTTAAATATTCGTTTATATTAGAAACGAAAAGTAGAATATGCAAATTTCGAAAGACTGTAATACGTCGGGTGTGGACTCGAATGGCCATTCATACTGTTAAAGTAGTGTCATACAGAGTATAGGATGAAATTGTCGGAAGTTATTCAATCCGGCGTCGCTTCCTTGTGTACTGGATGTGGCTGTAGTAAGAAGCCTCTGACGGCCAAAACCAACGCAAGCAGAGAGTCAAGAACACAAGGTTGATGGAGTCCTTCATTTCAGTCTTGCTTCTACCCCCGGTGCTTCACAAAAATTATGAGAACCATCTCTTTATACCTGCGCTTTCGGGGGGTCCGGCTTATAAACTGCTTGGATGGCTTCCTTTCCCTGGTCTCTGATTCCCAGTCTATAACACACAGGCAGTTGGTTTTAGACACTTTCAAATCAGCTGGCCTGGCAATCAATGAGTCCAAGTCTCATCTGCACGATTTTACGCCTCCTGACCCACATCGGTTTTGTCATTGACTTGGATTCTGGTTCCTTTGAAGTGCCGCTAGAGAGATGGGAGATTTTGCAACAGCTGATCACAGTAGCATTGTCAAGACAGAAGGTGCTAGTGCACCTGCTTTCGCGAATTGCTGGCCACCTTAGCAGCATGATTCTGGCAATTGGCCCTATTGTTCTCATCAAATCAAGGCAATGCCACTCTTACCTGCAGCAGTACAGCTTGCATTCTACGTTGCCATCTCTGACGGCTCGCGAGACAAACTCACCTATAAATCCCACTTGTCTCGTACGCATTTTCGCGAAAAAAGTTGGCCTTCCCCCTTTACCTCTGACATTTCCATATGGTGTTCTGCTGGAGCCGCAAGTTGGGGTGCCACAATGGAGAATCAAAAATTGCAGGCACAAGGTTTCTTCCCCCCCGAGTTGTGGCATGGCACATCCAGTAGCACACTGAGATAAATGTGGGGACTTCTTCACAGTCTTGAATACTTTTTGGACATCATTAGGCACAAGTCCGTTCAGATCTTCACTGACAACTCCAACGTGGTCAGAGTTATGGGCCAGGGCAGTACAGACTTGCGCTTGAATGACGTTGTACTCAGAATTATCTCACTCACAATGGAGCATGACATTTCCCTGCTTCCCACATGGGTCCCACGCACGTGATCAGAACAAGATTGCCGATGGCCTTACTCACCTTAAGACCCTTGTGACTGGACTCTGAATGCTGAGGTATTCCAAAAAATCGTTGCACAGTGGGGCCTACCTACCATTGACCGTTTTGCAAGCCACTCCAATCATCTACTTGACAAGTTCAACTCTATGTTGCGGTGCCCAGGTTCAGTCGGTATCAATGCGCTTGCTCAAAGAGACTGGTCAGAACATTTTAACTGGTGCTTCCCACCTTGCAACTTATTTCCATCGGTCACATCCATTATCCGGCAATTCAGTGCAGCCTCTATCCTTCTCCTACCTCTCTTCCCATCTAGCCCTTGGTGGCCTCTACTGTCTTAAGGACAGCACTTTTATCCTTTTGTATTTTGTACACGGTTTTCCCGTGCTACCACGCTTAGAGAATCTGCTGACTTCAGGCCCCAGCACAGCCTCAGCCCCGCGTGCATTCACACGCTGGACCTTTCTGGCCGTCTTGTGCTTCTCCACTAAATTCCTTCCTCGACCAATCCCAATCCCCTCCTATGCTTGCAGGGCGCAGGTGCACCCTTGAGTCCGATATTTCAAAGTTTTTGTTGGGTAAATGCCCTACACCTACCTTGAAAGCTGAATACACATACACTTTGAGCTGCATTTCTCAGTCACGTTGTCAGAAAATGTTGCTCAGATATAACGCTCACTGGTTCCGTTTCCGAAGTTGGTGCCAACAAAACAAGCTTTAGTTCTTGCCAGCTGATCCAATGCACGTTGCTGTGTTTCTGTCGAATTCTCTGCGTTTTGCTCTCAGCCAAGGTTTGACCTACTCTACTATCAAAGCAGCTAGCGCAGCCATCTTTACCACGCATAATATGGCTGGTTTAGATAATGTGACCAGCCACTCCTTTGTTCAAGCGGTTTGTTCCAGTGCACACTTTCCTCTGGAGGCCAATTCAGAAAAGCTCCTTGTCCCTTGACCTTCGTATAATAACTGTCTCTTTCCTGCTTCAGCCAAGCCAGTCCACCCTACTCAACCTCCAATTGCAATGTTTATTATGGTTTGCTTCTCTGGTTTTCTGAGATATGACTGCACTTGCCAGATTTTTGCAGATGAAGTCAGGTTCTACTCTTCTCACATGGAAATATTCTTGGCCAAAAGGAAGAACAACCAATTTCGCTCAGGCTCAGTAGTATGTATTGCTCGGGGCAAGTCCCTTTCCTGCCCAGTCTCTCTCTTAAAATCCTTGTTGGTGAAGGCAGGATCCCTGGGCAAGCACGTTCCCGTTTTTCGCTCCTTCAACAAGGGTTCTTTTGAAAAGTTTTGCCCATCAAATCAGCCCTGGTCTTACTTCTTTGCTCGAGCTCGCGTTCTGCAAGCTTTGGCTGATTCTGCTCACATGTCCCTCGCAGATTTTACTGACAGATACGGCCTGCACTCTTTTCGCTCTGGGGCCGAACGAGGCTGCTACCCTCGTTGCCAAGGAGGGTGTTCCTGATCATATTTTCCAGGCTCATAGAGCCTGGAGATCAAGCCAGGCCAGGCACGCATACATTGAGAGGCCTGTTGCCAATAAATTGCTTCCAACCAGGGCCATGTACTACTAAACCACGACTGCAATCTGCCTTGGTAATAATGACAGAGCCCTATGCATCTCACGATGGAAGCAAAATAGAACTGATGAGTTCAGTGTGAAACACCTGAACTCAGGTTCTTGAAGGGTAGCATAAAGTGAGATGTCCTCACTTCCTGGTTTTCCCCGGTTTCTGCTTCCCTTCTCCATTCTTTTTATTCCTTGGAGAACTCAACTCTCTCTTTAGCATACTTCCCCCCCTCCCTCACCTATTTTCGTCCTTAGTTTTCTCTCAAATCTCCGGTTTCTCTGAGTTGTTGGTGCGTTCTCCTTGGTAATAATGACAGAGCCCAATGCATCTCACGATGCAAGCAAAATAGAACCGATATTTCATTGAGCATTGATATTGTAATAGATTCCCGTAGTTGCGATTGGGGATATCCAGACTCATCGACAGGTCACTCTCGCAAAAGGACATCAAAGCCTCGGATCTTGTCAGTCATCCAGTCGCCCCAATCACATTAACCACTTGCATGATTAAGAAACGAAAGTCATTCACCAGTAACACACGTCAAGCAGCCACAACACTAGGACTATGAGTCCTTAGTGAACGGCTTGGCCAGAACTGTCCATGAGCACGAAAACAAGCACCTCGGCCCCCATTCCTCCCTTTGTGGTGACCTACCCACCACCAAAACATTTTTGCTCTTTTTGTCATATCCTCAGGAACTTGTCTGTGAAATGCTGCTGAGTACCTGCAGCATACAGAAGTAGTCGAGATCTTAGGCTCTAAGCCTCTGAGGCGAGCATCCAAATTGTATTAGCTGGTCATCTTTGCTCGGCTTGTTCTGTGGAAATTTATCCTTTTGCTTGATACCTGAATACTTATCTAATTTTATCTTGCTACCACCTTGCCCTCGACTTTAACAACTTCTAAAGGTATGGGTGTCAATTGCCCCGCTGCCAAACCTGTAAGAACTTTTAAGTTTTTAGCTACTTCAGTCAAACTTCTGGCAAGGTGTTTTATAATCATTTCAGAGGTTACGTGTTGGTTAACTGTAATTTCCCTCTCCTACATTTGATAAAACGGGATAGAAGCACCTTTGATTTTTTGACATGCTGTCGCTCATTGCAACCATTTAAAAGGCCCACCAATTCGTCAAATTTTGCCACAAGTTGGACGGCATCTGCCACATGTTGTCAGGCTGCAGCCATCTCAAGAATAAAATGGTCAAAAATAGAAATAACGTTGCTGGACAGATATTCTTGAAAGCAAGCCAACAAGGTGCACAGAGTGCTAGCCTGTTAGCTCAAGCAGACGTCGGCAGCCGTGCAACAATGTTACAAAAAGGTTTATTTACTTCCACAGACATAAATTTAGCCAGGTGGATGTGTTCATAGGTGCACCAACCTGGGACACCTTAAAAGGCCTCACATTATCCTACGAGGAGCGACACTATTAACAGCAGCCATGAGAAACCCACTCCGCAGCCGGAAAACTAAGCTCAGATGTCATCAGATCCGCAACAAAATTATACAGACTATAACATCAAACGCGACCCTCATAAATATCTGAGCAATACTCCTGGTGGTGTGCAGGCCTTTGCCTCCCAACCACCTAATCCCTACTTTTGTGGTGAAGGAGTATTACGGCACCCAGTGCCAAAAGTGGAACATTTTCTCAATTTCCTTAACTATTGTGGGTAATTTTCACTGCCGCGTAGTTTGTTCTTTACATTTATTTTGTTTGTTCCTGCATTCTTCCTTTTTTCCTCCTCGTGTTTTTGGCTCTAAACACTTATAAAAACAAGCCTGCCAGGATGTTGCAGCACCTGTTAGGTACTATACAACTTATGCTAGTGAGATGCCATCCTATCAGTCATCCTATCAGTCAGGCTAAATATATTAAAAGGAAACAATAGGCAGGCAGTGAAACAGCACTCCACTCATTAAATAAGGAGCCTTCGGCACCGAGCCTTCTCCACCAAAAATGCATTGGTTCTTGAGCACTTGCAAAGGAACACATATATTGCATGATGAATGTGTTGTCTCCTAGTAAAAATCTCAAAAATCCTTACAGATATCAATTGAGTTTATGAACTGGAACAGGTCCTGGCTGATAGCAGTGAGGCTTCGAATTGGTGATACAATTTAACCATCATGACTAACAGCTTTCACTCAACCTCACAACAATTGAACAATTGGATCGACGACTATCTATTCATGGTGGTGGCCAATTTCAGGAGCGCTTACAAAGAAAGCAACAGCCACAGGAAGAGAAAGATGATATGCCTCAGCAAATTTGCCGTGAGAGAAATTTGCACGATGATGTGACAGGCACTTCTCTTCCGGCTTTGCACATGCAGTCATTTGGAAATAACATCCATTTGGCAAAGTGCTGAAGAAAGGGAAAAAACATGAAACATGCACTGCTTACCTCAGTCATCACGCTCTCCTGCTTCCAGAGCAAAAAAACATATCTGGGAGTTGGAGATTCAATGATCACTGGTGTCTGAATTTAAAACTATGAGAGGTGTAAGAAGTATGACCTCCATACACACTCAGCCCTATGCTAAACATGTTGGTAACAGATGTGCCTTTCCCAGTTCTGCTAACATCTCAAGCTCTCCTGTCGGCATTAACATTTTTGTTGATGGTGGAGGAGCGCAACAGATTTCTTTTATTAGCTGTTGTATGTAAGGTTTTCATATCGCCTTTGGATGTGGTGTAAGTTAGATTATATCATTTGCAATGAAGGTTTTATTAGGGGGAGAAAATGCAGATCTGACCTGCGTGCTCGCAGCAACAACAAAAATATAAGTATCTCAAGAGATTTAAAAGCGGCAATGACCCAATGGTGCAAATTTACCTGTGAGGGCCAATAACAGGTTTTGGGCCCATGTAGGTGCAAAGGGTGTTACCCGATTCTTCTGGCTTACGTGGGTCAATGTTCACACGGCACCAGCAGAGCCTGGAAGCAGTGGTAAATATTTTGTAGAGAAGCTTGGGATTGTGAAATGCTGAAATACATAGACACCATTTTTCTAACAAGCCACAGGTAGTGGCAGGTAGTTACTGCTTTATAATACTTATCACAGGACTCTGTATGTGTATTCAGAAGCTGTAACGCTGGCAGCTGATTCTAGTGAAAAGCATGCGCCCACTACGGACATCTTACCATTCTCTGGTGGGATCTGGTACAGTGGCGTAAATGTACCTGCGGCAATTTTGTGTAGATCATGAGATAGATTTGTAACGCTTGTGCAACTAATTTTTATTTCAGTCAACAAAGTTCTAGCCAGGAATGAGCAGCTAACAACGCCAATGTCTCTGAAAAGGTCATGAAAACTGTCCACCACTGTGATTTTGGCTGTGCATCGGCATCAATCATGACGAGGGAGTACCGTCCCTCTTCGTCTTCTTTGCTTTTCTCTGTGTGAATGAGGACAGATGGAGGCTTGGAGGCCTGCGTGTTGATTCGAAATGCAAATAAAACAAAGGGTGGACGTGGTTCCCGGGCAATATTCTCATTGCTTTCCTCAGGAGATTGATTGGTGTATGCGTATTACACTAGGATTTCTGGCCCATCCTGAAGGCACTACCTGACTTGGGCTTATCTCGGCACCGTCAGCCGCCACCTCTCTTCCATGAAACCTGCATAAATCACGCAAGACGTCTGTTGGAGTACCATTGACACATGATGGGAATAAGTTGCACAAGCTGATGGCCCATTTTTGGCAGGTGAGCATGTGGAGAGGACAAATTGAATATGGGCACCTAATTGTGAGGCGGCAGGGAAAGGAGGAAGGGAGTGAGAGATCCTGCAAGACTGACTCCATCTGATGGTGTTCCCTAAATTTCAGCGCGCCAAAAACAGCAACCAAAGAGAGGGGGAAGAGGGGGAAGAGAGTGGAGTGTTCGAATGGATAAACTACAATTTATTTAGGTAAATACATTTTGAATTGACAAATATCGAAAGAAAATGCGAGAATTGACGTACAGTAAAGAATTAACGTACGGTAAAGAATTTGTTTTTAATTTTCTCCTTTTGTTGAAGATGGCAGACCGAGCAGCAGACCTTTTAGTGCCTCACCATAGCGCCCAGACGGACACCACAGGGTGAGACACTCATTTATTTAGAGACCAAGAAGCTGGAATGGCCATGGCCATGGCTTCAGAACCAAGTTGTTTTTCTGCAGAGTTCACCGAATTTCGAAGCGTGCTTCAATACCCGAGGTCGATACTGTGGAGGTGGAGCCTCTAAGCCTGTCTATTAAGTGAGTGTGCGAGAGTTTGCTTTAAACTCCGTGCTTTCAGATCCCATAAGGTACAAGCTTCGGCTATGAGCTAAAAGGGGTGGAATTTATTGAATGTATGTGAGGCCAGAGGCAGCTTTTGTATCAGATTCAACACCTTCCTTTCTTCTTGTCGGTAGGTATGGCCGCATTGAGGTGGAAAATGGGATGCACCTTCCTGCGGCGAAGGTAAAACAAAGAGATTAGATCATTAAGGAAAAAGATGCAGGGATTGCGCCAAATGCGCTATAAAATAGCTGGAAATGTCCTCGTGACATTAGTTGACCAGCCATTGCTTCAAATGCTTGCATCACGCATAAATAATGAGAGCACCCGCAGGTGGCAGCTTACCCTAGCGTACACATACTTTGGGGCGCGGGGGGGCAGAATCCGGATGCCTTGTACACACTTATGATGGTGGATTTGGATGACCAAGTTAATTGGTGGGTATGGCTCAATGGTGCTAAAATCTGCATCTTGCCTTTCCGGCTTTTATGATGACGCAAGGATGCCAGAAACATGTTCCAGCAAATCCGCAGGCTGCATTGGCTGGTGGTGAACATGTCAGGCAGCCAACATGGTGACTCTGTGCAACCTTACACTAGCCTTGAGCCTCAGGGCACACACAGGTGATTGATACGCATGCGACCTGGCAAACACATCAAGTGGGCCAAAAGTCAAAATCAGGCGTCAACTCATACTTCAACTCTCAAGCGTATGAGCACTTCAACCCTCGCACGTGGGCTTACATTAGACTTTAGACTTTACTCTTTCTTGTCCTGTAGGATTGTGTTTCTGCTTTTTTGCCAGCACACAACCCTCCAGGTAAGCCACTTCTTGCAAATGAACGTATGTAATAATAGATCATTGGAATGTACAGATTATACGGCCTTCCCTGGGGTTTACAATACTATCTAAAATTACGGTTGTAGGGCCAGTTTCAGATAGTCTTCTTGTGAATTACTCGCTCTTTAAACATCCCAACATAAGTTTAAGCTCCTTAAGAAGCCGTGCTGCAGCTTGTGCCTGTAAGTTTTAATTCAATTTTTCTGACACACTATTGGTCCAGGCGACACGACCTGATGTGGACAATTTCAAAGACCTGGGGCACCAATTAGGTGTGGAGGGTCCAGTAGCCAGTGTGTTTTTCTACTGCAATCCTACTGTCCATGCCCGGGGGGTCATGCGGCAGCCACAGCAATGCCAGCAGTAAAGCGTTCAAATGACTAGAAAGGGTGGCTAGGGCGGCTTCGCAACGTCTCTTATTTACGTCGGCAAGGGGACATGAGTTGCATAAGCGCTTGAATCTTGTTATGTTGACTAGCTTTTCTTTCCACGTTCAGATGAGCAAATTCAAGAATAAAAGAAGAAACATTTGATGGTGCTATTTGCCCCTTTCCCTTAGCTTATTGCTGGTGGTGTGTCTGTCAAGCCTGTTTGGCTAAAACTTTGCTGACACCAGTTCCATCCCAGATCTGGTGTTTGGTTATTACCTTGGCCTCGTTTCAATAATTGACCTTTTTAATAGCAATGGAATAGAAAATATAGGCTGCGCAAAAAACCGCTCCCCATTAATCAAGGAAAAGGAGCCATTTAGGTACTGGGTACCGTGAAGTTCCCTTACCAAAGAAATAGTAAAGGTTACTGAGGGCAAGGAAGGTTGTAGGCTTGACCTGAGGCTTACTTCTGATGAGAGTTAGTAAAAGTACTGGCAAAGCATTTGAGGACAAGTTGGGAAAAAGCATGATCCCAGCCCTATTCTTGACTGTCTGAGAGGCTTCACCTGGTACTACAGTCTCTCTGTGACTTCTTTTTTCCTTTTCTAATACTCTGTTGGTCCTACCTCTCTGACAGGTCCTTTTTGGTCTGCTGGTAAAGGAGTTTTACGGCACTCGGTAGTACCAAATTGGTTTTCTTTTCCTTGATTTATGTGGGGAGTGGTTTTCACTGCCTGCGTACTATTTCTTTTTCTAGGCTTCAGGATGTGAGTGCTGTAACTATTTTTTTTTGAACCACAGCATATGTTCTTATAACACTTATAATAGCATGATATTACAGAAAACAAAATCGGATCTTTGTACCATCCACATGCTATTCTCTGATACAAAAGGCTGCCAAAGCATTAAGTGGCTGCAGGAGGCAATGGCCTGTACATCAATAGCACAGCTCTGGTAAAAGTTTGGAAGTTGTATGAATGTCTTGTTTCTTGTTTTATAAGGCGTGCGGGTGCATCTACACCAATAGCTCAACAGATGCAGAGTGTCTATCGCCCTTCACACCAATTTCTTTGATGCAAGTGGCACTATCTGGATCTGTCTCAATGTGTTCTGCGGAATGTTTGCCGTTTTAGGCTTATGGCACACACCCTCCAGATAGAGGGAGCCTCTCTCTTGGACCCTCAAGGTGGACACCTCTAGGTGGACACCCTCTAGGCCTCCCTCTAGGGCCATGTAGACACCTCCAGAGGGGACACCTACAGAGTGGACACCTACACCTCGCCCTCCATGGTCCTCTGGAGGGCCCTGTGGACACCTCTAGGCCTCACTCTAGGACCCTCAAGCATATTGAAAACATGAGAACTCTCCTTTGTGTAACCGTTGTGCCTGTGAGCAGATTCAAAATGAAATGCAAGCTCTTTTACTGGGTATTAGAGACGCAGAGTTTGTGCTCTGAGGAAAAAGTTTATTGACCTACCTGTTCAGTCATATTCTCGGGTGATTTTTAATAAAGCAAACTTGCATCAACAAGTCAGTGCCCAAGAGGACACGACTTCTTGCAGTACAACAACAAACTTGTTTCCTTTGTGGCTGTCTGAGCTTGTGTTTGGTTAACTGACAAAGACCCCCAGTCACAAACCGATCAGCTGAGTAGGCTGCCTGAAGGTCACCCCATGCAAATATAACTTGAAAAAGAAAAAGAAAAAACTACGCAGGCAGTGAAAAACCACTCCCCACATTAAGTAAGGAAAAGGAGCCACTTTGGTACCGAGTACCGTAAAGCTCCTCCACCGCAAAAAGGAAAGGAAAAATCAATGGGGATCAAGAGGGTTGCAGGCTTGGCCTAAAAGCGGCTCCTGATGAGAGTTGATAATAGTACTGGAAAGGGCACGTCTGGTATGGACAAGTTTAGCAGCAAAGTTCACAGAGTGCACATAGAGCTTGGAGGCAAGCTTCTTAACTCTTTGAGGATCAAGACCTAGTTCCTCGAAAGGCTTCAGAGTGTGTGTTGTAGATGGTGCCACCCACACCCAAAAGGATGATGTGGAGAGTAACGGAGGCTCCTTGGAGAATGTTGCAAAGGTCTTTGTGCTGTTCCTTTGCGGCGTTCAGCTGGTTCTGAGGTCTGGTGTCTTAACAATACTTGATCTCGACGAGGTGGATGTCACGCCGAGGTTTGCTGAGGTCTTTAGGTCGGTGCTGTCTGGGGTCGGTGGCTCTACTGGTGGCTGGCGGTGCTGCTGGGGTGCTCCCAGTCAATTTCCCCCTGCCACTACGAAGAACCCACCCCCCTACGTTACTTTGTTTTTTTTGTGCTTTTGCACCGATGGGAGTAACCAGCACAAAATCTGGGCGGCTGGAGGTAAATCTGTCTTTATCTGGGAAGCGGGGTGGGAAGAGCCATTTGGGAACAATTATGCTTTCATCTGTTTCAGAAATCTGGAGATTTTGTATGGTCATCCGTTCGTTGCTGTTTATATCTATTGGGACAACGCATGCTCCCAAGGAGCCTG
>Ga0307966_1002820_pt1 | contig 13103 bp, 7 predicted proteins | sample OrgLakmetagen646_FD_203141 | JGI IMG/M metagenome (GOLD analysis project Ga0307966, IMG submission 203141) | Saline water microbial communities from Organic Lake, Antarctica - #646 | ecosystem: Environmental > Aquatic > Non-marine Saline and Alkaline > Saline | place: Antarctica: Organic Lake... | reverse complement strand
GGGGGATTTAATATAAGTTTATTTTTCCTTTCTGCATTCTTTTTGTTTCTGCACACTCCAAGAGCTGTTTCTCCAAACTCTGACGCAATCTGCGCTATCTTGTGAAATGTGTATTGTCCGGGTTTGATACCATATCTCTCCGGGTTCCTGAATTCAATTTCAGCACCGCCCACCGTAAATAGCTCTGTATAAATCGACTGCAATTCACGCCGTAGTGCTACCTGCGCCAGAAGGTGACTCAATATGATGGGGCTAACAATCATCTCCGTAACTGTGCCTGCTACGAGCGTGCTGTTGTCCGGATTTGCCAGCTCTATTAAAATTTGTGGCTGGCTATCAGTACCCTGCAGAATCTCTTCAAGCAGAACCTTACCTACAATGGTTCTTGCATCTGCTTCTTGCGTATCCTCTAAATTAGAGCCGCTTAAAAGAATAATATGATCATAGGAGCCCGGGTCGATTTCACGAAGTTGTGCCTCCACCATATAATCTGCCTCAAAATATGTACAATCTACATTTGAGGTGAATCCTCCATGCTGATTGACCAGTTTTTTCCGCTCATTTGCTGAGAGAACCGACACCATAGATACCTGGAACTCCCGGTCATCATAGCTGCCAAATTCGCTGATCAAAGCCGGCAGGCGATTATTCCAGCCTAAAATCAACAGTCTCTTTTTCAGTTTCACCGGTGGGGCTAACGTTGAAATTTTGTCATCATCCGATTTGGCACTTTTCGAAGTGAGGTTATTCTTCGCATCACGAACCGGATCTGTATCGGTATAAGTATTCGCAAGCAGTACAATCCTGTCAGATTTCTGAATCAAGGTGTCATCGGAAATATTAAGCATAGGGGTAAAGTTGGGACTCTTAACACGAACCAGTCCTAAAACAATAGCTTTCGGAAACAGATTTTTCGCTTCACCAATGGATTTACCTACTAATTCGGGATGTTCTCTTGTATACAGGTCCGAAATAATACCTCGGGAAAGAAGACCTGCATACACATCAGACAGCCCCACATGCCTTATGTTTTGTGCGATCAGTCGGCTGATAATCGAATCGCCCGCGATGATTTCAATCGGCCCGGGGTAGGCTCGTCTGGCTACCGTCAGTTTTTTCTCATCCTGGATTTCAGCTACCACGTACGGAAGCTGGGACTTGTCTTTTATTTTGGGATTGCTGCTCAGCGATAGCAGCGTTTTGATCGTTTCAACATCGGCTGACACAAGGTCCTGGAACTCGCTGTTGTGGCTGGGAATAATTATTGCCGATGCGTTATAACAATCCACCCGAAGCAGGTGCTCCATTTGCAACGGATCTCCAGTTCTGAATATAACCTCATCAGCCCGTTTACCAATCAGCCGGTCAGATTTAAGTTGTGTTGTAAGCTGTGCTGATGAATTTTCGGCCAGAATGACGAGCTTTAACTTCCTTTCGCCAAGCCTTGCCAAAAACCGTTTCATTTTGCCAACAGACTCAAAAAATTCAACGACGATGGGGTGTGTCCGGTTGGTCCAGCCCAGAATAACGATGTGATTTTTCACAGCTACGGGCGTTAAGCCCTGCTCCAGCTCTTCCATTTTACTATTCAACCACTGTGTCATAATTGCCACAAGAGCGCCCAGAAAAACAACGTATCCGCTTACCGTGAGGAATGTGGAGACCACGCGGAGAAAGGTTCCTTTATCGTCGCCAAGGTAACCCGGGTCTGTGAGACGCAGAAACGCCCACCATACCGACTCGCCGAACCCCCATTCGGACTGGCCAATAGAATAAGCAAGAATACCGCCAATGAGTGATATCAAACCGATTAGCGCAACAACCGCAAGAAGCTGGTACTGGGCTCCTTTTACGAATTGCCGTTCTATTAAAAAGCGAAACGGATTCGTTAATCGAAATTTTGAATTTTTCATTCAGTGGGTTTCAGTTCCGATATTTCTGTTCTAAATCAAAAAAATAATCCCGCAGTTAGTCTATCAACATCAAACCTGCAGTACTTTTCATTGATTAACAACTCGACAAAAGGTATTCAATTTCCGGGTCAAGCAAAATCATACCCTTGGGACGCCTGCACTTTTGATATACCGGGTATGGACTATGGAAGTATTGAGTATTTATCACCCGGCACCGGCTCGCGGCCACATCTCAATCTCTTATCAATTCTGCTCTGAACCTCGGCTCACCACCCCGTTCCAGATAGTAAATAAACTCATCGTTTTCTATCTCCATCATCCATACATTCGTTGCCGCTTCGGGCAGCATTTGTTTGGTAGAATCGTCTGCTGCAAAATATTGCCGGGTTGCGGTTCCGCCATCGGTTGCAAGGCCGCCGTAATTCGTGAGGTCGTGCGGTGTACCGTACGGATACCGGTGATCGTGACGCAGATGAAGTCCGTTATCAGTCCGGCTGACCACCCACGTACGGGATTCATCCCCGCCCGCAGCCAGAGTAATTCGCACCTCCTCTTCCGTGCACGTTTGAACAGTTGCAACCAGATTCACACCGACCAGCTCGTCATCCGGATCCTCAGGAAATGTTGCCTCACCTGAAAATGTTTCCCCACAACGTTCAAAGAGATTCGCAAAGAATTCCTCCTGAACTGATTCTGCCTCTATTTGTGGTGAAATGTCTGTTTCTTCTCCACTGCACGCAGACAGTAGAAAAATAAATGCGGATATGAGATAAGTTTTTTTCATCCTGAGAAAAAATTTCGTGAGTATTTTGGAATTAAAATTACCATTCGGAGGATTAATTACAAATGATGTATTTTAATCAAATCAATAAGAATTTACAGAACCCCGTTTTTTGATGAGTAAAGAAATAGAGTCATATAAGCTCGGAAATGTACAGGTTGTTATTTCAGAAGATGAACAGTCCAACAAGCTCCATGTTGATTGTAACGACGGAACCTATCATTCCGAATTTACGGTGCGGCGCTATGAGTATGAAAACTACAAGCGTCATATGAATCAGAAAATAACGATCGCCTACAATAAACAGCACGAAAAAGAGTAAATCAGGAGTTGAGCTGTTTTCCAACCTGTCCGTACCCACCGGAGAAAGCACCTGGAATGCTGTCAGGTCCGGATCATCAACGAAACATGGTATGTCTGTCGTGTATTGTGTGAAGGTATGGATTGAAACTTAGTCATGGGATGAATCTGGGTTAGGTGATTGAATAGACATACTATGTTTGATTCCGTGCCCAGCCTAAGCACCTACCGGTTGTAAAGCGGAATCGTAAGATTTTTAAATATGCAACATAGTTACAAGTATAAATACTTAATTTTTGGGTAGATCAGAGATTTTACAGGCCTAAGCCTCAAAAAGTAGCAAACAGTTCTACAATTCAACGGCACGCAAAGCGTGATACTTAACAATTCAACAGTTCCACCATATGCGCAGCATGTTGCTCAACAGTTTCCCGACAAACGAAGCATCTCACTTCAAGAAAAAAAGGCCCGTCAATTATAAACGAGCCTTTAATGAGTATCGAAATAATGCCAATTCTAAAATCAGAGAAACAGCGGCAGCAGCGTCAATGCTACAATACTCATCAGCTTAATAAGAATATTCAGTGACGGACCGCTCGTATCTTTTGCAGGATCTCCAACGGTATCACCAATGACGGATGCTTCATGAGCATCTGATCCTTTTCCACCGTGCTCTCCGGTTTCGATATACTTCTTGGCGTTATCCCAGGCACCACCGGCGTTGCTGAGAGCAATCCCCAGAAGCATCGCTGTTCCAAGAGCACCAATGATCATACCGCCAAGCGCCTCGGCACCGAGTGCCAGCCCAACAATAATCGGCGGAATAATAATCAACAGACCCGGCACAACCATCTGCTTAAGTGCACTTACAGTACTGATATCAACGCAGCGGCGATAGTCGGGCTCTGTTTCACCCTTCAAAATTCCGGGCATCTCCCTAAACTGCCGGCGGACTTCTTCAATCATCTCAAATGCAGCGCGGCTGACCGCCGTCATTGTAAGACTTGTAAAAATAAACGGCATCAGAACTCCCAAAAACATTCCGGTTAAAACCTCGATGTTCAGCAGACTGATAACTTCCAGCTGTGCCCGGGCTGCAAATGCGCTAAAGAAGGCAAGAGCCGTAAGTCCGGCGCTCCCGATCGCAAATCCTTTACCAATAGCCGCCGTCATATTTCCGGCCGCGTCTAATGCATCTGTTCGCTCCCGAACCTCATCCGGCAGAGCCGCCATTTCCGCAATTCCACCAGCGTTATCAGCCACCGGTCCGTAGGCGTCAATCGCCAAACTGATTCCGAGTGTTGAAAGCATTGATACAGCAGAAATTGCAATACCATAAAATCCGGCGAGCGAATAACTCGTAAACGCCACGGCGATAATCACCAGCATAGGAATGGCTGTTGACATGAATCCAAGACCGAGGCCTTCAATAATATTGGTTGCGGCACCTGTTTCACAGGCTTTGGCGAGCCGTTGTACAGGGCTGAAATGTGAACTGGTATAGTACTCGGTGGCCAGCTCGATAATGACGCCTGCCCCGAGACCCGTAAATACAACCCAGAAAAACGTAGCTGAACCAAAGAACATATCCGCAAGAAACCAGGAACCAATCAATACCACGACAACGGAAAACAGAAAACTGTTTCGAAGAGCTTTTTGAAGCGTCTTCTCATCATTCGCGCGAACCAGCAGCATACCGGCCAGCGATGCGACAATTCCCAGTGTGCTCAACGCAATCGGGAAATAGACATGCGCCTCTGTAAGAACGAATCCAAGCGCCATTGCTGCTATCATGCTACCAACGTAGCTGCTGTAGAGGTCAGCGCCCATTCCGGCAATATCACCCACGTTGTCACCTACATTATCCGCAATCGTAGCGGGGTTACGGGGATCATCTTCGGGTATTCCCTGCTCAACTTTACCGACAATATCAGCGCCTACGTCGGCTGCTTTTGTATATATTCCTCCGCCTACGCGGCTAAATAGTGCGATGGTAGACGCCCCGAAACTAAATCCAAAAAGGGAGAGAATAATCGATTCGAGACCAATGGCTCCCGTTCCGATGTAAAGCAGAGTGGTGAGTCCAAGCAATCCGAGGCCAACCACGGCAAGCCCCATCACAGCTCCACTGCGAAAAGCAATTTTTAAAGCGCCTGACAGACTTTCCCCGGCTGCTGCAGCTGTGCGGACATTTCCTTTTGTTGCCGCCCGCATCCCGATAAATCCCGCGGTTGCGCTAAGTGTTGCACCTATGGCATAACAAACGGCTGTCCAAACGCCAAGAAAGTACCATAGCAGAGACGCTATTATCACGGCGAAGATGGCTAGCGTACGATATTCACGTCCGATAAAAGCCATGGCTCCATCTGAGATGGCATTGGAAATTTTTTGCATCTGTTCGTTGCCGGCGTCAGCTTTGGCAATTGAAATGTAAATCGTAATGCAGCCAATCAATGCGACGATTGCCATAACTGCTCCAATAATAATAGTTGTCATATTCCTTTTTGTTAATTCTTATAAATTTGGCGCTTGTTATTACGCGCTTAATATAGTGATTCTAAAATTCGGGGAAAGAAAAATTCTGTAATCCTCTATCTGATTGTTTTTATTTATGAATACGCAACTGTTTTCGCTCAAGTTCCGGCACTCAGAGGATCAACATTGCATCACCAAATGAGTAAAAGCGGTATTTATTTTGAATGGCATAGACGTAAATCTTCCACATCTGTTCCATTCCGGTAAATGCGGCGACAAGCATCAACAAGGTGCTTTTAGGGAGGTGAAAATTTGTGATCAGGTGGTCAACCGACTGAAATGTGTACCCCGGCGTAATGAAAATATCTGTCTCACCTGAACACGCCCGGAATGGTTCGCCCGGCTTGCGGGCCGACTCAAGAACCCGAACACTTGTTGTGCCTACCGCGGTTATATTGTTAGCCTTGTTTAAAGCATTAGCCTGTCCGCTCGTGAGATTGTACCACTCGCTGTGCATGCTGTGGTCTTCAATTCTATCGGCCTTTACGGGAGCAAACGTTCCCAGCCCCACGTGGAGCGTTACCTCCTGCTTGTCGATTCCCCGGTTCTTCAGCGACTCCAAAAGCGACGGGGTAAAATGGAGCCCGGCTGTAGGAGCCGCTTTACTGCCAAGATCTTTCGCAAATATGGTTTGATAGCGATCAGCCAAAGATTCGTCCCGCTCAATGTAAGGTGGAAAAGGAGTATGTTTGAATTCTTCAACATATTCGTGATCAAGAGGATGGCTGAGCACTATGGTACGAATTCCATCTTCCGCTATGGAGAGCGTTTTTGCCTCCAGCTCGTTCGTCAGCTGTATCGATTTTCCCGGTCTGAACTTCTTTCCCGGGCGGACCATCGCTTCCACCGTTCGGTTATTCACCGCTTTGGTAACAAATATCTCAATTTTACCTTCATTAAAAAGAAGCCTGCACTTCTCTACCTTACTATTGTTTACTACAAGTGTGGTGTCACCGGGGAGATATGTACCAATGTTGTAAAACACGTCGGTGGTGATAGATCCGCTTGAACGGTCGTAAACCAATAGTTTAGAGTGATCGCGGGGCGTTGCAGGTTGCTGTGCAATCCGGTCGTCCGGCAGTTCGTAGTTGAAGTCGTCGAGAGTATAAGACACCTGTAAGAGTCGTTTAAAATGTTGATTGATGGTTGGTTTGAAAGATACGAAATGGAAGAGCTGGAATCACACATCCAACTTCCTCATATCTTCAGGCTTCAGTTAACTATTTCCCTAATTGACTTCTTTATTTAATAATACAAGATATCAGCTAAATTAATCCGATCGGATACAGATCTGGAAAATAGTATCCAACTACTTTTGAGGGTATGTTTAAACGCAATGATGCCTTATGAGAGGGTGACGTAACCAGTTCCTCTTCCAGGAGCTGGCTAATTAAATCCGTTGCTGATCGTTCCCCAAAACCGATTAAGCGTGGAACTTCTCCCCTTGCAATTTCTCCCCGCATCATAATCTCCGCTAAAACATATTTTGCTTCCGGCCTCAATACTTTTTCATCAGGGAAAGCTTGATCAGCCCGACGATTCACGTAGCTCATAATTCGTTTGTATAACCCATCAAGAGCCAGCAGCTTTTTCATAAAAGTGATTTCGTCGTCAGCCGCCTCAAAAAAGAACTCGCAGAACTCAGTTAACGCTTTTTCTGAGAGATTTCCTCTTCCATCGTAATCTCCCCGCCTCGAGCTATCCGCGTTTGCCAACATGTTTTTATATTCATCCGGTTTGCGGGCGAGCCCTCGTGACAACGTCCACAGGCCGTGAGACTCTATTCCAGTGTTTCGCATGAAAGCGTAGGTAAACAACCTTGTTACCCGGCCGTTACCATCTAAGAATGGATGAATCCACGCCAAGCGATGGTGGCTGGCGGCAGCTGCTATCAGTTTTTTCTGACCAACCAACGATGTCGGTGAATAAGCCTCTTCAAAGCGTCTAAGAAATTCCGGTACGCTTTTCCAGGTGGCCGGTATGTGATCTCCAATAATCACATTCTCTTACCGCAATTCTCACGGCACCATTATTATTTCACTTTTTCTCTCAGGATGATAAATCTTCAGAAAGCTATCCGGTACGCGTTCATAAAACTCTTTATGTATCCAGCAAAGAAAAGCTGTTGAACAAACGCTGACATTCTCCCCTGAATCAAAGCGTTCATCGATCAGTTTTTGAACTTCAATATGAGCCACACTGAGCTGTTGAAGCCGCTTCTTTTTCTCATCAGTACTGTACTCTTTTTTTAACCGCTTTTTCGATATCGCCCGGGGATGTATGCTCTCCTTCAATACGATTAGAATAATAGCTATTTATATGCCGCAGCAATCTGGCGATTTCTTTTCGCATAATGGGATGAACCATACCTGAAAGCTCCGATGCCCCCGCATATACTTTCATGGTGAGATTAACCAAGTCTCTGCTTTCTCTGGGAAACAATGGCTCCAAGTGTGACGGACGGTCAAACATCGTCGATGTTTTTTGCGGGTTAATTATCAGGTTTTTTCATATGCGTTAAGTCTATGCATATCAATTTAATATCGACAATATTACAGAATATAAGAAGTGCATTTTTGCGGGTTCGATTTCGCATTTACAAACTGCATTACCTGCTTAAACTCGTTTCTCTCTTTTTGCAAATTCATCACCGCAGCCCGGAAACCTGCAGTCAAATTATTTTGCCATCTACTGGTTTGGTATGAATCCCGGCTAATTCTTTCAATAAATTGTGCGCAGGTTCATTATTTTCAAATGTTGGCATTTTCCAAAGTCCAAAAAGATCTTCATAGAATGATTATGGGACAATAGTGCTTCTACTTCTTCATAAAATTTCCCGCGTTACTCTGATACCGGAACTACATTTAAGGCAGATCAGATGTACACTTTCCGATCACCGTAATACGGATAAGAAGTCTGATAAAAAAAGCGTTGATAAGTTTCAACCCTCTTAAACCACAGGCACACCAAGCAACTTCTTCACCTGATCTACAATCCCATCCGGCCCAATACCGACCTCATCGTGAAGCTCTCGCTGAGTACCATGTTCGATAATTGTGTCGGGCACACCCATTATTTTTACAGATACGCCACACCCTTTTTCGGCAACATATTCTGCCACAGCGGATCCAAACCCGCCGAGCTTTGTGCCGTCTTCAATCGTAATTATGCGACTGTATTTTTCAAGGACATGATCTATCATGGAAGTGTCTAACGGCTTGGCATAGCGCATATCAAAATGCCCGATTTCTGTACCATTTTTTTCCAGCTGTTTCTCTGCTTCTACCACATAGTTGCCGATAGGGCCAAAACTCAGTATCGCGAGATCATTCCCTTCTTTTATAATTCGTCCTTTGCCAATCTCTGTTGTCTCAAATTCTTCGCGAACAGCCATTCCCGTTGATCGCCCTCTCGGGTAGCGTATAGCCCAGGCGCCATCATTGTATTCTGACGAGGTGAACATCATATCCCGGAGTTCCTGCTCGTCCATAGGCGACGAAACAATCATATTCGGGATGGCTCGTAAATAGGATACATCGTACAGGCCATGGTGTGTCGGTCCGTCAGCGCCGACCAGTCCGGCGCGGTCAATACAAAATACAACTGGCAGATTTTGAATTGCCACGTCATGAATAACCTGATCATACGCGCGCTGTAAAAATGTTGAATAGAGCGCAGCAAACGGCTTCTTGCCCTCAGCCGCTAAACCGGCCGCAAAGGTTACAGCATGTTGTTCAGCAATCCCCACATCAAATGCACGGTCGGGGAATGTATTCATCATGGGCCATAAGCTGGAACCGCTCGGCATAGCCGGCGTCATGGAAACAATATTTTCATTTTTCGCTGCCAGCTCAACAAGCGCCTGACCAAATACATCCTGATATTTCGGAGGTTCGTCAGGTTTACCGGAAGACTTTTCAAGAGATTTCCCAGTAATCTTATCAAACGGGCTACTTTGTGCATGCCACTTGGTCTGTTCGCGTTCTGCAGGGGCAAATCCTTTTCCTTTTACAGTTACAATATGCAGCAGTTTCGGCCCTGATACCGTCCGGAGGTCTTCCAGATGCCGGCGCAGCGCATCTACATTATGGCCGTCCACAGGACCGTAGTATTTAAACCCAAGTGCCTGAAACAGTGCGCCGGGTGTGATAGCGGCGGTAGCGGCCCGTTCCAGTTTTGATGCAACCTTGCGCATTTTTTCGCCTGCGCCTTTTAAATGCCCGAGAAGATCATAAATCTCATCGCGCATCTTATTAAATGTCTTAGTCGTCGTAATTTCCGCCAGATATTCTTTGAGCGCGCCTACATTCGGATCGATGGACATATTGTTATCATTCAGTACAACAAGCAGATCAGAATTTAAAGCACCCGCATTGTTCATAGCTTCAAATGCCATACCGCCTGTCATCGCTCCGTCACCAATCACAGAGACAATCTTTTTATCCGATTTATCGAGATCCCGGGCAATTGCCATTCCGAGGCCGGCAGAAATAGATGTGCTGGAGTGTCCTACGCCAAACGCATCGTATTCGCTTTCAGTTCGCTTTGGAAAACCAGAAAGTCCTTTATATTTGCGATTCGTATGAAATGTTTCTCGCCGGCCCGTCAGTATTTTATGCCCGTACGCCTGGTGGCCCACATCCCATATCAATTTATCATTTGGCGTATTGTACGTATAGTGGATAGCAACAGTGAGCTCAATCACTCCAAGGCTTGCACCAAAGTGACCGCCATGAACCGATACCATGTCAATGATAAATTCACGCAGCTCATCACATAGATCCTGTAGCTGCTCCGGTTTCAGTTTTTTGAGATCGTCCGGTGAGTTGATGTTGCCAAGGAGGGGCCCAGGAATTGGTTTATAGCTTTGCATAGTTGGGGTAATTATTTCTTCTTCTCTATCTCCTCAATCTTCAGCTCCGCACTTTCAAGTGTCTTGCTGCATATTTTAGATAGTTTTAAGCCTTCTTCGTACAGCTGAACTGATTCTTCAAGTGTTATGTCTTCATCATCCAGCTTTTCAACAATGGCTTCCAATTTTGTTAAAGCCTCTTCAAAGCTCGGGCGTTCCTCTTTCCTCATTTTTTATCTGCTGTATTTCATGTAAAAATCTTAATCCGGCAGCTGAATGAGCATTCACCAACGAATATTCTACTGTTGCCGGACGATGTTTTCGCCATCTGATATGAATATAAGGGCTCCCGAGAGGCTTGTGAAATAATTTTTTGCTCCGGCCTGATTAAGGGCTGTTACAGTTTCACGGTTTGGATGGCCAAACCGGTTCCTGAATGCGACGGATGTGACGGTTATTTCCGGACTAACATGTTTCATAAAGTACGGTTCAGAGCTTGTCTTGCTCCCGTGGTGGCCTGTTTTCAATAAATTCGTATCTAAAAAATCACCGTATCGGTTTGATAGCTGAAGCTCCTGGCGTTTCTCTGCATCTCCGGTAAACAGAAACGATGTAGCCCCGTAATCCATGCGAAATGAGAGGGATGAATTGTTTACGTTCCCCGAAGTGGCTCCATTTCCATCAGGTCCCAGAACAAATAGACGAATGGCCGGATCTATATGAATTATATCTCCTGACTGCACCGTTTGAATCGGAACATCCAAACTGTCTGCGAGTGACATATAGCGCTCATAAAGACGGGAGTCATACACTGAGCCGCTTTGATAGATAGTGTTGATTGACAATTCCTGTATAAGGTGCGGCATCCCGCCGATATGGTCCGCATGAGGATGAGATAATATAACTCCATCTAGCATAGTGATATTCCTGGATTCAAGATATGGCATGATTGTTCTTTCCCCGCTATTTCCGCCCGGCGACCACCGTCCTGCGTCTACCAAAATATGTTTTCCTGATGGTGTTTCTATGTGAAAGGCATCACCCTGCCCGACGTCCAGCGCCGTTAATGTGAGCCGGTTACTATTCCAGTTGCTTACCAACACATCCAACAAAAAGATACTGACGGCCGTGAGAAAAAGAATACACAGCTTCCATCTTATCCGGGGAATCCGTATTGCTGCTATCGTGAGCACAAGACTCAGCCACACCGGGAATATCCAGGGCGATAGTTCAGCTACTGATATATAGCTCCAGTTTGTTCCGCCTGTAGTGTCTGCAACTCCATCTATCCACAACAATACCCACCCGATTGGCACTGATAGAAGGGACGCTATGTTGCCCATCCATGACCCTGCAACCGATAGAAATAGACCGGCCGGCACTGCGACACCCAGCAACGGAACCACCAGCGCATTAGCTATCGGGCCTATCAATGAAAACTCACCGAAATAGACCGCAAGAATTGGAAACAATCCGGCCTGTACCAGAATTGAAATGAGTACGATTGTCATCAATCCGCCTTTCCAGTTATATCGGTAGCGGAGTGGGATAAGTTGTTGAGCCTCCGGCATTATCAACAGTATAATCAGCACTGCTGAAAACGAGAGTTGAAACCCAACGTTAAAAAGTTCTGACGGCTGAATCAGCAATAAAATGATTGCTGCTACGGATAGTATATTCACTGAATAGCGCAGCTTCTGATACAGTTTTCCATACGTGAGCAGCCAGGCCATAATCGACGCCCTGCTTACCGATGCGCTGAAGCCTGTTAGTCCCGCATAGCCAATCAGCAGCAGGGTCAGTAAAACAACTCCTATGATCTTTCCCCATTTCCAACGCCACAGCCATGGAATCAGCAGCCAGAAGGGCGCTACGATAAAACCGACATGCATTCCGGAAACCGCCATAATGTGTGACAAGCCTGCTCTTGAAAATGCCTCACGGGTCTCTCCCGTCAACTCTTTTTTGTATCCTATAAATAGTGCCTTCGCGAGAGATGCCTCTTCTTTATCAAACAGATCATCAATCGTGGACCGAACGTTTTGCCTGATACTCGTCCAGCCAAACTTGTTTCCCGGCACTGACTGTTTTAACGTTTGCAGCTCGCCGTGCGCAACAATCGACCGGCTTAAAAGCCATTCGCCGTAGTCGAACTCATGGGGATTGCGTTTTTCGGGAAACGCATATAACCGTATATCTGCTGTAATTGATCGGTGATTCACAGGAATTGCACTCTCTTCTTCACTACCATACAAACGAAATTTGTATGGTAGTGGCCAGTCTCCCCCGTCGGAAAATTTGGTTCGTCGAACCTCAATTTCATATACGTGCCGGCTACTTGCACTTTTCCCACGTGAAAATATATCTCCTTCAATCGTTATTGTGTCCCACTCATAGAGGCCCAATGGCGCAGTTCGGCTCAATAATGCTTCTGATTTTTGGTGTTCAACCGACATTAAAGTCGCACCAAAGCAAATAACCATCAGCGAATAGAGAACTATAGAGATAGCCGACTTCCAAAGTCTTAGCGACGACCTTTTTCTAAATTCAATGGCAGCCCAAATGGCAAAAAGTCCTGAAAACAGAGTCAGATGAAATAGAAGAGGTATTTGATCTTCAGTCAGGTGAGCAAGGCAGATACCAACAATCAGCAGCAGAACTATTCTCAGCGCCGGATATGACGCAAAAGGAAAGCGGTATGACAATTGTTGGCCCATTACCT
>Ga0307966_1002818_pt1 | contig 13110 bp, 11 predicted proteins | sample OrgLakmetagen646_FD_203141 | JGI IMG/M metagenome (GOLD analysis project Ga0307966, IMG submission 203141) | Saline water microbial communities from Organic Lake, Antarctica - #646 | ecosystem: Environmental > Aquatic > Non-marine Saline and Alkaline > Saline | place: Antarctica: Organic Lake... | reverse complement strand
TATAACGCCTTCCACTTTATTGGTTTCCAAATACTTTTCAATTATCTGCTCAGCTGAATTCGCTAACATTTTAATGGTCAGACTGACATATTTTCCTGTACTTGAAGGCTTAACGATTACCTCGTGATTTTCAAATATAGCTTTAATTTCATCTTGCTTGTTGGCTTCAATAATAAATTTAAACATATAGAGACTAGGCCATTCTGAAACAGCCTCCAATTTTTCCCTGAAAGATTCTATATCTTTTTCTGTACTCATTTTCAATCATTTTTATCACAAAAAAAGGGGCTGAAAAGCCCCTTAAAATATTAATTATATAATAAGTTAATAGAACTTGTATCTCTCATCTACTATATCAGCTTTCCCTTCAATTGCAGCTTTAATTTCGAAGGAAACATTATTACTTCTACTTTGTGCTAGCTGATCTTTATATGAAGTGTAATCTGCAATTTCAGATGCTGGTGTTCTGTTCAACACTTTTACGATTACTATACCATTATTTGCTTCTAAAGGTTGCGATTGAGTGTTTAATTCCAAACCGAATATAGTGCCAATTACCTTAGGCGCTTGCCCAACGTTAGCAAGTGAGTTTGAAGAAATATTAACATCAGTAGCATTGTAAACTTTTGCGTCACTTCCGTAAGCCTCAGCCATTTCATTCAATGAACCGGATAAACCAGATAATTTTTCTTTGATGATTTCTCCTTTAAGCTGTTCTTTTAAAGCTCTAGAAACTAAGGCTTTAACTTCTTTGAATTCAGCATTACCTTTTTCAGTTTCGTTGGTTAAAACGGTAACAACAAAATGTGTGTCTGTTTCAAAAACGTCCGATACTTTTCCTACTGAAGCATCAGTAAAAGCCCATCTTACAATTGGTCTTGCTGAGCCCAATGTTCCAATCGTTCTTTGGTTAGGATTCATCTTACCCGAACTCCTTACATTGTAGTTACTTTCTTTAGCAGATGCTGTAAAATCAGCATAATTAGTATTTGAAGCCGCAAATAAGTCCGCCTTTCTATATAAATTATCTCTAGTAGTTTCGGTTGGTATTATATCTCTGTAGATAGTTGCTATTTTATAAGTCTTAGCTGTTTTTTCCTCAGTTACATTGATAATATGATAGCCATATTGTGTTTTAATCAAATCATTAATGACACCAGTTCCTGCCTTCGCAAAAACTGCCTCATTAAATTCATCTACCATCTGTCCTTCTTTGAACCAACCTAAGTCACCACCTCTAGTAGCCGAAGGTCCATCACTGAAGTCTTTAGCGAGTTCTGAAAAATCTTGTCCGTTTCTAGCCTTTTGCAATACCTCTTGAGCTTTTTTCTTTGCGGCTGCATCAGCTTCATCGGTGTCGTCTTCAGCTTCGATTAAAATATGACTTGCTTTCACAGAAGAAACGGTGTCTTCATAAATTTCTGATGCTTTGTATAATAAGTAAGCACCTTCCTCAATAAATGGGCCTAACACATCACCTTCTTTTAAGATATTAGTGTTTGACGCTAATATTTTAGGAAGTCTGGCTATTGGATAAGTTCTATATGAATTACTTCTGTCAGAATTTAAACGAGCATAAGCTGAATCATCATCAATTTTCTGGAATTCTTTCTTTATTTCTTCGATTTCTTCTCTGATCATAGTAGAGTCTTCAGCCGAAGGAAGTAATTCGAAACTAACATAGCTTAATGTTCTGGTAGCATCCGTTTTATATTCATCCTTTTTTTCATTGTAATAGCTTCTTAATTCCGAATCTGAAGGATTCACCAATGAATCTTTTACTGAATAAAAAGGAACATATAGATACTCTACTTCTGCACTTTCGTTTTCTGTTTTGTAAGCTTTTTCTGCTTCAGCCCTAGTTATGTAAGTAGAGGTTGCTAATAGTTCATCATATTTAGCTCTAGTTCTGGCTGGTACTAATGAAGATTCAAATGAATACCACTGTGCTTGTTGTTCGGCAGGTGCTTGGGCAATATTTCTAATGATATTAACAACTTGTTCTTTATTAAATTCTCCTGTTTGAGGATTCGTAAAGTTTTGTTTTACTATAGGGCTGATATTATCTCCTTGAACCATGTCTACTAACTCTGCATTAGTAACCTCGAGACCTAATTCATCATATTGTTCTTGGAATGCTTTTTCAATAATCAGATAATCCCATGCTTGCTGACGAATAGAATTCATTTCCTGGTCGGAAGGTGTTCTGCCATTTCCGGCTCTGAAGTTATTTTTAAATTCTTCTACTTTACGCTGATATTCAGGCAAGTTGATAGTTTCTCCAGCTATTTCACCAACATCATTGGATCTCCCGCCACCTAAAAGCACTGAGTCAGGCCCAAGCAAGTCAGTTAGCAAGAAAGCTAAAATGGATAATCCTATTAGGGCGATCAATACCGACCCCATTTTTACTCTTAATGTATTAAATACTCCCATGTTTGTTTATTTCAAAGATTCGCAAAATAATAGTATAAATGATTAATATCAAAGTGATTCCATTTATTACTTTAAGCTTAATTTGGGTTAGTGATAATTAATTTGACTTGATTGATTCTGTTTTCCTCCATACTTTCGATCACAAATCGAAAAGGAGGGCTACTTACTTCCTCTTTTAATTGAGGGAAATTTTCTGTTATCGATAAAATAAAGCCTCCTAAAGTATCATAATCGCCTTCTGGTAGATTTAAAAAGTATTTGTCATTTATATAATCTACCTCTAACCTGGCACTGAAAATAAATGTGTCAGCTGAAACTTGCTCTTCCACTAAATCTTCGTCATCATGTTCGTCTTGGATCTCTCCGAATATTTCTTCTATAATATCTTCTAGGCTCACAATACCAGAAGTACCTCCAAATTCATCCACCACTAAGGCTAAACTTTTATGTTCTTGTATAAATTGAATCATCAATTCATTAGCAGGCATAGTTTCAGGAACAATTATAATGGGAGTGAGGATTTCCTTAATTGCAGAGGGTTTTTTAAATAATGCAAGTGAATGACAATATCCAATGACATCATCGATTGTGTCTTTATAGATTAGCACTTTAGAATGTCCACTATCACTAAAAGCATCCTTCAGTTCTTCAATAGTGTCTTCAATATCTACCGCAATTACTTCAGTTCTAGGGATCATACACTCCCTTACTTTAATGGTTTTGAATTCTAGCGCGTTATTAAAGATTTTTTTATCGAGCTCTACTTTGCTTTCCTGGTGATCAAGTTGGACAGTATTTTTAACGAAATGATCTAAATCTGTTAAACCAAAAACTGGTTTGTCTTCCTCGTATTTTAATCTCAACACATATTTTATAAATACCTTTGATAAGCTCACGATAAAGAACACGATCGGATATGTGACATAATATATAAGCCAAAGTGGCAGAGCAAAGAAAGATAATAACCCGTTAGGATTGAGTAAAAAAATACTTTTTGGCGTGAATTCAGCTATGAAGAGAACAAATATGGTAGAGATTAATGTTTGAGCCAATAATATAAAAACGTCATTTTGAAAGAATAAAGGTAAATTTGTAATGAGAACTGGTTCAATCATTTTGGCCATATAAATACCGTAGACGACTAAAGAAATCGTATTGCCAATAAGCATTGTCCCTATAAAGGATGATGGTTTTTCTAAGAATCTTGAAAGGATTTTGCCGGAAATGATGCCTTGCTGGCTTTGCAATTCAATATGTAATTTATTAGAGGATATAAAAGCGATTTCTGTTCCCGAAAAGAAAGCCGAAAATAGTAGAGAAATGGTAATATATAATAGATAACTGCTTTCCATTATTTTTTAGAGTCCGTGTTTTGCTGCTTCTTTTGTTTAAGATATCTCTGTAAAAGTAAGAGACTTATGGATAACATAAAAATCCAGTATGAATATTCAAAGCCTACAGTAATAGATTGGTGTATACCAATAACAAAAAAGGCGAAGGCTAATCCAATAATTATAAAATTTGGTCTTGAGCTCTCTGGTTTATTGTCCTTATTTCTATTTTTTTGGGTCATTTGGTTTTTTAATGTTCTTTTGCGCAGTTGTATCCTGTTCTATTTTTAGTTCTTCTTGCTCTTCATTAGTAGAATCCTCTTCTAGGTAGATGGTACCACTTGGCTTTAAAATTCTATAACTTGAGAAATCCTGTTTTGCAACAAGTCCAGTACCTGTTGATATTTGATCTTGGGATTGAATGCGAACAAATTTATCTGTATAGATTTCTTCTTTTTGGGGTTCCCAGTATAATTCCTCAGAATTCATTTTTCTTGAATCTATATATCCAATGACTTCAACATCTCCTTCGGCTTTATATAGGTCTTTTTCCTTTGTATAATAAGCAGAATTAGCCTCTAAAGTAGAGGACAAAGTGCCATCCGTTTCATAGAATTCAATAAAAATATCGTTAGGGAATTCCCTGTCACCATTTTCAAATTCAAATTGTTTGGAGGCTTTGACAATAACTCTCACTACAGCAGAATCAGAATATATTATTTCTACTGTGTCAGCTTCCATAATCGGACCAGTATATTCTTCAAACTTTTGATTTGATTCTAATCCTGAGGAACAAGACTGAATAAATATTAGGATTAATACAATGATGCAATATTTCATAGCACAAAAATAAAAAAAGCGGTCAAGATAACGTAATCAAGACCGCTTATATTTTAGATAATGGGAATTAGTCCCTGATTCTCACTTGGACAGTTTCTCCAATCCAGCATCCAACTTCTATTTCATCACCAATTTCGTAATCGTAATTGAAAATATCCTCATTGGAAGGAAATTGTTCTTTTGCTAAGTTCATTCTTTTAGGAGCATCACCTTTTTGGTACATATTATAAGCAGCTATATATACTGCTCTATCTTTTACTACGTCTTGCCCACCTTTACAGTCTGGGTAGCTTTTGAAATATAAATCGCCAATTAAAGTGTATGCTTCTTTTTTAGAGGGATCAGCCTCTAATGCATTATAGGCATAAGTTCTTGCTTGAGCTCTATTTTCATTTTTTGATGCAATATCAGCTAGCTCAATATATACTTCAGCTCTTTTAATATTGTCTTCAGTGTATTTTAAAGCCTCTTGAAAGTATTTGTCAGCATCTTGCAGGTCGCCATTGGACTTAGACTTTATAGCTATCATTCTTGATAATCCAAACTCAGGAGTATTTCCTTGCACTACCTTAGCCGCATCTATAAAAGAATCTGAGCTAGTACATCCACCTGCTAATGCCCATTTAACGATTTTTTCAGCATCCTCAATTTTTCTGCCTTCCTCAACAAATTTAGGATACAATTTTTCATCAATTATATTGCAATCAATTGTAACGGATGCATTAAATAACTTTTCTACATAATCTCTGGCTTTCTGGATTTTTTGTTCGCTTTCGCCATTCGCCAGCATTTCATCTAAAATAACTTGAATTTGGTCGTAAATTGCTATTAAATCTAAGTCTGTGAGAGGGCCCCCAGTTAATTTGTATCTTCTAGCAGCATCTAAATAATAGATAGTATTGGAAGAAAAGCTTTTAGCTCCTAGCATTTCGATTGCTTCCTTTTCAATCTCATACAATTCCTTGTATTTGTCCTTTCTTACTTTCCAGACATTGTATGCATCATTTGCTTTTCTGTTGGTTACATTTTCAACATCGTTGAAATATTTCATTCTCAAATCATACAATAGCACTACAGAGTCCTGCATGTTTTTTTGCGTTTGACCTGAAGTAGTCTCTGCCAGATTTTCATATATTTTTACTCCTTGGATATATATGGAAGGATTTAGGTCTGGGGTTTCTCTTAGTAACCATTCCAATGGCAGTTTTGCGGCTTCATATTTTTCGGCAGTAAGCATATCCGAATAGAGTGCATTTTTCTCAATTGCTTTTGCCTTTTTACTTCCGTCTTCTGGCCAGTTCCAACCTTCTTGTCCAAACGTTATAGCTTGAACACCTATTAATAATGCTAGTGTTATTAAAATTCTCTTCATCTTTCTTAAAATTTAATCAAACTGTCTTCGTAAAAACCATCTATCGTTAAAAGTAAAACTTAAATTAAAATTCAAATAATTTTCTTGTACTAAACTGTTTAACAAGGTTCCTCTTTGACCAACTTCAAATGCTAAATTAATATTTGAAATTTTACTTATTGGTAATGTCGTACCAAAAGTAATGCCAAAAGAATTTATTGAATTAGTATTAATAACTATTGGACCATTTGAAATATTAAGACCCGCTCTATACGTAACTCTTTCTAAATAGCGAGTGCCCGACTGTATATTGGGAGTGTATTCAGCACCTATGTTGATTTTTGTTTGTTCAACGAAATTACTTTCAGCATTGCCAAAGCTTCTATATTGCCTCCAGTCCTGATATGAGAAATCTGCTAAGATCGCCCACTTATTTGTGCTCCAGTAAGACAATCCGACACTAATTTTTTGAGGTAAAATTGTGGTGCCTTCAGTTCCCGCTACTTTAAAAGTTGCGGAATCTGTTAATTGATTGATCGGAGTTTCAGTTGCTGAAAGTAATTGTAAATAAGTATTTCTTGTGGTATTTAAATTAGCTTTTAGATCATACGTTATCCCTAGTGATAAGAAATTTTTTCCAACTTGCGTGGTTAGCTTTGTTCCAAATATAAATGAGAAATCAGAGAAATTGTCTGTGTTTTCGGCTGCCACCAAATATGGAATTGCTACAGTATCTTCACCATTAATAATGTTTTGGTAGATGGTCCTGTCAGTTAAGTTTCCAAAGTTATAATTAGCTTCAACTCCAATGGCAATATTTTTATTGATATTCCAGCCATTTGCTAAGCTGAATTGCGAAATAGTTCCACTACCTTGGAAACGAGTCAGCTGTGCTTGAGGGTCATTATCGGAAGATCTTCTTCTTTGCAGAATTTCGTAATTCTTAGAGCTTAATGGCTTTAAGGAGATTGATAAGCCATATCTCCCCGGTACAATCGGAAAAGCTAATGAAACATATTTCAATCCTCCATTGACCTGTCTAAACCTAGTGACTTCATCGTTTATGTTATTTTGGCTAACGGAAAGGCCAGCTTCAAAAGAACTAAACCTTTGATCAGCTAATAAGGCAGGATTCAAAACCGGAATAAACCAAGGGCTGTGATACGCTATCCCAGCATTTCCCATTCCATTGTTAGAGACAAATCCTTTTGAAGACATCAAGCCCATCCCGTAAGCTGAATAAGGAGAAATCAGCTCCTGAGAATAAGATGATGAAATAAATATGATGGATATTATACTAGCTATTAAGCCCGTTTTAAATTGGTACATTATATCGTAAAATCGCATTTAAACCCACTAAAACTAATTCAGGGATTGCAAAGATGGTAGCTTTTATTTTAGATTCAAAGAATTTTGCATCTCCACCTGTGATTATTACTGTGAGCGGTGCATATTTCCTTTCAACTTCCTGAATATAAGCATCAATTTCAGCCTGAATCCCGTTGACCACACCACTTAGCATAGCCCCTTCTGTGGAATCAGAAATCCAATCTTTCACAATCCTAGGATTAATCAACGGTAAACGAGCAGTAAAATTATGCATTGCTTTAAAACGCATCTTCATACCTGGAGAAATAGCTCCTCCATGGTAAGTTGTTCCGTTTTCTAGAAATTCGTAAGTAATGCAAGTTCCTAAATCAATAACCAAGACATTTTTATTTGGATATAATACTTGAGCGCCAGCCACTGCCGCCAATCGGTCTAGGCCAATAGTTTTGGACTTATACTGATTAATAAAAGGTAAAGGGGTGTCATTATTTAATAGCACAGGATTATTAAGCTTGCTTAATTGACTTGATATTTCCTCATATTGTAAATTAACACTGGCTATAATAGCAAAATCTATTTCGTTCGGATCTAAGAACTGATTGAGTTCAGAAAGTGATTCGAATGATTTGGAAGATTCAAGTTGATGTTTCTCAAAAAAACCAATTTTAGTTTTAGTATTGCCTATATCTATGGCTAAGTTCATAATTCCTATATTAGAATCTAAAACTAAATAATTTTATGCAAAAGCTCACCTATAATGCTATCGGCTTGATGTCAGGAACTTCTTTGGATGGATTGGATATTGCATTTTGTGAATTTGAATTTTTATCAAATAAAACATGGAGGTGGAAGATTTTAAGCTGTAAAACAAAGGCATACCCTGCAGATTTGCAGTCTAAATTAAGAAAATCAATAAATCTCAGTGGCCTTGAATTACATAAATTGGATGGTGCCTTAGGGAAATGGATGGGGACAGCCGTAAAAGAATTTATTGATGAAAATGGATTAGAAGTGGATTTTATAGCGTCTCATGGTCACACCGTTTTTCATGTCCCAGAAAATCAGTTGACTTTACAAATAGGTAACCCAAATTTTATTCATGCCATTACAGGACAGCCAGTAGTTTCTGATTTCAGAACCTTAGATATAGCAAAAGGCGGGCAAGGAGCTCCTTTGGTGCCTGTTGGTGATGCGTTGCTATTTAGTGAATATGATTTCTGTATCAACCTTGGAGGAATAGCAAATTTATCGTACGAAAATGAAGAAAATAAAAGAATTGCTTATGATATCTGTGTGTGCAATATTCTTTTAAATTCTTTGGCAAATTTAAAAGGCTCAGCTTATGATGATAAAGGGTTAATGGCAAAATCCGGGGGAGTTATTAATTCACTTCTAGCGGAGTGGGATGACTTTTCCTTTTTGAAAATCCAGTATCCGAAAAGCTTAGGGATAGAGCAGATTGAGCCCGAAATCCTGTCTAAAATCGACCAATCTAAATTTAGTTTAGAAGATATGCTTGCGACTGCTATAGAACATATAGCTTCTCAAATTGGGAAAACAGTAGTTTCGGCTAAAAGAGACGGTAAAGTTCTATTGACTGGGGGAGGGGCATTTAATGATTTCTTGATTGAAAGGCTGCGTGCCAATCTGGATGATAATTATGATTTAGTAGTAGCCGATGAAGAGACGGTAAGTTTTAAGGAGGCCTTGATTTTTGCATTTTTAGGAGTTCTAAATGTAAGAAATGAACACAATACCTTGGCTTCAGTGACCGGTGCTCATTCTAATAGCGTATCTGGTCAAAAGCTAGGCTATATTTGAAATATATTTTTGTAGTTTTGGCGTTTTGGTAAATAAGGTGAACATTATTTTTGCCAAACTTTTTTACGAAGTGACTAAATTGAAAGGAAATGCAAGAACTCTTAGAGAAATTTGAAAATAAAAGACCTGAAATAGTATTTGAATGGAAAGATGCTGAAACAGAAGCAGAAGGATGGGTAGTAATAAATTCACTAAGAGGAGGCGCTGCAGGAGGCGGAACCCGAATGAGACCTGGGCTCGATAAACATGAAGTTGAATCTTTAGCAAAAACAATGGAAGTGAAATTCACAGTTTCAGGTCCTGAAATTGGCGGAGCTAAGTCGGGTATAAACTTTGATCCAAATGATCCCAGAAAAAAAGGGGTATTGGAAAGATGGTATAAAGCAGTTTTTCCGTTATTAAAAAATTATTACGGAACGGGTGGCGACTTAAATGTTGATGAGATCCATGAAGTAATTCCAATCACAGAGGGATATGGCTTATGGCATCCACAAGAGGGTGTAGTTAATGGACATTACAACGCCTCTGAGCCTGAGAAAATTAAAAAGCTTGGTCAGCTAAGGCAAGGAGTAATTAAAGTGATAGAAGCGGCTCAATATAGTCCTGATATCAAAAGAAAATATACAATTGCAGATATGGTGACTGGCTTCGGAGTAGCAAAATCTGTTGAACATTATTATCATATTTGGGGAGGAAAACTAACTGAAAAACGTGCGATTATCCAAGGATGGGGTAATGTAGGTGCTTCTGCAGCTTATTTTCTGGCACAAAGCGGAGTGAAGATTGTGGGAATCATTGATCGAAACGGTGGACTCATCAACAAAGAAGGATTCAGTTTAGAAAAGCTTACAGAGCTATTTATTAATAGGAAAGGTAATGAACTAATTTCTGATGATTTAATTCCTTTTGATGAGATGAATGAAAAAATATGGTCTTTAGAATCAGAAGTCTTCATTCCAGCAGCCGCTTCGAGACTAATCACAAAAGAACACTTGGACGAAATGTTAACTTCCAAGCTGGAAGTGATCGCAGCTGGAGCAAATGTTCCTTTTGCCGATAAAGGAATATTCTTTGGCCCTATTGCTGATTATGCGGACAATCGAGTGGCAGTCATCCCCGATTTTATTGCAAATTGTGGTATGGCAAGGGTTTTCGCTTACTTAATGACCGCAAATGCGGAAATCACCGATGAGGCAATTTTTGAAGATACATCTAGAACAATTGAGAGGGCACTCCGTAAAACTTTTGAGGCTAGTAATTCTGATGTGAATATTTCAAAGACTTCTTTCGAAATCGCCTTGAGTCAATTAATTTAACATTTAATTAATCATTTCCTCTTGAGTATAATTATGGGAAACTTCCTAACTTGAGGAATCTTGAAAAATAATTTGCATGAGAACATCAATATTTTCTATTTCAGCAATATTTTTGACCTTAGTATTTACCACTATTTTTGTTCCGCAATCTTTTTCTGCGGAATCAAATACTGCTATTGAGATAGCGGAGGGAGGTGATCAGGAAGAACATTCAGAAGAAGTAGAAAATGATGCAACTCATGAGGAAGAAGGGAGTCATTCAGCTCCTGCATGGACGGTTATTCCATTCGTTCTATTGCTCTTAATGATAGCTACGGGGCCTCTGTTTTACGAACACTTTTGGCATAAAAACTATCCGAAAATTGCGGTTATTTTGGCTGCGCTTGTGGTGAGTTACTATCTATTTGTTATTCACAATATGCACAGCCCTGTTCATGCGGCTTTTGAATACTTTCAATTTATTTCTCTACTGGCTTCCTTATACATTGCCTCTGGGGGTATTGTCATCAGGGTAAATAAAAAATCAACCCCTATGGTGAATATCATCATGCTTTTGATAGGATCGGTGGTTGCGAACTTAATTGGAACAACGGGAGCTTCAATGCTTTTAATTCGACCTTTTATCCGTTTAAATAAAAATAGAATTAAAGCATATCATATTATTTTCTTCATTTTTATGGTCAGTAATATTGGAGGTTCATTGACTCCAATTGGTGATCCTCCACTTTTCTTAGGATTTTTAAAAGGAGTTCCTTTTTTCTGGACACTGGAACACAACTGGCCTGCTTGGATATTTGCGCTTTCCCTTTTATCTGTAGCCTTCTATTTTCTTGATAAAAGAAATAAATCAGGTGCCGAGGAAGATGAAAATGAAGTTTTCGATAATAAAATCACTATAACAGGGAAGAGAAATTTTATCTGGTTAGCTGTTATTATTGTGTCAGTTTTCATTGACCCTAATGTATTTTCTTGGGTGCCTGGTATAACCTATGACGGTCAGCAGTTCTCTTATATTCGTGAGGTAATCATGCTAAGTGTAACCTATCTTTCTTACAAATTTGCTAAGGCTAAAGTGCATGAACTTAACGAATTCAGTTTTGAACCTATCCGAGAGGTGGCATTTATATTCGTAGGTATTTTTGGAACGATGATGCCGGCTTTAGATTTAGTAGGTGATTTTGCTAAATCCGAAACGGGGGCTGCTTTAATTACACATAATACACTTTACTGGGGAACAGGGGTATTGTCTGGTTTTCTAGATAATGCGCCTACTTATTTAAATTTCTTAGCTGCAGCTATGGCCTCTCAGGGCGGTAGCATTTCTGTTTTAGCTGAGGTAACTCAATTTGCTAATGGCGGTGTCTTTCACGATTCAGTGGCTGATTTAACAGCCATTTCTATTGCAGCAGTTTTCTTTGGAGCTATGACTTATATTGGGAATGGCCCTAATTTCATGGTGAAATCAATTGCTGAGCAAGTGGGTATAAAAATGCCTTCCTTCTTTGGTTACATTATCAGATTTTCAATTCCTTTCTTATTGCCTTTGCTGTTGTTGGTTTGGTTGCTGTTTATTAGGTAGGATTCCCTTTCGAAATAAATTAAAGAGTATTTCTAATTTAATCGTTTGTAGAGGCTATAAATTATGGATGTTCAATGAAATGTGAGGTTTTGAGAATTATTGAAAGATTTGAAACCAGATTTCATTTTGTATTCTTTTCCGTTTGCTTAATCAAAAAAAACAAAAATCAAGAAAGTTTAATGCTTCCACCCACAATGCCTACACAGGCTCAAGGTCGTTAAGTTAAGCTTTTTATTAAGCCTCATCCTTAATCCTTCTCCTTCGGGAGAAGGAAGATTGTCTTAACTTAACGACATTGTACGCAGGCTTGTCTGCACAAGCAGTCCCGCTAAACTTTACACCCACCAGTTAATTCCGTAAATTTTTTATTTGATTTAGGGATTTAGAGGTGTTTGTCAATAGGATTTTATATAGTAATGGTGTTTAGAAGCAAAAAATATATACTACCTAAAGAGTTAATTAAACTCTCTTAAAAAATGAGTCTACAAATTCCATTTTGTTGAAAACTTGCAAGTCTTCTACCTTTTCACCAACTCCGATATATTTGACAGGGATTTTAAACTCTTCAGAAATACCAATAACTACACCGCCTTTGGCTGTACCATCTAATTTAGTAATAGCTAATGCGGTAACCGTAGTAGCTTTGGTAAATTCTCTAGCTTGAATCATAGCGTTTTGACCAGTTGATCCATCCAATACCAGTAAAACTTCGTGCGGTGCTTCACTCACAAATTTTTGAATAACCCTCTTGATCTTAGATAATTCATTCATCAAATTGATCTTGGTGTGTAACCTCCCCGCAGTATCAATAATAACAATATCCGCTTCTTCCTCAACACCTTGTTTAACGGCATCAAAAGCTACAGAAGCAGGATCGGTATTCATTCCGTGAGAAACCACTGGCACTCCAATTCGATCACCCCACATTTTTAGTTGGTCGACAGCAGCAGCGCGAAATGTATCTGCAGCACCTAAGATCACTTTCTTACCTTGTTTTTTATATTGAGCAGCCAATTTTCCAATGGTAGTGGTTTTGCCGACTCCATTTACACCAACTACTAATAAAACATATGGCTTTTTAATATTATCAGGAAGGGAGAAGTCTTT
>Ga0307966_1002814_pt1 | contig 13118 bp, 12 predicted proteins | sample OrgLakmetagen646_FD_203141 | JGI IMG/M metagenome (GOLD analysis project Ga0307966, IMG submission 203141) | Saline water microbial communities from Organic Lake, Antarctica - #646 | ecosystem: Environmental > Aquatic > Non-marine Saline and Alkaline > Saline | place: Antarctica: Organic Lake... | reverse complement strand
TCCGGTTGAGGCCTTCAAGAAGATGATCGCTACCGCGATTAAGGAATTCCCCAATTTTAAGGCCACCGCCACCACCCTCCGCGCGGTCAAGACCGCTACGATCAATGACTGGGCAGCCATGGTCTGGCACGACGGCGAGTTTTACGAGTCGATGAAATTCCCTGAACTCGAGATCATGGATCGTGTGGGCGGCGGCGATAGCTTCGCCTCAGGCCTGATCTACGGCTTTCTTTCGGAAAACGATGCACAGGCAGCGGCCGACTACGGCTGCGTGCACGGCGCACTGGCCATGACCACCCCCGGCGACACTACAATGGCTTCGCTCAAAGAAGTGAAAAAGATCAAAGCCGGCGGCGGCGCCCGCGTGGATCGCTAGAAACGAAGTAAACCTCGAATCGTCATCTATTCGTGAGACTGTGATAAAGTTTAGGATTAAGAGCTCGGTGGTTCCACTGGGAACGGCTGCTTTAGCTCAATGGGTTTAAGTTGAATATTCGTATTCGAGAATTTCGGCACTCACCCCTCCGTATCCGAACCCACTGGCTGCTGCGTCGCCGATTCTCGAAGCGAGCGATAGAGCGCGATATCGGGAATATCGATCAAGACCTGCACTAGTAACCGCGCCACAACCACTCCAATTATCTGAACAGAGGTGCTCAGCAAGGAGGCCAGTGTTGCCGGCACGGAAGTGAAATAGAAGATCGTGACCACACCAGCCAATGCCATTACCACAATGGCGACCCATGCCAGAATATCGACAACTAGACGCAAGTCCGCATACGCAGATTGATCACGGACGGCACGGCGTAAATGACCAGACTCGGTCACGCTGGAGGGCCGGTGCGCACCGCGCCCGCCACTGATTGCCTTTGCACCACGTCGCTTCTTTGACTTGCCGCCCGAGCCTTTATCACTACCCCCGACTCGTTCCCGGGCACTGCGGTAGGCTGCGTAGGCTTGCTTCCATTGATGATCCGTCATCTTGCGAGAACTGGGATCCATCTTCTCGCGCGAGTCCTTGAAGGTTTCAAAATCGTCCATGGCCTTATTCTACTTTGAGATCAAACCGCCCGAAGACGGCCTCGCCCTCCACTTGAATTTGTGCAAAGAGTCGATACCAACCGGGGTTGGGCACATTAAACATAAAGGCCAGGTCGGTATCTCCTGAGGTGGCTGCACCGAAACCGGCAGTGCGTGCGGAAGCGATACTATCGATCGGATGCATATGGGCGAAGCCTTTGATATCAGCGTCGAAGGCGACCATATGCCCCTTGGCTCCCATCACAGTTTCGAGGGTCAACGGAGCACCGTCTGCACGTGCCATCTTCAGCTCAAAGCGGTAATCGCGGCCGGTCTTCAGAGCCTCAGGCGCACCGATTAAATCGAAGCGAATCCCGTCGACCACGCTTTCGGTGGAACGAGCGAATGTTGGAGGCTGCGACTCCCCCGCGACTTCCAATTCTGACAATGCAATCGCTTGGCGACGACTCCGGAGCGGCACAATTTCGGTAAAAATGCGGTAGGCTCCCGAGCGCGCAGGCAAAAAATCAAATGTATAAAGACCGTCCAAGCCCTCTGCCTTGGGATGCACATGATGGTAGTCTTCAAGCGACGGATCAATCACCATGACGTGCATTTTTTCGGTATGTGTGACTGCCAACTCATGCGGCGCAATCGACATACCTCCAGTTGTCTCCAAATCCAGCGTGACTCTGGCCTCAGAGCCCGGCTGCAGGAGGGAATCCGTCTGGAATTTGGCCACAATCGGATAGGTCAAGCGCGTTAAGTCGAGAAACCCTGCATGGTTAGTCGCGCAAAGTTCAATTTCCCCCTCTGCATTCACAATTTCTTCATAATGCAAAAAGCCGCACTCGGCATCCGGCAAAGCCCGCAAAATGAAATAAGCACAGAAAAACACCGCGCTGAGCAGACCGATGGAAGTCCAGGCAGCTTTGGATATAGGTTTCTTAGAAGGTTTAGGCATAAATTATACCTCTGAAGGATGCTGAAGACGTAAATTTGCGCAAGTCGGAATCTAAGACTAAAGAAGCGCCCTGCCCTACCCTGCGCTGGGTAAATCGAGTTCGACTTCGACATCTTCCTCGTAATCGACTCCGGGAAGGCTAAAGCCGAAAAGCGTGAGGAAGTTTTGTTGATAGCCGGCGTAATCGGACTTGGCGTTGAGCGTCTCGCTGGTAATGCCCGGCCAGATGTCGGCGACGGCTTGTTGCACGTCAGGCTCCATCTCCCAGTCGTCGACCCGAATACGGCCTTTGCTATCGAGCTTCAGGTCGTCTCCGTAAAGGCGCTCGTTGAGCAGGCGCACCATTTGCTCGATGCAATCTTCGTGCGTGCCCTTGGCCTTCATGACCTTAAATAGGATAGAGATATAGAGCGGTACGACGGGGATAGCCGAACTGGCCTGCGTGACGACAGCTTTGTTGACCGCGACGTAAGCGACGCAATCGTGTTTCTCAGTGATAGCGGCAGCGGCGCGCTCGACATCTTTCTTCGCCTGACCGATGGTGCCGTTGGTGTAGACGGGCCAGGTAATTTCGGGGCCGATGTAGGAATAGGCCACGCTTTTGGAACCGGGCGCGAGCACGCCGGCTTGGTCGAGAGCGTCCATCCACAGCTCCCAGTCTTCGCCCCCCATCACTTTGATCGTGTGCGCGACGTCGTCGCCTTCGGCCGGCTCGATCGTGACTTCGCTGACTTCGTTTTTATCCGTATCGAGAGTCCGGTTGGTAAAGCTTTGCCCGATGGGCTTGAGCACGGATCTGTAAGTTTCGCCGGTTTTGGGATCGGTCCGGCGAGGGGAAGCCAAACTGTAAACCACCATATCGACCTGACCGAGGTCGGCTTTGATCATTTCGATGGTCTGAGCCTTAATGTCGTCGGAAAAAGCGTCGCCATTAATACTTTTGGCGTAGAGGCCGGCCTGATGCGCAGCCTTCTCAAAGGCGACCGAATTATACCAACCAGCGCTGGCTGGCTTGCCGTTGTTTGAGGGGCGCTCAAAGAAAACACCGACCGTAGCTGCGTCGTGGCTGAAAGCGGAGGCAATGCGGGTGGAGAGTCCGTAGCCGGTGGAACTCCCAATCACGAGGACTTTCTTCGGGCCATCGGCCTTCTTCGCTGCTTGGGCAACTGCTATTTCCTGGCGAACTTTGGCTTGACAGCCCTTGGGGTGTGCGGTGACACAAACAAATCCTCGAATACGTGGCTTAACTATCATAAGTCTATCAATGGTTGATTTAGATATAAAAAATATCAATCAAAGCAACGATTCACCGAGTGGCAACCCTGCATTCAACAGCAAAATGCTTTAGGTTTGGCTTTGTTAGGGCAAACGTAGCAAGGTTGACTTTCTTGCCGTGAGCTTGCCGAACGGTCGCCCTGCCGTGTCCGGCGCAACTCGGCCAACTGAATGGGCGGCAAGCCAACCCATCTACGCCAAGACGCCTAAAAGCAACCCCCTACCCTTTGCCGATACCGCTGGCTTCGAAGCCGATCTCGCGGAGGGCTTCGAGATCGAGGAGGTTACGACCGTCGAAAAGGAAGGCGGGCAGCTGCATTTGTTCGTAGATTTTCTGAAAATCGAGGGTTTTGAATTCATCCCACTCGGTCAGGATCAGTATGGCGTGGGCACCCTTGGTCGCCTCGTAGGGATCTTGGCAATAGCTGACATACTCATTGTCCGCATCGATACCGAGATCGCGTTGAATCTGCGCCACTTCAACCTTGGGATCGTAGATGGCCAGATTGGCCTGCTCTTCAAGAAGATCTTTACAAATGTAGATGGCTGCCGACTCGCGGGTATCGTTGGTATCCTTTTTAAAGGCGAAACCGAGCACAGCGATTTTCTTGTCCGAGACCGTGTTGAACATCGCGGAGATAACGCGGTGGCTGAAGCGGTGCTTCTGGTAGTCGTTCATCGCGATAACGCTATTCCAGTAGGCGGCGACTTCGGGCAGACCGAAGTGTTCGCAAAGGTAGACCAGATTTAGAATGTCTTTCTGGAAGCAAGAGCCGCCGAAGCCAACAGAGGCCTTGAGAAACTTAGGCCCGATCCGGCTATCGGTGCCGATGGCGTGGGCAACTTCGTCTACATTGGCCTCGGTCGCTTCGCAGAGCGCAGAGATCGCATTGATGGAGGAGATACGCTGCGCAAGAAAAGCGTTGGCAGTGAGCTTGGAGAGCTCGGACGACCAGAGATTGGTGGTAATGACGCGCTCACGGGGCACCCAGGTGGCATAGACATCGACGAGTTTTTGGATCGCAGCCTTGCCTTCGGGCGTTTGATCGCCGCCGATGAGAACACGGTCCGGTGCTTCGAGATCTTCCATCGCAGTGCCTTCAGCCAAAAACTCAGGATTGGAGAGAATCTGGAATTGGCGTCCATTGGAGTTGGACTCCAAAATACGTTTGACCGACTCAGCTGTGCGAACCGGCAAGGTGGATTTCTCGACCACGATTTTATCGTCTTCGGCCACCTCGGCGATTTTACGGGCACATTTTTCAATGTAGCGAAGATCAGCAGCGCGGCCGGCTCCGACCCCGTAAGTTTTGGTTGGGGTGTTGACACTTAGGAAAATGATTTCCGCTTCGCGGATCGCCGTATCCACATCGGTTGAGAAGAACAGGTTCTTCCCCCGGGCACCACTCACAATCTCGTCGAGGCCTGGCTCGAAGACAGGGAGTTTGTCAGAATTCCAGGCGTCGATCCGTGCTTGGTTGATATCCACAACTGTGACCGTGTGATCGACACACTTATGTGCAATCATGGCCATAGTGGGCCCGCCAACATATCCTGCGCCTATACAACAAATTTTCATTCTGAACGTAGGTATAGCATCTCCTTGATCTGACAAGGGAATTTTATACATCTGACAAACTCCCTATTAAAAAGATTATGTCCGCCATTTTGCTCTTTCTGAAAGCGCCGCGCCGCGGACACGTCAAAACCCGCCTGGCACATCACGTGGGCTCGAAACGTGCATTAGAAGTTTATCGTGCCCTGGTCGCACGCCAATGGTCGGCTTTGCCCGCGTCGAAGCTGATCGAAGTGCACTACACCCCTCATGATGCTGGCTTCGAGATGCAAAAGTGGTTGGGAGGGGATCATGCCTATTTCCCTCAGTCGGAGGGAGAATTGGGAGCGCGCTTGGAGCACTCAGTCGAATGCGCCTTTCAGCGTGGTGCACAATCGGTCGCTTGTATCGGGGGCGATTGCCCTTTGTTGGAAGAACGTCATTTCAACAAAGCGGAGCAACTACTGGACTCAGGGCACGATGTAGTCTTCGGTCCGAGCGAGGACGGCGGCTATTATCTAATCGCGCTCCGTAGGCCGCTGCCAGAGCTTTTCCGTGAGGTCCCATGGAGTACGCGCAACACTCTACAAGCATCGCTCGACCGAGCAGCAGACCTCGGCTTAAAGATTGGTCTACTGGAAACGCTCTACGATATCGACGAAGTTTCAGAACTGGAGCGAGCGCTGGCTGATGGGTTGATTCAACCCTGATTATGCATTAAAAATCAAGACCGGGAAGGTTCAGCGCATAGACGAAGCACGATAGTGCGTATGCCCCCAGCCAATACGTGCGTTGGATGACGGGACTACTTGATCGAAGGGCCCGAAGGCTCCGTCCTCGTTAGGCGACGAGTTGACTGCCGTGAAAACATTTACCCAGGTGATCAACTCGACAGAGTACCCTTAGTGCTGGGCAAAGCGTCGCCCAAGCGGGGATCAATCGACGTCGCGACATCAAGAGCTCGGGCGAAAGCTTTGAAGATGGCTTCCGCGATGTGGTGGGGCTCTTCTCCATACTCCAGATTGATGTGGAGATTGCATGCGGCTGCGTTGGCGAAGGCTTGGAAAAACTCCTTGACCAGCACGATATTAAAATCGCGCACCATAGGGAACTGATACTCCACATTATAAACGAAGGCCTGACGGTTCGACAGGTCGAGTGTGACACGAGCGAGTGCCTCATCCATGGGCAGAAGGAAAAAGCCATAGCGACGGATGCCGCGCTTCTCACCGAGGGCTTCTTTAATCGCCTGGCCGAGCACGATGCCCGTGTCTTCCACCATGTGGTGGTAATCGACGTCGATATCGCCAGTCGCTTTTACCTTGAGGTCGAACAGACCATGCTTGGCAAAGAGCGTGAGCATGTGGTCAAAAAAAGGGATCCCAGTCTCGATCTCAGACAGGCCGGAGCCGTCGACATTCAGCTCCATTTGGATCTGAGTCTCTTTCGTATTGCGGGTGATTTTTGCTATGCGTTGTTCAGCCATGATTCGACGGCGGTTAAAAAAACCTTCATTTCTGCATCTGTTCCTATGCTCACGCGAATGAAAGCGCAAGTTAAAGGATGCGAGGGAAAATAGCGCACGAGGACGCGCTGTGCCTTGAGATGCGCAAAGAGGCTGGCGGCGACTTCGGCACTGGACTCGCCTGCCGTATTTTTTGGCTCGGTGAAGAGGAAATTCGTGGCCGAAGGATAGGTGAACCAGCCGTAGGCGTCCAGTTGGGCGCAGGTAGCCTCGCGGGTGGCCATGACCTTTTTGCGTTGCTCTTCAAAGTATTCAACATCCTCAAACGCGGCCAGCGCAGCGGCCTGCGCCACGCGGTCGAGGTTGTAGGCATCGCGCACGCGGTCGAGCATCCCAATGATGGACGCACTCGCCATGGCAAAACCGACCCGCATACCGGCCAAGCCATACGACTTAGAGAAAGTGCGCACCACGACGAGATTTTCGTAATCCTTGAGTAAGGCGACTGCCGACTCGCCTCCGAAATCGACATAGGCCTCATCGACCACGAGGAGGCCATCAACTGCTTGAAGCGCCGCTTCGATCTGGGCGAGCGGAAAGGCCACACCTGTGGGCGCGTTCGGATTGGTCAGGAAAAAGACTTTAGCCTGGGTGGCAGCGAGCGCCTCCACATCGAGTTGCATGGAGCGGTCGAAATTAACATCGACCAAGTGCTGCCCGGACATGCCAGCGACCACGGGGTAGAGCGAATAGCTCGGCACGGTGTGGCCGGCTCCCGGGTCGGCCACGAAGCAGCGGGTGATCAAATCGAGGATGTTGTCAGAACCGTTGCCGATAATGACGTTGCCCTGTGACAGCCCGAAGCGGGCACCAATCGCGGCGCGCAGCTTGGCGCTGACTGGCTCGGGATATTTTCGCAGGTTGTCCAACTCACCTGCGATGGCCTTACCCACCTTCGGTGAGGGTGGATAGGGATTCTCGTTGGTATTCAGCTTAACCCAGCCCTCCCCCTGTGGCTGTTCGCCCGGCACGTAGGCGTGCAGATTTTGAATGTGCGGGAGCGCACGGTTGAGGGCATCAAAAGTCTTCTTCATTGAATGGCTGCAAGAAGAACCATTCGACCGCGTGATTCAACTGGAATCTTCTGATTTGACGTCACCATTGGTCGAAAATCCATCAGGCAGATCTTTTCGCAGAATGATTAGGGGGCAAAATGATTTTTGAAAAGTGGATCTTTGGCCTCACTTCCTCTCCCAACCTTAATGGGGAAATCATTCTGAAAAAAATCATTCTGCTATAGAAATATCCTACAGTTGTGGATTGTCAGTGATCGCGCCTCCACCTATCAAATCAGCCATGCAACCGTCTCTCTTACTCCTCGCCGCTGGCATGGGCTCCCGCTACGGCGGACTCAAGCAGCTCGACGCCATGGGGCCGTCCGGCCAAACAATGATCGACTATGCAGTGGAAGACGCCTGCCGTGCTGGCTTCGGCAAGGTAGTTTTTGTCATTCGTAAAGATTTTGAAGAGGCCTTTCGTTCCCAAATAGGCGAGAAGCACGGGGGCAAGATTGAAGTATGCTACGCCTTTCAAGACCTGCATGATCTCCCGGGCGACCACACTGTGCCCGAAGGGCGTAGCAAACCCTGGGGCACGGCACACGCGGTGCGTGCGGCTCGTGATTGCATCGCCGAGCCTTTTGCAGTGATCAATGCGGACGACTTCTACGGGCGCGAGGCCTACGCGCAATTGGCGACCTTTCTTGAGCAAATCGAGACTTCCCCCGAACCGAGTTCGGAGGCTACGGGGAAATTAGGTGCCAGCATGGTGGGCTATATCCTGCGCAACACTCTCTCTCCTCACGGTACAGTCAATCGAGGGATTTGCGCCCTGAAGGAAGGAAACTTACAGAGCGTGGAAGAATACACCGCGATCGGCCACGACGCCGACGGTGCGTTACGCGGCGACAACCTCGAGAGTGATCGTGTGCCCCTTTCCGACAATGCCGTCGTTTCGATGAATTTCTGGGGCTTTACCCCGGCGATCTTTGCGCCGCTCGAATCCCGCTTTGAAGCATTTCTAAGGGAGCGCGGACATGAAGAGAAATCAGAATATTATCTTCCCAGTCTAGTCGATAGTCTGATCAAAGAAGGCGCAGTCGAATGCCCCGTGCTGCAAACCGAGAGCCCTTGGTTTGGCGTGACCTACCCGGAAGATAAAGCACGCGTGGTCGAAAGCATTCAGAAGCTGACGGACGCGGGAGTTTACTGAACTACAACCGAATCGTGAGCGACTTACCGTGGGCGTCGAGCTGTTCGAGGCGAGCGAAAGCCTCCACGATGGGGGCCGCCTTCGCGAGGCTTTTGGCGTCGTAGCGAACGGTGCTGGAACGACGCATGAAGTCGGTGGCTTGTAACCCGCTGAAGAAGCGCCCGGCGCGCCCGGTGGGCAGCGTGTGACTGGGGCCGGCGGTGAAGTCGCCCAGTACAGTGGGTGTGAAGTAGCCCTGTAGGATGGCACCAGCGGTGGTAATTTGCTGACTCAGAGGCTCAATCGAGGCATCGGCGACTTGGAGCTCCAAGTGCTCAGGCGCGATGTAGTTGGCAACCTCCGCCGCTTGGGAGAGATTTTTACACGTCACCGCGAGACAGCGACCGTCCAGCACCTTGGCGCACTTGTCCGCGTGGCTGAGTGCGGGCATTTGTTGGGCGATGGCTTTTTCAATCTTCTTTAGCAGCACTTTGCTGGTGGTGGCAAAATAGATAATTTCCTTGCCGCTGCCATGCTCAGCTTGGGCGAGGAGATCGGCCGCGACGTGGCGCGGGTTGGCTCCGGCGTCGGCGATGATCATGACCTCGCTGGGGCCGGGCAGTAGATCGATGCCGACGGTGCCGAGCACTTGGCGCTTGGCTTCCATCACGAAGGCGTTGCCCGGGCCGAAAATCTTATCGACGGCGGGAATCGTCTGCGTGCCATAGGCCATCGCAGCTATCGCTTGAACGCCGCCCACTTTGTAAACTTCATCGATTCCGATGATGGAGAGCGCGGCCAACATCGCAGGTGCGACATTTCCCTCGGCATCGGGCGGGGTGCAGACGGCGATCTCGGGACATTTGACCAATTTGGCCAAAACAGCCGTCATGATAACGGTTGAGACCAGCGGCACGTTTCCCCCGGGAATGTAGAGACCGACACGCTGGATCGGATAAAAGCGTTCGCCGACGATACCACCCTGAGCGTTCCTCCCCTTCCAAGCCTTGGGGAGAGTTTTTTTGTGAAAGTCTTTGACCATGGCAATGGACTCGCGGATGGCTTTACGGTCGGCAGGACTGAGGCTCTTGGCCGAGGCTTTGAGCACCTCGGGGGAAACGCGCATGGCCCGAGCGGACAGCTGGGCACAGTCGAATTTCTCAGTGTACTCGAGCACCGCGCGGTCGCCGTGCTGACGAACTTCCGCGAGAACAGAGGTAACCACATCAGACACATCGCCCGAAACAATCGCCTGCTCACAAAAAGTGCGCAGAGCTGAATGGAATTTGGGCGTATCAGAAAATTCGATCTTTTGCATAATGCGGAGAAAACAAACACTTCACCTCACCGGCTGCAAGTGCATTGGACGATTTGAAGAACGAGATCTGGGATACGATATGGAACCGCGTGGGGCGTAGCCCTTTACGCGGCGGGATATGGAATACGAGATTCAGGATGGAACCGCGTAAGACGTAGTCTTTTACGCGGTCACTCCGCGCCCTGCGCGGCCTCCGGACCACGCGCGGCCCCTCTTCCGGGAATATCAAAGATACCGGAAGCGAGTGGTTGGTTCACTTTGACCTCGCGAACCACTATGGTGTGAAGCTTACGCTCGCCTTCGTAGTATTCGATCCTCTCAGGAAAGCGAATGCCGTCTATAGTTTGAGAGCCGACTCCGAGACTCTCGACGCCGTTTTCTGTAATGGTCGAGACCAGTGTATCGTCCACAATCGAGAAATAGCGAAGGGTGCTCAACCCGTCCGGATACTCGTAGAGTAATTTGTAACAACGCTGACCACGATGGCTTTCGATTCCTTGCAAGCTGACCTTTTCACCGTTTTTGAAGTCCGGACGATAAAAGTTGAACAGCTGCCGTGTACTATAGGTAACACGCTTGAGTTCGGGGCCGATCAGGTCGCGCATCTGTGAGGCCTCCGCATTTAAGTTGGAACGTATAATGCAACCTTTGTCACCATGAAGGAGGGTCGTTTCGACGATATCATCGACTTTTATTTCCATTCGTTGTGAGCAAGGCTTACGAGCCACGATCAAGAGAGTCGCCGGGGGCATTTCAGAATCCACCGGCTCGAGGCTGCCCATCAGTTGCAGGGTGACAAGACCATCGAGCGCCGCATCGGATCCGATGGTGGCACGGGCGCGATCGATGATTTCGCTTTCAGAGACTTCTTGTGCGCTCAGAGAGCTGACCGCCAGTAGTAGTAAACAAGATTGGAATAATGTTTTCATGTTCGAAGTATAACAGACCGTGTTAAAGTAGAAAAGTTCAAGGTCTGAGATTCAGAATGCCTCAGCCTACTCCCACTCGATCGTGCTGGGCGGCTTGGAGCTGATATCGAGCACGACGCGATTGCAGCCGGTGACCTCGTTGATGATACGGCTGGAAATCGTGCGAAGCACTTCGTAGGGCACGCGCGCCCAGTCGGCAGTCATGGCATCGACACTTTCGACAATGCGAAGCGCGACGACGTTTTCGTAGGTACGTTCGTCGCCCATCACGCCAACCGTCTTAACGGGTAGAAAGACGCAAAAGGATTGCCACACTTTGTAGTAAAGATCGGCCGCCATCATTTCTTCCTGAAGAATGGCGTCGGCCTTGCGCAGCACATCGAGGTCTTTTTTAACGATGGATCCCATCACACGGACGCCGAGACCTGGGCCGGGGAAAGGTTGGCGCCAGACAACTTCTTTGGGCAGCCCCAGCTCGGCACCTAGCTCGCGGACTTCGTCCTTGAATAGCTCGCGGAGCGGCTCAAGGAGCGCGAGCTTCATCTTCTTGGGCAGGCCGCCGACATTGTGATGGCTCTTAATCAGCGCGGCAGGGTTGCCCTCAATCGCGACGGACTCGATCACATCGGGATAGAGCGTGCCTTGTGCGAGAAAGGCGTAGTCACCATTCTTTTTGAGTTTTTTGACCTCTTGATCAAAGACTTCGACGAAGGAATTGCCGATAATTTTGCGCTTCTTCTCGGGGTCGGACACGCCTTTGAGGCGGTCGAGGAAGTATTTCGATTTTCTAGCGACTCGGAGGTCGAGGTCGAAATGATCGCCGTAGAGCTTCTCGACTTGCTCGCGCTCGTGGAGGCGAAGGAGCCCATTATCGACGAAGACACAGGTAAGCTGCTTACCGATGGCACGGTGGATCAGCGCGGCGGCGACAGAGGAATCGACGCCTCCGCTCAAACCGAGAATGACACGCTGATCACCGACGGTGTCGCGAATCTGACGGATTGACTCTTCGATGTAGTTGGCCATCGACCACTCACCTTTACATTTACAGATCTTCAGGAGGAAATTAGCGAGCACTTCCATCCCCATTTCGGAGTGCGCCACTTCGGGGTGGAACTGCATACCGTAAAAATTGCGTTTGGCATCCTGAATGGTGGCAAAGGGCGAATTTTCGGTGGAAGCGATGGCTTCGAAGCCCTTGGGAAGCTTTTCGAGGCGGTCGCCATGCGAGTTCCACACGCGCAGCGATTTGGGGAGGCCGGCAAAGAGCTTGCCTTTTTTAGAGATGCTGAGTGTGCCGTGGCCGAACTCGCGCTGTGCGCTTTTGCCGACCTTGCCGCCGAGCATGTGTGCCATGAGCTGCTCGCCATAACAGATACCGAGCACGGGGACGCCGAGCTCGAAGACTTTAGCGTCTGGACGCGGCGATCCTTTAAGCAGCACGGAGGAAGGCCCCCCCGAAAGAATGATGCCTTTGACGCCTTCCTTTTTCAGGACGCTGGCTTTGGTATTATAAGGATAGATGCGGGAGAGCACGTGGGCTTCACGGATACGGCGGGCGATGACTTGCGTGTATTGCGAGCCGAAGTCGAGAACTGCGATGATGTCTGGCATTGTCTAAAGTGTGACGAGTGAGAGTGAAAGTTTGAGTGATCCGGCTTCGTTTCAATACGCCGGGACTAGAAGTGAAAGTTTGAAACACCTTAACTAAAACCTCAATCGACCATTGGTAAAGCCGCACTGAGGGCAATCGCATTCTTCGCTAAGATAGGGGCCGATGTAGATTTGACTGCATTTGATGCAGTGGTAAATGACTTTTGAACGCTGCGCATCGTGAATATGCCCATCACGCCAATCATAATAAAACCAGAGGCCGAAGAGCAGAACAAAACCCGCCCCCAAATAGAGCAGGAAAAAGATGTCCACATCCAGTCCAACCACGATTTTGCCTAAAAACCTTTGATGTCGAAGAGACCGGTGACACTCGCATTATTGTGAATGCGCTTAATCCCCTCGCCTAACAACTCGGCCACGCTCAACACGGTAATCGGCACATCGGGGCGGGTTTCGACGGGCGTAGTGTTGGTCGTAATGAGCTGATCGATCACACCGGTGGCCAGGCGCTGGTAGCCCATTTCGTTCAAAACGCCGTGACTGACAGCTGCCATTACACTTCGGGCTCCATTCTCTTTAAGGAGCTTGGCGGCGGCGCAGAGTGTCCCCGCAGTTTCAGTCATGTCGTCGATCAAAAGAATATCGCGACCTTCAGTCTCACCGACCAGAGACGTGGCCTCAACGGTCTCGGCACTGGTGCGACGCTTGGCGATAAATCCAAGCGGCAC
>Ga0307966_1002811_pt1 | contig 13123 bp, 16 predicted proteins | sample OrgLakmetagen646_FD_203141 | JGI IMG/M metagenome (GOLD analysis project Ga0307966, IMG submission 203141) | Saline water microbial communities from Organic Lake, Antarctica - #646 | ecosystem: Environmental > Aquatic > Non-marine Saline and Alkaline > Saline | place: Antarctica: Organic Lake... | reverse complement strand
TTCGCCAGTCCGCGGCGTTCGTGGTCGCAGGTCTGGCAACAGCCACGACCTCCGCCATCCGGAAGGCGTCGGGCCATGCACTTGTTCGGGACATCTCGGACCTCTCGGGCGACATGTTCGGCTTCAGGGATCGGCCGGTCTACCGCGCCGGCACCATCATGCCTTTTCTGGAGTTCGGGGACGGGGCGGGGTTCAGCGTCACCATTCCGCGGGCGCAGGCCGGGACCTGGACGCTGATGATCTACCGACCGGACGATACGTTCACCGAGAACGTGATCGTTCTGTCGGCCGGGATCAATGCGCTCGCGCTGTCGGGGCATGCCAATCAGGTGATGTTGTTTCCCGGTGTGCTGGACAGCGCGACGCGCGATCACATCCACGCGGTGGCGCGCAACCGCGCCGGCATGTGAGCCGGGCCGCGGCCCGCATGCGCGCGCACATCCGCCCGGAGCTCGCCGTAGCCTCCACGACCACGCACCACCACGCCAGCCATCAGGGAGGCAGGATGCCCGACCGCGACAGCATTTCCGATCAGATCCTGAACGCCTTGCGCGATCACGGACTCGCCGCGGCCATCGGAGTGTGGTTCACCTTTGTCGCCGGGCTGGCCGCCGCTGTAACGCGAAAGGCCTTCACCAACGAGGCGCTGCTGCACAAGCTCGAGCAGGAGCTCGAGGCCGAGCGCCTGCGCATCGAGAAGCGCCGTGACGAGGACCGGCGCATCGATCACGACCGCCTGGAGCGCATCGAGCGAGACATCCACGACATGCGCAACCTGATGTTCGCCGCTTTCCAGCGCAAGAACGACGACTGACGACGCGCGCTCCGGTGATCGGAGCGCAAACCGCCTCACGCAGTCTATTCGCGCCAGAGCGATCCGCAGAACCACCAGCCCGCACTGCCGTCCCTCCGGGCGGCGGGCCACGCCCCCATGTCCTCAACCCCCAAGGAGACCCCACATGGCCGATCCCATCCGCAGCTTTCGCCATTTCCGCGATGTGCCGGACCAGCTCTGGCGCTGGCGCAACTTCTCGCCCGCCGAGATCGCTTGTCGCGGCACCGGCCAGCTCAAGCTGCACCCTGCAGCGCTCGACACCCTGCAGGCGCTGCGCGACCGCGTGGGCAAGCCGCTGATCGTGCGCTCCGCCTACCGCTCCCCGGAACACAACCGGGCTGTCGGAGGGGCCAGGGCCTCCAAGCACATGGACGGGACGGCCTTCGATATTGCCATGGCGAACCATGATCCCGCGGCCTTTGAGGCGGCGGCGCGCGAAGTCGGCTTTCTCGGCTTCGGCTATTACCCCCGCTCGGGCTTCATGCATGTCGATCTGGGGCCGGCGCGAAGCTGGGGCGACCCGTTTCCGAAACGGGCGACGCCGTTCGCCGCCGAGACCCCGCCCGCGCGCGAGGTGCTGGCGGAAAGCCGGACGTTGAAGGGCACCGGGGCGGCGGGTGCGGCCACCGTCGGCGCCGCCGGTGTCGAGGTGGCGCAGGAGGTTCTGGCCGAGGCGCAGGGTGCGGTGCTGCCACTGGTGCCCTATCTCGACACGCTCCGCTGGGTGTTCATCGCGCTGGCGCTTGGCGGGATCGGTATCGCCGTCTGGGCGCGAGTCGATGACTGGCGCAAGGGGCGTCGCTGATGTGGGGCTCCCTGCTGGCCGGGCTTCTCGCCCGGCCATGGGCGCGGAAGGCGGTAGGTTTTGCCCTCGCTGCGCTCACCATCACCCTCTTTCTTCTCAACCTTCGCCGGACGGGTGAGAGCGCAGGCCGCGCCGCGGAACGGCTGGACAATCTGGAGCGCACAGATGCCATTCACCGCCAGATGCTGGACGCGGCCGCGCGCCGCCCTCGGGGTCGCGACGCTCTTGTTGACCGCCTGCGCCGGGGTCGGTTCTGACACCTCGCCCAGCGGCTGTCCGCCGGTGGTGGTGTACAGCCAGGCCGAGCAATCGCGACTGGCAAGCGAGATCGCCGCGCTGCCGGAAGACACTCTGATCATCGGCTGGCTGGCGGATTATGCCGTTCTGCGCGACCAGGCGCGAGCGTGCGCAGTCGGGTGAGCTGGAACCGCCGTTCGGAATTGGGGCGCGGGCGCCCGGTTGCGGTTATTCTCGGGCAATGAACAGGGACGACGAAAAGCGCATCGCGGCGAAGCTGGCCAGGATCATGGCCATGCTCTGCGTGCGCAACACGCATCTTGAGACCATCCACGCGGGCAAGACACCGATTACAAGAACCGGCGATTATTCGGATGTCCTTGTCGTGGATGCCGATGGCCGGCGTATTCCCTGGACGGACGTTTCGCATATCGACGAGGATGAAATGCGCGACCTGATGCGCGACATCGTCAACCGCCTCTACACGTTTCATCTCGAGGCCGACGATCCCAAGCTCCAGGCACAGATCGAACGCTGGATGGGCGTCGCAGGCAAGTGGGACGAGCCGGAAATCGATCAGCGGATGATCACCCCCGATGCTTGATCTGGTATAGTTCCTTGAAAAAGCTCAGCGTCATTTCCCGACCAATTCCTCTATTCTGACGCACCGTGTTTTCAATCGTCATTATCGGGGTCGCGAACGATCACTTCCGGCTCATCATGGATCTGGGATTCGTCCATGAACGTGATGCGCATGCCCCAGCCCGCGAAAGGCCTGATCAACTGCAAAAAAGCCTGTGCATCGAGTTCATTTTCATCAACGTATACGACGAGATTGCCATCCTCGTCATCCGAGACCTCGCATTTCAGTACATGGCCGCGTGTCGACCATTGTTGTAAATCTTCCAACCACTCGATCTGGGGCCGTCCTTTGGGGATTTCGATCGGCCGGTTGGCCGGGTCGGCGATACTCGCCTGCTGCGCGGCAATAATGTCGTTGAACACATCAACGATTTCGCGATCAGTCAGGGTGTTGATCTCGGGGCCGAGCTGGAGGTTCACCTTGCCATAGACAGGATCCGCATGCTCGATGATGGCGTACTCCCCGTCCCGCGAGATACGGACCTGGTCGATTGTGGTGTGTGTTGGACGTCGTGAGCGCAAGGCTGGTCTCCGGCTGGCTACAAAATTCGATTCAATTCTTATCACAGTTTTTATTTTGGCGACGTCAAGATGCGGTGCCGTTTGCCGCCGATATGCCTTCGGTACGGGCGGTGCAGACCCAGAGCCGGACGCTAACAGGCTGCTGAAAAAGGATTTCGAAGAGTATCTCTCGTCGAATTCGTCGATGCGGGGATCGAGCACTTTTCCTCAGCTTGACGAGAGCGCTCGAAAAACCCGCCCATTTGGGCACAAGCGTAGCGACGGCGGACTTTTTCAGCGGCCTGCTCTAAAGGGCACTGGCGCTGCGGGCGCGGCCACCGTGGGCGAGGCCGGCGTCGAGATCGCGCAGGAGGTGCTCACCGAGGCGCAGGGCGGGATCCTGCCGCTGGTGCCGTACCTCGACACTCTCCGGTGGGTGTTCGGCGCTCTGGCGCTCGGCGGGATCGGGATCGCCGTCTGGGCGCGGGTCGATGACTGGAAGAAGGGGCGGCGGTGATGTGGGGGCATACGCTGGCAGGGATACTGGCGCGGCCATGGGCGCGGCGGGTACCCGAACCTTGCGTGAAGATCGACTTGCGCCTAGAATCACCCCCTTCTGGACGCACTCGGCACCCGCGACAACACGCTGGGCATCTCGCCGACCGGGCAGGCAAGACGATCGCGCTGTCGGCGGTCACCGGCGAGAGCCTTGGAGACACGACCCGGATGCCAAGGCCTGCGTGCTGGCCCATCGCGATGAGCTACTACCTCTGCGAACTTGCTTCGCTCTTGAACAGTATCGCGTCGGATCCCCCGTGATGCCCCAAGTAGCTGAGCACGCTGGACGGTACCTCGCCGCCGCCGTCTGCCGCGTAAAGACCGCAGCGCAGCATGGCAGGCCGCAGATCGACGCTACGCCCGATCTTTTCCAGTACTACGCGCGAGGCAATGGGTTCATGCGCGGCGGTTGCAGTGACGCCCATCTTCATGCCCCTCAGCGTCGAAATACGGTTACGATAGGGCGGAAACAGGATCATATGCGACAATTCCTGCTCCAACAGCGCCTCCTGATCCAACATGTGTATACGGTTGCCGATCATCAGTAGAATGCCGGTATATTTGAACACTTCCACGCCGGAATGCGCGGGGACGCCCTGACTGGCCTGCCCGCGCTGATCCTTCAGGCGTTCGATGGATTTATACATCATCAGCCCGTCGTTTTCCTGAATGTGCAAGAGCGATTTGAGCACCAATTGCTGCGAGGTGAAGGAATAACGGAATTCATAGTAATAGCCCGCATAGGTCCTGAGCTGATTCATCTGACCCGCCGCTGCCTTGAGCAACGCCGACAACAGTGGCGGCGTCAGACCCGAGGCCAGCGGCAGCGTAGGTTTCAAACGCACGATGTCGCGGAACTCGTCGTCCGGCATGATGATCTCATGTTCCTCGACGCCAAAGAAATCGCACAGGCGGCGCATCGAGCGGGCCGATGGATAGGTCGTCCCTGCAAGATATTTCATGATTTGCTGCCGGTTCATCCTCAGCCGCCGCGCCACTTCGGAGATCGAGGTGTGATAGCTGCACAGCAGACGCAGGTTCTTGGGAAAAAAGTCTCGCATTATACCTCGGACCTGTCGCTAGTCGTCGCTGTTTAGCCTACTGTTCGCGACAAATCCATGGCCCCAACCCAATTGCTCAATGTTCTGGTGTGGTTCACCATCGCCCCAGGTGACCGTTGCTGAACGCGCGGACCTTACAGCCAAAAGGGAATTCGGGATGAAAAAGACAGCTTTATTGGCAGCAGCGTTTTCAGCGTCGCTTGTCGCCGCTGCCGGGACGCTCGCAGCACAAGAAACCATCAAGATCGGCGGGATCGCACCGCTGTCGCCTCCGGGCGGCGTGCAGACCGGCGAGTCGTTGCGTGACGGCATGGTGGTCGCAGTCGAAGAACTGAACGCCAATGGCGGCATCATGGGCAAGCAGGTAGAACTCCTCATCGAAGACACCTCCGGCGTACCGGAAAAAGGTGTGGCCGCCTTCGAACGCCTTGCAACGTCGGAAGGCGTGGTCGGCGTTACCGGCTCGGCGCACAGCGCCGTCTGTTCGGCAGTCGGTCCCGTGGCCCAGAAAACCAACACGGTCTTCGTCGCCGGTGAATGCTGGTCCGACAGCGTGACCGCGGCGCAGATCGACGAGGTGTTCCGCATCACCGTGGCCAACTCGCTAGTCTATTCGGTCGCGGCCGACTGGGTGAAGGAAGCCGGGTTTGAAAACATCGCCATCATCTCGGAAAACTCCGATTGGGGTTTCGGCATCATCGACGTCTTTACCCAGAACCTGAAAGACACCGGCGCCAACGTGACATCCTTCACGGCGGAACGCACCGTATCGGACTTCACCCCGCAGCTGCTTCAGCTCAAGCGCGCGGATCCGCAGCCTGACCTGATTGTTGCGGGCTTCACCGGTTCCAACCTGCTGTTGATGCTGCGTCAGGCGGCAGACCTCGGCCTTGCGCCGAGCGCCGAGACCGCCATTTTCGCCGCCGGGGCCGACGTCCTGGAACCGGAATTCTGGGACGTGATGGGTGAGGCGGGCAAATACGTCATCGGCAACCCCGCCGGCCTTCCCGGCAAGCCCGACACGCCGCTGTCGCGGACATTCGGCAAAGCCTATGAGGACAAGTTCAACCGTCCCCCAAACGCTGTGGCAATGGAAGGCTATGACGGAGTAATGGTGCTGGCACAGGCTATCGAGAAGGCCGGCAGCACCGAATCAGATGCCATCGAAGATGCGCTGCGCGGGCTGGAGTGGGACGGCACACGCGGCACCATCAGCTTTGCCCAGACCAAGGAACCAGCATGGAAATTCCAGCAGTGGATGGGTGTTCCGATCTTCGTGATCCAGTATGACGAGGTAAACCAGTCACCTTCGGATGCCGAGATCCTGTGGCCCCGGGAACAGGCCACCACGGAGGAGATCGTGCTGAAGCCCTAAGGCTGATCATCCGTCAGAAACGAAGAGGCGCACCGCTCAGTGCGCCTCTTTTTTGTACGCTGAATGGGCACAAAAAGAAACCGGGCCAGATGCCAAAAGCAGGCCCGGTATTTCAGTCTATGTTCGACGAGATCAAATTAAGGCGCGCTCGACGCGGCAACATCGGCGTTGCGTCCGCAGACCTCACAGAACCCGGCAGATTCCCAAATCGGTCTCGGAGTGATGCAAGGTTACCAAAATGGGAGGTAACCTTGATCCGCATGATATTAACCGACGCGCAATGGACGAAGATCGCCCCGCACTTCCCTGGCCGGGAATGTGATCCTGGCCGCACTGGTCCTGATCCTCGGCTGTTTTTGGAAGCGGTGCTCTGGATCGCTCGAACGGGTTGCGCATGGCGGGACCTGCCGCCGGAATTCGGCAAGTGGAACTCGGTGTTCAAGCGATTCCGGCGGTGGGTGAATGCCGACGCATTCCATCGCATATTCAGAGTGTTAGCCGAGGACGCCAACTTTGAATACGCGATGATCGACGGCAGTATCGTCAAGGCTCACCGCCACGGACAGGGCGCAAAAGGGGGGCTCAGAGCCAAGCCATAGGGCGCTCTCGCGGCGGCGTGACGACGAAAATCATGGCTTTGGCCGATGCGCTCGGCAACCTGACCGACTTTCGGCTGCTGCCCGGGCAGGCCCACGACATGTGCGGCACGGCTGCGCTGATCGAGGGGCTGACCTGCGACCAGCATTTGATGCAAAACTCGGTCCGTGAGACGCTCGAAGACGCCAAGATCGAGGCGATCATCCGGCCCAAATCAAACCGCAGGTTTCGCCCTGAATTCGACCGAGATAACTTAAAGTGGCGGCACCTGATCGAGAACCTCTTCGGAAAGCTAAAGAAATACAGGGTGATAGCATTGCGCTGCTGCAAGACAGACGAAAGCTACAGCGCTCTCATCGCCATCGCTGCAACCGTCATTTGCCTGAAGTGAACGTCAACAGGCCCTAGTCCAGCGTGGATGATCTGGAACCCGCGATCTACGACAATCTCGCGCAGAACAAAGAGAAGCCGAGACCGTTCAAGTGGACCCAAACTGCGGAGGATATCCTCACCAGGGAACGTGGCGCGCTAGACGCCGTCGATGAAATCCTTGGAAACAGGTAGTAAGCGTCAGACTCAGATCACCAAGGAGAGGTTTAGATCAGCCATTCCGAAATGGCGTCACGATATTCATCGTCGAATTTCTGCTTGCTGCCTTCGAGCTTGTTCGCGCCCAGTTCAAGCACATAGATGTAATCGGCCACATTCGTACCAGCGATCACGTTCTGATCGACCATCAGGATGGTGCGCCTCTCATCTACCACGAGGTGGCGCAGGTGGTCATAGATTTGTCCGGCGCGTTTGGGGTCCAGCCCCACTGACGGTTCGTCGATCAGCAGCAGGTCCGGGTCGCTCATCAGCGCCAGTTCAAGCTGCATCAGGCGTTGTTGGCCGCCAGACATCAGCCCAGCGCGTAGTTTGCGGAAATCGCGCAGGTAGGTGGCGCGCTGAAAGGCGCGGTCGATCGCCTCGCGGGCGCGCTGCTTTTGGTGGCGGAATGTCCAAGTGGCCATTTCGACGTTTTCTTGCACGGTCATGTCCGGGAAAATGGCATGTTTCTGAGGCACATAGGCAATGCCAAGGTCGATCAGGTCTTGGGTGCCCACCGTGGTCATGTCTTTCTCGCCGTAGCGGATGTCGCCGTTATGGGGGCGCAGCTGGCCAATGATGGTCTTGAGCAGGGTAGATTTCCCCACCCCATTGGCGCCGATGATCGTGGTCAGCATGCCTTCGCGCGCGGTCACGTGAAGCCCGCGCAGAATGTCGATGTCGCGACTGTAGCCCGCGTGAAGGTTTCGGACCTCAAGCTGAGCCATGGTGATCTCCAAGGTAGGCATCCAGTACGGCGGGGTCGTTGCGAGTTTTTTCCGGCGTGCCGTCACAGATGATGTCGCCGTTACTCAGCGTCACAACCCGCCCGCAAAGATCGAAGATCGACCCCATGTCGTGGCTAATGAGGATGATCGCCGTGCCCGAGGCATTCCATTTGCGGACTTGGTCGTGCATGAACTGCTTCAGCTCTGGGTGGACGCCGCCAAAAGGCTCGTCCAGCAGCACAATCTTCGGCGACAGCATCATGATCCGCGCAAATTCCAGCAGTTTGCCCTGACCGCCCGATATACTGGAGGCGCGTTCATCGCGCAGCCGGTCAAGCTTCAAATCGCGCAACAGCCCTTCGGCGCGGTCTCTGGCCTCGCCGCGCGCGGCCTTTGCGTCAGACAACCCCGCGACCAACATGTTCTCCATCACCGTGAGGCGCTTGAAGATCTTGGTCACCTGAAACGAACGGCCAATGCCCAAACGTGCCAATTGGTGCGGTTCGTCGCCAAGGATCGCGCGCCCCTGATAGGCAATGCGGCCCGCATCCGCCTTGTAGTAGCCGCTGACGATATTCAGCAAAGTCGTCTTGCCCGACCCGTTGGGTCCGATCAGCCCCAAAAGCTCGCCCTCGCCGGCGTTCATGTCGACTGATTTCAAAGCTGTCAGTCCGCCAAAGCGTTTCGCCAACCCGTTGATCTTCAGAAGTTGGTGCATCACTCGTCGCGTCCCTTCTTCACCAGCCGTTTCGCCAGCGCGTCAAAGACAAAGCCAAAAATCCCATTCGGCACTGCGCGCAAAATAATCACCGTGAGCAGCCCAAAGACTACCAGTCGCCATTGTCCCAGTTCGCGCAGGGCCTCGAGTGAAACCTGAAGCCCGACCCCGCCAAGCGCGGCAAAGACGACGTTGTGAAATCCGCCGATCACGGCCATGGCCAGAACCAGCCCCATTTCCTGCAGCGACATCATCGACGGTGTAATCAACTGCACGAAATGCGCCTGAAGCCCCCCTGCCAGGCCGGCAAAGGCGCTGGAAATAGCGAAAGCCAGCGTTTTCCAAAGTGTGACATTTACGCCAAGGCTGGCCGCGCCGTCCTCGTCTTCGCGGATGGATTGAAAGAACAATCCGACGCGCGACCGCAGCAGCCAAGTCATCAGCGCCAGACAGGCCACAGTGATCGCCAAGAAGAGAAAATAATATTCAACCCGGGTGCCGCCTTCGAGCAGCGGCGCCACCTGGAGCCCGCGCGAGCCTTCGGTCAAGTTGTATTCGGCGGTGGCGGTGATGCGCAGGATCTCGGCAAAGGCGATGGTGGTCAGGCCCAGGTACGCGCCGTGCAGCCGTAGCGTCATACGGCCGATGCCAAAGCCTATCATCGCGGCCACCATCACGCCCAACACCAGCCCCAGCACCGGCGGCAGACCGATGTGCTGCACGCTCAGCGCCGAGACATAGCCGCCAAGCCCCGCCATCGCAGTCTGGGCAAAGCTGATCCGCCCAACATACCCGACGAGCAGCGCCCAGCTGGCGGCAAGAATCGCGTAATAAAACCCGATGGTGACGGTATAGATCCAGTAATCACCAAGGATGAATGGCAGCATCAAGAAAACGGTAAGAACAAGCCCTAGCCCGGTGACGCGTAACATTGTCATACTCATGCCCGACGCTCCTTCGTACCGAACAGCCCCTGCGGCCGCAACAACAGGATGCCGACCAGTAGTACGAGGCCGTAGGCATCTTTATAGGCCAAGGCACGGCTGGGATCGGGGATCAGGATTGTGCCAAAGGTTTCCACCTGTCCAAGAATGATCGCGCCGATGATCGCACCAGGGATCGACCCGAGCCCGCCCAGTACCACGATGACATAAGCCTTGATGACCGGGATGACGCCCATGACGGGCACCACGTTGAAAACCGGCCCCATCAGCGCGCCTGCCGTGCCCGCAAGGGCGGCGCCGAGCGCGAAGGCCAGCATGCCAACCTGCGTCACGCTGATGCCAAAAATTGCCGCCGCCTCGCGATTCTGGCTGACCGCACGCACTGCACGCCCGGCCCATGTGTAGCGCAATCCGGCCAGCAGCAGCGCAATCAGCACCAAAGCTACGCCCGCCGCCGCCAGCCTGTCGCCAGTGACGATCAACTCGCCCAGCTCCACACTTCCGCGGAGCAGAGGTTCGGGCCGGCGCGGCCATGGGCCAAACAGACTGTTGGCCAGGTTGAGCAAAAAGATCGACAGCGCGAAGGTAATCATGATTGAATATTCTTCCGGTCGGTCGGCCCGCCCGTCATAGACGGGCCTTATCAATAGCCACTCGACCAATGCCCCAATTGCTGCCAGCGCAACCGTGGCGACCAGAATGCCCAGCATGGGCGGCAGGCCAAGCGCTGACACCGCCAGGAAATAGGCGTAGCCCCCCAGCATATAGAGTTCGCCATGTGCGAAGTTGACGATCCGCAAGACGCCAAAGATGATCGCAAGCCCAAGAGCCGCAAGCGCGTAGAACGCGCTGACGATGAACCCGTTCAAGGCCTGTTCGAGTATGGCAACCATGCTCATGTTGAAATTCGCTCCCTGCGCTTCTGCGGTACAACATGGACCAACTACGGAAGGGTGGCCAATCGGAAAGCCAGCCGGAGTTGACGCTGACTGTCGCTTTCAAAAAGTCATTTGGGTACAAGCGGGGGGCGATGTTGCGATGCCGTGGCACGGCACATGGCGCTAAGGTTTGTCAACTGACAGATCTAAGGGGGGCACAGAATGACCAGTGATGATTTTCTCGCCTGGGGTACCGAAGACCTCTCTGCTGGCATTCGTGACAGACGGCTGACAAGCGTTGCTATCGCTTCAGCCTCACTGGCCAAGGTCGAGGCTATCAATGGCAAGTTGCACGCCTTTGTCACCGTCTTTTCCGACAGCGCGATGGAGCGCGCACGCGCGCTCGACGCCGAGATCGCTGCCGGGTCATCACGCGGGCCGCTGCACGGGCTGCCTGTGGCCATCAAGGATTTGGCCGACATCCAGGATCGGGTCACGGGTTTTGGTTCGCGCTGCTATTCAGACACGCCTGCTCATGCGACCGCCCCCTTCATCAAGGCACTGGAAGATGCCGGAGCGGTCATCATCGGCAAGACCCATACGGTCGAGTTCGCTTTTGGCAGCTGGGGCACGAATTACGCGGTGGGCACGCCGGTTAACCCGGCAGGGTCCGGTCAACTTGCGCCGGGCGGATCATCCAGCGGCTCGGCCATCGCGGTGGCGTCGGGGATGGTGCCACTGGCCATAGGCTCCGACACCGGCGGGTCGGTGCGCATCCCGGCGGGGCTTTGCGGTGTCGCGGGGATGAAACCCAGCCACGGGCTGACCACACTTGAAGGGGTCGCGCCGCTCAGCCCCAGACTTGACACGATCGGACCGCTGGCCAAAGACGTGGCCGGTTTGAGGTTTCTCCTGCACGCCATTGCCACCGACCGAAAGGTGCCTGTCGCCCCTCTCCCGCACGATCAGCCACAGCGAACCTTTCGCCTTGCCGCGGGCGATCTGGTTCCAGTACATCCCGCTATCCTCGATCGTTATGAGGCCTATCTGGCAGAGATCTCTGCCACGCAGGGACAGGTGCAGACCTTGACGCTGCCGCTCCCGCTGGCAGAGTACCAGCGCCGTTGTGGCGACCTCATGGCACGCGATGCCTATGCCTTGCTACATAAGCTGATCGACGATCCCGCCATGGCGCTTGATCCTTGGGTGCGCCGCCGCATCGCCGTGGGCCGGGGCATCAGCGACACTCAGCAGCAGCAGATGTGGCAGACCCGCGAGGACGACATCGCCGAATTCCTCGCCCGTTTCGGCTCAAATGATGTGCTTGTCCTGCCCACCACGCCAGAGCCTACGCGCCCGGTGGCCGATATCGACGAAACGCAATTGCCCATGTCGCGCTTTACCCGGTTAGCCAATTACCTCGATCTTGCAGCGGCAAGCCTTCCCCTCTGGCAAGTGAACGGCCTGCCTGCCGGCGCGCAATTCGTCATGCGAAAGCATCAGGACGATCGTCTCCTTGCGCTTCTGTCTGATGTGGCCCGTGATTTCCGCGTTGCTTGATCTGTCTTTCCGACAATGCTGGCCTAGGCGATGACAGTTTCGCCCTTGGTAAGACCTGTGCTGGCGCTGTCAAAGAAACTTAGGTTGAGACCAGCTTCGCGCCGCCCCACCCTGTCGGCATGGAAAAACGCCACCCTTTCAAGTGCTTAAAAACCAGCTAGGAGATCATCTGCCGGGCGGTCATGCTCTACGTCCGGTTCCCGCTGTCGCTTCGCAATGTCGAAGACCTGTTGCACTAGCGCGGTATCGACGTCAGCCACGAGGCGGTACGGCACTGGTGGCACCGGTTCGGTCCGCTCTTCGCTGCCGAGGTTCAAAAGCACTGCATCGCTGGAATGAAATCCAGCTGCTGGCGCTGGCATCTGGATGAGGTGTTAGTGAAGATCAACGGCGAGATGTGCTGCCTCTGGCTTGAGATTGATCACGAAGGGGGGCGTCGACCGATCCGGTTGATTGTCAGTCACGTTTTGGGCGGCTGGCATTCCAAACCAAGATTTACACAAGCAATATCAATGGCTTACATGGCAGAGAACGTTCAATCCCGGTCCCGTCCGCTCCGCTACTTGCATTCGCGAATTGTTTCTCAATCATGTGGAGGGGTGCGCAAAAATGACGCCGTTTCCGGGGTCAGCTCGCTTGGGCCGCTCTGCGCCGCCGCCACATAGCATCCGAAAACTGGAGACAGAAATCGGCTGGAAAGTCGTTTTCGATAACCATACCCTCACAGGAGGCAAGCCAAATGGGGAATGCCGGTTGATGCAAGGCGATCAGAGAAGGCATTGATGGAACGATGGCCCGCGACGAATTCCCAGAAAATATCAAGCGTGTGGTATCTCAAAGGGCCGGTGGGCGCTGTAGCTTCCCAGGGTGTGATCGGCAGTGTTGGCTATCGAATTCGGATGCAAATAAGGCCAGCTCTGTTGGCGTTGCTGCCCATATCAATGCTGCTAGTCCAGGTGGGCCGAGATACGACCAAGCACAAACCGAACAGGAAAGAAGGGGCGCGGAGAACTGCATATTTCTGTGCCAAAGCCATGCTCATGTGATTGATCATGATGAAGAGCGTTTCCCTGCCAGCGCTTTGCGAGAATGGAAG
>Ga0307966_1002808_pt1 | contig 13126 bp, 10 predicted proteins | sample OrgLakmetagen646_FD_203141 | JGI IMG/M metagenome (GOLD analysis project Ga0307966, IMG submission 203141) | Saline water microbial communities from Organic Lake, Antarctica - #646 | ecosystem: Environmental > Aquatic > Non-marine Saline and Alkaline > Saline | place: Antarctica: Organic Lake... | reverse complement strand
CCTCCGGCCAGATTCAACGATTCCTGAAGTATAAAACGAAAAAACCCGGCTTGGGCGCCGGGTTTTTGAACATCTGGAGCGGGAAACGAGATTTGAACTCGCGACCCCAACCTTGGCAAGGTTGTGCTCTACCACTGAGCTATTCCCGCCTGATCAACGGATGGGCATTCTACGGATTAACCCCTTGCCGTCAACCCTTTTTATTGGCCAAAACGCTTTCCGGCCTCAAGATAGATTTTCTCTTCCGGCCCTGAACGACGTTTGAGCGCAGCATTTCTATGGGGGAACCGACCGAACCGCTCGATAATGTCGCGGTGGTCCCGGGCGGACTGAAGAAAGCTGTTCATGAATTCACCGGCAATACCTTGCGTTGCGGCCGCAAGCTGCTCATAGCACTCGACAGATAAGGCCTGGTCATCGCGTTTTTCGGAATGTTGCAATGGCATGTACAGAAAGCCCCGCTGCACTAATGGCAAAGCCATGTCGTGACCGGACCTCAGTGATTCCTTGCACAGCCGGACCGCCAACCGGTCATTCTGGAACGCCAGCGCACCACCCCTGTGAATCTGACGAGTAAACTGGTCAAGCAGAAGAATTTCTGCCAACGCCCCCCCAGGCTTAGAACGCCAGTGACTTAGACCGTCTTCAGAAGCAAACAGCACCATGGACATAAACAAGCGGCGGATTTCCTTGTCAAAGGCCCGGCTCGCCCGGAACCAGCGGTTGCGGTGAAAGCCATCGGGTAATCCGTGCTCATCCAGTTCGCCGAACCAGAAATCCAGAATCTCATTCCAATCGAACATATACGTTATCCTATCCCTATACTGTTAGACCCAAAGGAGCAAATATGAACAGTGAACCGGCCATCATTCTTCTCGCCCATGGTAGCAGTGACTCACGCTGGTGTGAGACCTTCGAAAAGCTCGCCGGCCCAACACTACAATCGGTTGCGGGCTCCCGCATTGCCTACATGGAACTTGCTGAGCCATCTATTGACACAGTCGTCTCAGAAGGCGTCGAAAAGGGAACCAGAGCGTTTACGATCGTACCGCTTTTCCTTGCCGTTGGACGTCATTTACGCAAGGACGTACCGGGAATGATCACAGAACTTGAGAAAATCTATGGAGTGACGATCTCGCTGGCTGCGCCCATTGGTGAAAACCCCCAGCTGGGCGACGCGATTTGTGACGTTGTCAGGCAGGAGTTGGCCCGACAATCCTGAATCGGCTTTAAAAATAGCCTCTGAAATCTGACGCAATGGAGTTAATCGATATGGACAAACGAATACTTGTCACCGGGGGCACCGGCTTCATCGGCCAGGCACTTTGTCCGGCGTTGTTGGAAAAAGGGTATTCTTTGACTGTCCTCAGCCGACAGTCAGACAGAGTGGTTCAGTCACTTTGCGGCCGGGTGGAGGCCGTCAGTGATTTGCAGAACCTCCAAGGCCACTCCGGGTTCAACGCCGTGATCAACCTTGCCGGCGAAGGCATTGCAGACAAACGCTGGTCTGAAGCTCGTAAACAGGGCCTGAGGGACAGTCGAATAGGGTTAACTAAGACCCTGACCAATGTCATCAGCACCTGGACACAGCCTCCAGAGGCTTTCGTCTCCGGTTCTGCCGTCGGATTTTACGGAGATCAGGGCAGTAACCCTGTCACCGAAGACACGGCGCCAGTCGATGAATTCACTCATAGAATGTGCAAAGACTGGGAGAATGCAGCACTGGCAGTGAGCGGCGAACACACCCGCGTCTGCCTGTCCCGTACCGGCATTGTTGTCGGCCCCGGCGGCGGGTTTCTCAAGCGAATGCTGCTGCCCTTCAAGCTCTGCCTCGGCGGGCGCATCGGTAACGGTCAACAGTTTATGCCATGGGTCCACAGAGACGACGTAGTGGCGGCGCTGATCTGGATGTTGGAAACACCGGGCGCACGCGGCGCTTATAATGTCGTCAGCCCCAATCCGGTCACCAATCGCCGTTTCACTTCAGTGCTGGCGGGCGTTCTGCACCGGCCCGCCGTTTTCCCGGTGCCACCCTTCGTGCTGAAGATTGGACTGGGCGAAATGGCCCGTTTGCTTCTGACCGGTCAACAGGCACGCCCGAAAAAGCTTGAAGATGAGGGGTTTAATTTTCACTTTAAAGAACTCGAGGCCGCACTGAAAGACGCCACACGCTTCTGATAGCTGCCTATCTCAACGTACTGATGGATCTCCGATATTATGCGAAGGAACGCTCTGACCCTTTTAACTCTGTCCGCCCTGCTTCTGGCGAGTGAATCCTATGCCAGCCAAAATCACCCGGCCAGCAACCAGAGTTACGAGAGCTGCGGACTGATTACCGGAGAGTACCTCACAGTGCTTCAACTCATATCCCGCGGCTACACCGCTGACAGCCTGAAGCAGTCGCTCCCGGATATCAGCCCGGAAGCCCAGGCCCGCGTTGACGACCTGGCCAGGATGGCCAGAAACGATGGCCTGGTCGACAGCTACTCGACGATCAATTCCGAATACGCCGGTTGCGCGAAAAAAATTTTCGATGCCCGGGGGCTGCCACCACAAGGGTCAAGAGAAGCTTATTACCACCACTGTGCAGGGGAAAACAAGGTTGGATATGAAGTTGCGATTGCAGCTCTGATTGGTGCTTCAAAAGCAGAAGTTATCAAGCAACTCGAGCCGCAGCAAAAGTCCGGAGCACAATCTATCTTCATGGTTCTGGAATCGAAAGGCAGGCTGGGCATGTTCGACAGCCTGGCCACAGAGCTCAAACGCTGCCTTGCCGCCATCCCCTGACTTGATAAAAAACCGTTTGACAGACACCACTGCCTTTCTTAATATACGCGCCTCCTCAATGAGGCAAGAAGCGATGCGTCCCCTTCGTCTAGTGGCCTAGGACTCCGCCCTTTCACGGCGGCAACAGGGGTTCGAACCCCCTAGGGGACGCCATATCCGTTTCTTTTATTTCCAGTAAATATCCGCCTTCTTACTTCTCGTTTCCAGTAATAATCTTCCGATTAATCGGGCATTTGCGAGACAATATTTAATAACTGCTGCTATAGTCGGTTGAGCTTACATTTACCCGACCTGGTCTCAAAAGTTAGAATATGCCGAAACTTCTGACTCGTCTGCAGCATTTTAAATCCGGGTCTCCCCTGTCATTCAGGCTTCTGGCCTATATTCTGTTGTTCAGCTCGGCTCTCACACTGGTCAGCTCGGGGGTTCAGATCTATTCGGATTTTACCAAGGATATCTCCCAGATTGACCGCCGGATGCAGGTCGTCGAAACGGGTTACGCTTCAAGCCTTGCCCGAAGTCTCTGGGCGCTCGATCAGAAACTGCTGCAGACTCAGCTTGAAGGTATTCTCAGCCTGCCAGATATCGTTCATCTTCGGCTGAAGATCGAGCCTGACTCTGAATTGGTGCTGGGCAATATTCCGAACGACACATCCACAACCGACCACAGTTTTGATCTGGTCCATCAGGGCGATGACAAGTTTACGCTCGGGCAGTTAAAAGTGACGGCGAACCTGCGCCGCGTCTACGCCGATCTGGAACAGAAAGTCGTGGTTATTCTGGCAACACAGTTCCTTAAAACCTTCATTATTTCTATCCTGATCGTCCTGATTTTCCAACACTTTGTGACCCGACACCTGACCTCCATGGCGAATTATGCGAGGGGGTTTTCCCTCAACAACCTGGGTGAGCCCCTCAAGCTCGACAGGCCGGACACCGCCCTCAATAACAGCGATGAGCTGGCGCAGGTCACCGATGCAATCAATCAGATGCGTAATCGCCTCTCGGAAGACCTTGACCGGCAGGAGCGGGACGCTCAGGAGATTCGCAAATTATCCAAAGCCATTGAGCAAAGCCCCTCTTCCGTTCTGATCTGCGATCGCAAGTGGCAAATCGAATATTCCAACCAGAAGTTTAGCCAGCTGACGGGCTATGACCCCGGCGCCATTGCAGGCAAACACCCCGGATCCCTCAGCGAAGACATCAACTCCCAAAGGGAAAGCAAACAGCTCTGGCAATCCATACGTACACAGGTTCAGCGGGTGGGCGTCTGGCAGGGCGAAGTGAACAGCGCCCGTAAAAACGGAGAGCGCTTCTGGGAACAGTTGATCGTAACGCCGATAAAAGAGACTAATGGTGATGCTACCGGGTACCTTATCCTCGGCGAAGACATCAGCATCCGTAAACGCTATGAACAGCAGCTTCTCCGACAGGCTAATTACGATATCCTGACCGGTCTGCCTAACCGTATGCTCGCTCTGGACCGACTCAAACTCGCCCTGGCACAGGCGCGCCGTGAAAATACCCTGGTCGGCGTCATGTTTCTTGACCTGGATAATTTCAAACATATTAACGATACCCTCGGCCACGATGCCGGCGATAACCTTCTCATCGAGGCGGCCAGGCGCATCTCGAGCTGCCTTCGGGGCACCAGTACGGTTGCAAGACTCGGTGGTGACGAGTTTCTTGTGGTGCTTCCCGGTCTGACTGATGTTGAAGCGACGACTCAGGTGTCACGGCGGATTCTGACAACCTTTGAGCCACCCTACATCCTCAACGGTCAGGAAGTGTTTATTACCACAAGCATTGGCATTTCGATCTTCCCTCACGACTCGGATAGCAGCGGCATGCTGTTGCAACACGCTGACGCTGCAATGTATCAGGCCAAAAACCAGGGCAAGAGTGCTTACGCGATATTTACACCGGAACTGGCTGAAGTCTCTCATGAACGCCTGCAAATGGAATCACTTATGCGCAGGGCGCTGGAACAGAAGGAATTCGAGCTCTATTTTCAGCCCATTGTCCGCACTGATACCGGCCGGCTTGCCTTCGCCGAAGCACTGCTGCGCTGGAAAAATCCAAGTCTTGGCATGGTGATGCCGGATCGGTTTATACCACTGGCCGAGGAAACTGGCCTGATTACGCCAATTGGTGAATGGGTTCTGAAAGAGAGTTGCCTGGCAGCCATGCGCTGGCGGAATCAGACCGGTATTAAAATCGGGATTTCGGTTAACGTATCGCCGCGCCAGTTCCGGGACCCCGCCTTTGTTAAAACGGTGATGCAGGCGCTTGAACAAAGCGGGCTCGAGCCAGGCCAGCTTGAACTCGAAATTACCGAGCGACTCATTCTCGACAATACTATTCAGACTGCGGATATCCTCCGTGAACTTGATCAGGCTGGAATACAGCTCTCTGTTGACGATTTCGGTACCGGATACTCTGCACTCAGTTATCTGAAGACTTATCCCTTCGATACCCTCAAAATCGACAAATCTTTCGTTCAGGATGTGATGAAAGAGAATGATGATGCGTCATTGGTCAGGGCCATTATCAACATGGGCCATAGCCTCGGTCTGCGGGTCATTGCGGAAGGGGTGGAAGAAGAAGCACAGACCCACTTCCTGCAAGCTGAGGGCTGCGACTTCGCCCAGGGTTATTTCTACAGTCGGCCCCTGCCGGCCGCAGATTTTGATGCATGGCTTTCCAGCAATCATCGGATATAGATTCAAAATAGCCGAAAGAGCATTTCCATGGCAGATATCGTACTTGTCGTAAACTGCGGCAGCTCATCACTCAAACTTGCACTATTCGACGGTCAGCTCAGGAAGCTGGCGTCGGCCCTTGCCGAACGCCTTAACCAGAACGATGCATTTGCCCGTATAAATGGTGAGAAGGTGACGATTTCCTTGCCGCCAGGAGCATCGCACGATCGGGCACTGGGAGCGCTGATCAGCGAATTCAGGGACCGCAAACTGATGGCATTGGTTCCGGCTGCTATCGGCCATCGAGTGGTTCATGGCGGAGAAATCTTCCGCCAGGGGGTCCTCATCAACGATGACGTGATCAGCGCCATTGAAGACTGCGCTGGGCTCGCACCTCTTCACAACCCGGTCAATCTTTCGGGTATCCGGGCGACTCTCGCGTTGTTTCCAGAAACACCACAGGTAGCGGTATTCGATACCGCATTTCACCAGACTCTGCCGAAACGGGCGTTCCTGTATGCTCTTCCGGGGTCCTGGTACCGTGACTGGGGCGTACGCCGTTACGGATTTCACGGCACCAGTCATGCTTTTATGGCCGTTGAAGCCGCCCGCCTGCTCGGCAAGGCACCGGCAAGCACGTCCGTCATTTCAGCCCACCTGGGCAACGGTTGCAGCATTGCTGCTATCCGGGACGGCACCAGTGTGGATACCAGTATGGGGCTCACCCCTCTTGAGGGCCTGGTCATGGGTACCCGCAGTGGCGATGTGGACCCGGGCATGTTTGATTTTCTGCGCAGCAAGGGTATTGCTGCCGAAGAGGTTCATCGGGCTCTGAATCAGGAGAGCGGCCTGCTGGGCCTGTCCGGTCGGACCAATGACATGCGTTCACTGTGCGAACTCGCTGACCAGGGCCATGAGCCATCCCAAACGGCCATCGAGGTTTTCTGCTTCCGCCTGGCCAAATACGTCGGGGCGATGATGGCATCACTCAGACAGCTGGATGCCCTGGTTTTTACTGGCGGTATAGGCGAAAACAGTGCCCGAGTGCGGCAAAAGACCGTCAGCCACCTGCATTTGATGGGTTTTGAGCTTAGCCCGGATCTGAACAGGCAACACGGGGAAGGCAGTGACCGCCGGATCGAAAGCACCAGCTCCCGGTTCCCGGTTCTGGTGATTCCCACCAATGAGGAACTGGTCATTGCACAGGAGGCTTCACGGCTTGCCAGCGCGGCCAATCAGGCCTGAACACAACACCCATTCAGGAAGTACGATCATGGCAAAAAGTCTCTTTTTTGCTCCAACCTCCATGGACTCCGGCCTGACCTCCGTTTGCCTTGGTCTGTTACGGGCACTTGAAAGGGTTGGCGTAAGAGTCGGTTTCTACAAACCATTCGGCCAGTCCGTCCACCGTGCTGAATCCATGCACAACGACGGACAAGACTCATCAGTAGCCTTCGTTCGAGCCAGCAGTCATTTGACCCCACCGGACCCGATTGCTCTCAAGGAGGCCCAGCAGCAGCTCAACCGGGGTCAATCCAATTATCTGCTTGAAACAGTTGTGGGAGAGTACCGAAAAGTCGCGAATGAAGTTGATGTGGTTATTATCGAAGGCCTAGTGCCGGACCGCAGCGAAGCTTATATCGCACGGCTAAATGTGGAAGTGGCCCGAAACCTAGGCTCAGACGTTATTCTTGTAAGCACACCTCAAACGCTGGAAGCCCGGCAACTGGATGAAGAGCTGGATTTTTACTCACGCCTGTTTGCCGGCCCGAACGATCCCGATGTCATCGGTGTCATTCTGAACAAGGTGGGCGAACAGTCGCAAAGAGGGCTGGAGCCCCGCTCCTCTGCAAGCCAACCGAGGGCGACCAGGATTGATTACCAAACCGAATGCAAAGTATTCAGCGAAGGGCGATTCCGGCTCATTGCTGAAATCCCTTGGGAGCCCGAACTTCTCGCGCCGAGGGTGTCGGACATTGCTCGGGAATTGGAACTTCCGGTGCTGAACGAAGGCCAGATGCATTCCCGGCGAGTTCAGAGGGTCTCGGTCTGTGCACGAAGCATCCGCAACATGACCGAAATTCTGAGGCCTGGCACCCTACTGGTTACGCCCGGCGACCGAGAAGACATTGTGGTAACTGCAGCGGTGGCAGCCCTGAACGGAGTGCCACTCGCCGGTTTAATGCTCACCGGCGGGCTCATGCCAGACCAGCGCGTTATCGATCTGTGCCGTCGAGCCCTGGATACCGGCCTGCCGGTTCTCAGTTCAAACGCCAACACTTATGAAACTGCCCAGATGCTGGCCAACCTGTCATCGGCTACTCCCATTGACGATCCTGAACGTATCGAAAAGGCCATGGAGGCCGTTGCCACCCGCGTGGACACAGACTGGCTGCAGCAGCATCTCAAGGTCGAGCGCCAGAGCCGTCTTTCTCCCCCGGCTTTCCGATATCAGCTGTCAGAGCGTGCACGTGCCGCCGACAAACGCATTGTCCTGCCGGAAGGCAGCGAACCGAGAACCGTTCAAGCAGCCATCATCAGCCATAACCGAAAACTGGCCCGATGCGCCCTCATTGGTAATGCGGTGGAAGTTCGTCGGATTGCAGATTCCCAGGATCTGGAGCTGCCTGAGGATATCGAGATAATCGATCCTGCCGAAGTGCGTGAGCGTTATATCGCGCCCATGGTGGAACTGAGAAAGAGCAAAGGACTGACGCCAGATATGGCCGAAGCCATGCTTGAAGATAATGTGGTTCTGGGCACCATGATGGTGGCTCTGAATGAAGCTGACGGCCTAGTATCCGGCGCTATTCATACCACCGCCAACACCGTCCGCCCTGCCCTGCAGCTGATCAAGACCCACGACGACGCAAAGGTGGTGTCATCGGTCTTCTTCATGCTGCTGCCGCAACAGGTGGTGGTTTACGGGGACTGCGCCATCAACCCGGAGCCGAATGCCGAGGAGCTGGCCGATATTGCCATCCAGAGTGCCGACTCGGCTAAGGCCTTCGGTATTGAACCTGTGGTGGCCATGATCAGCTACAGTACCGGTGAATCCGGCATTGGTCAGGATGTCGACAAGGTAAGGGAAGCCACCCGGATCGCCCGGGAGCGAAGACCCGATTTGCTGATTGACGGGCCTCTGCAGTACGACGCCGCTGCTATCGAAAGTGTTGCCAAAAACAAGGCTCCTGGCAGCAAGGTGGCGGGACGCGCCACGGTCTTCGTGTTCCCGGATCTGAACACCGGAAACACCACCTATAAGGCGGTCCAGCGCAGCGCAAATGTGGTCAGCATCGGCCCGATGCTTCAAGGCCTTCGAAAACCCGTTAACGATCTTTCCCGAGGAGCTCTGGTCGAAGACATCGTTTTTACCATTGCCCTGACCGCCGTTCAGGCAAAACAGGTTGAAAAAGCCGGCTTGAATGAAAACTGATTCCCCGCCCGGGAATCAGCGCTTAAGACTTTTCTGACGCTTTCTCTTGGGACTGTGCCCCTGTTTCTGATCGCTATCCTTTTTCACTTTCTGGAGCGGCGTCATTCGGTCGACTTTATGTGCAAACGGGTTATCTCCTGAGCGGAACTCAAACCGGATCGGTGACCCAGTTACCTTCAGCACCTTGCGAAAGGTGTTTTCCAGGTAACGCTTGTAAGATCCGGGCAGCGCGTCCACTTGGTTGCCGTGAACAACGATGACAGGCGGATTTGAGCCGCCCTGATGAGCATAACGGAGCTTGATACGACGACCGTGCACCAGAGGTGGCTGATGCTGTGTCGTTGCGTCCTGCAGAATTGCGGTAAGCCGATTGGTTGGCCACTTCGCCATGGCAGACTCGTAACAGGCTTGAACCGACTCGTACATGACCCCCACGCCGGAACCATGCAACGCAGAAATATAGTGCTTGTCTGCGTAATCCAGAAAGTCGAGGCGACGGGCTACCTGCTCTTTCACTTTCGCCCGGTCATCCGGGTTCATGCCATCCCACTTGTTCACCGAAATCACCAAAGAACGCCCGGCATCCAGCACAAAGCCGATCAGATGCAGATCTTGATCAACCAGGCCTAGCCGGGCATCAATCACCAGAATGACAACGTGGGCATCTTGAATGGCCTGAAGCGTTTTGATAATCGAGAACTTCTCAACGACTTCGCTGACATTCTTGCGACGACGCACACCAGCAGTATCGATTAATGTGTATTGCTTGTCGTGCCGCTCATAGGGCACATATACGCTATCACGGGTGGTGCCAGGCAAGTCGAACACGATGACCCGGTCTTCACCGAGCATCCGGTTTACCAGCGTTGATTTGCCAACATTGGGGCGGCCCACAATGCCAATACGAATACCAGGATAACGATCGGCCCGATCCTGCTCTTCGCCTTCTTCAAGGGCCGGTAGCAGAATCTCAAGCATGGACCGGATGCCGCGATTATGGGATGCGGAAACCAGAAAAGTAGAACCAAAACCTAACCCGTGAAAATCGGACGCGGCAATGTCCGGATCTTGCCCATCGGTTTTGTTAACCACCAGGTGGGCGCGCTTGCCAGTTTTCCTGAGGTGATTGGCTATCACTTCATCGCCGCCGTTAAGACCTGCCTTACCGTCAACCAGTAGCAGAACAATGTCAGCTTCTTCAATAGCCTGCATAGACTGCCGGGCCATCTCTGCATCCAGGCCTTCTTCATCACCGGTCAGGCCCCCGGTATCAATGGCGATGAAGCGCTGACCTTCATGATTGCCCTCACCGTACTTACGGTCACGGGTAAGGCCCGGAAAATTCGCTACCAGCGCATCCCGGGAACGGGTCATCTGATTAAAGAGCATCGACTTCCCGACATTGGGTCGGCCAACCAGAGCAATAACAGGAGTCATTTAACATCGCCGCGTTTTTGAAGCGTAAATACGCTCATTTCACCGCTATTGCCGTACACCAGCAGGCGGCCTTCTGGCATCAATTTGAAGGGTACCCGCAAACCGTCATCGTCAAACTCGAGCTGCCCCTGAAGGGACCCGTCTTCAAGTGACACGATATGGATATAACCTTCAAAATCACCTACAAACAGGTAGTCACCGAGAACAATTGGCTGGGTCAACTGGCGCCACGCCAGTTTGTCCTGGCGCCAGAGCTCCCGACGATCCTGCCCCTGTAGCGCAAAGATATCGCCATTAGCAGCCGCAAGGAAAATATTGCCGTTACCAATCATCGGCGAATGCAGGCTAGACGCTGCCCGGCTCCAGATTTCCCGGCCGGTCTCAATATCGACGAGCGCCAGCTTTCCCTGGTAGCCGACCACCATCGCAGCGCTTTCAAGAATCAACGGTACACCGGCAACATCCACCAGCCGTTCCAGCTCGGTCCGCCCGGCAGGCTCCCCTACCTGATACTGCCAGACTGGCTGCCCGGTTTCGACACTGAGTGCCATCAACCTGCCGTTGGCCAGTGAGGCCAGCACCAGGTCTGCCCCGACCAGCGGAGAAGCCGCAGCCCTGAGTGACAAAGCAGGCACCGCGCTGTCGTACTGCCAGAGTTTTTCACCATCGCTGGTATTAAATGCGTGAACCTTGCCGTCAATGCTCTGGGCGACCACCATAGAATTGTTCGAGCGAGGCGCTGACAGCGCTTCGTTTGGCAGGGTGACGCTCCAGACTTCCTCACCATTCTCGCGAGACAAGGCCAATAGGCGAGCATCACGGGTCACTAAATAGATCAGTGCCTCATCGCCGCCAACACCGGCCATGATTTCCTGGTCAATATCCCGCTCCCAGACCACACTGCCGTCATCGGGCTCTAGCGCGTAGATTTCGCCATCGGCGGAGGCGGCAAAAATTCTGTCGCCAGTGTAGAGCGGTTCAAGATACAGAAAACTGCCATCATGCCCGTCACCCACGCTCATATCCCACACTTCCCGCAGTTCAACGGAAGAGATCACCTTTGGAACCGGTGCGGGTTGCTCGAATGTGTCAGTGACACTGCAGCCTGCGATAGCAATGACCATCGCCAGCAACAGACCGGCCTGCTTAACTATGCGTACTTCCGGAATCCGCACCGGCATCAGGCATCCTCCCCGACGCCCATATCAGCCAGTTTGAGTTCAAGGATACCGCTGCGTTGTGCTGCATTCTGTTCACGGGCTTTGAGGTAGGCTTTGAGGGCTTCTTCGGTGTTGCCCTGAGCAAGCAGAACGTCCCCCCGCAGTTCGGAGAAAATCGCATCAAAGCTACCCGAATTGGCCGCACCGTCGATAGTGCTCAGCGCCGCCTCATACTGTTCGACGTCAAACTGGGCACGGGCAAGACGGCTACGAATGACCAGCGACAAAGGCCCTGTCTGGTCTGCCTGGCTGTTGGCCCACTCAAGAGTTGCGATAGCCGCTTCGGCATCGCCCCGGTCCATAAGCTGTTGCTTTGCAAGAATCAGGCTTCCAAAAACCGCGTAGGCGCTGTCGGAGTATTCTTCACGAAGAGTGTTGGCAACAAATTCAACGGTTTCAGCACGGTTTTCATCGGACTCGTCTGTATAGGCGTTGATCAGATTGGCAAACTGTGAGGCCGCCTCGGTCCGGTGTTGTACTTGTTGGTTCTGCCAGGCCTGCCAGCCGAATACAATGGCCAGAGCCGCGCCTATGCCAAGCAGCAGTGAATTGCCGTTCTGTTTCCACCAATCCTTGATGACCTGAACCGTCTCTTCGTCTGTGCGAATTTCTGCCATGGTTAATCCCGTTTGATACCTAATTTCGTTTTTAAGACGTTGTTTGTAAACTTCTGACTGGCCGGAATGTTAGGCCAGAAGATTTTTCAGGACCGAAGACAACTCCGCGGTATTGATATCCTGTTGTTCATCGTTCGACCGCAAGGGCTTGAGCCCAACCGTGCCGGAAGCCAGTTCGTTCTCACCCAGAACAAGGGCATATCGGGCCCCGCTCTTGTCGGCCTTTTTCATCTGGCTCTTAAAACTTCCGCCACCGCAATGGCTGATAATAATGGTGCCCGGCATGTCGTTTCTTAGCAATTCTGCGAGCTCGAGAGCCGGGCCTATCGCTTTTTCACCCATGGCAGTTACATAGACATCAGCATTGCCATTAATCGAAGCCGGAATTAGGTCCAGGGTTTCAAGAAGCAGAATCAATCGTTCCAGACCCATCGCAAAACCAACGGCCACCGTGGCTTTTCCGCCAAGCTGCTCAACCAAACCGTCATAACGCCCTCCGGCACAGACTGTACCCTGGGCACCGAGGCTGTCCGTTATCCACTCGAATACGGTCTTGCCATAGTAGTCCAGCCCCCGGACCAGGCGCGGGTTTACCTTATAGCTGATACCGGCAGCTTCAAGCAACGCCCGGAGGGTCCGGAAATGCTCCCTGGATTCGTCATCCAGATAGTCGTCAAGCTTTGGTGCTTGCTCAAGAATTTCCTGAGTCCGGGCGTTTTTACTGTCCAGAATGCGTAACGGATTGGATTCCAGTCGGCGTTTGCTGTCGTCGTCCAGCTCATCAACATAATCCGACAGGTACTCAACCAGCGCCGAACGGAAGCTCCGGCGTGCTTCAGCGGTGCCAATGGAATTAATCTCAAGCCGGGTATGGTCGTCCAGCCCCAGATCGCGCCAGAGCCTTGCCGTCAGCACCAGAAGCTCGGC
>Ga0307966_1002806_pt1 | contig 13131 bp, 11 predicted proteins | sample OrgLakmetagen646_FD_203141 | JGI IMG/M metagenome (GOLD analysis project Ga0307966, IMG submission 203141) | Saline water microbial communities from Organic Lake, Antarctica - #646 | ecosystem: Environmental > Aquatic > Non-marine Saline and Alkaline > Saline | place: Antarctica: Organic Lake... | reverse complement strand
TGCACGGCATCCGGCAGTAAGTTGACTCCGGCGCTGTTGGGAACTAAGTCCGAGGCGGCTGCACCGATGATCTCGCTGATTTCCAAGCGAAGTGACTCGGTGTCGGAACCGACTTCGCCATCAAGTGTTACATTTTTTAGTGGATCAAAAAACTCGACCGCAACTTTCTGCGAGGTGGCCAATTGCTCGGAGAGGCCTTCAAGGAGAGACCCACGCCCACTGAGGAGAATGCGTTTAGGCGCCGCACCTGACTTTTGACGCCGGTAATTGACAATTGACCGTGTAATTTCCTGACTCATTCGGCGGATAAATGAATCGGAACAAGAAGTCAGCAATTTGGCACCTGAGTCATCATCGGAGTAATCGAGTTCGCCGTTGAAAAACTTATGTTTTATTTCTTCGGACTGGGCGAAAGGCTTGCCGAGGCTATCAGCGATATTCTGCGTAAGTGAGTTGCCGCCGAGTTGAATATTTCGAACGAAGAACCCACCTGCGCTCTTAAAAAGCAAATTTGTGGAGCGAGCGCCAACATTAATCAGCAGCACATCTTCATCCATTTCAGGGTAGGCAAACTGTATCGCGTTATAGTCAAGTATGGTGGCAGCGTTGATCGTATCTACAATGAAACCGGCATGCGAGACTTGTTGGCAAAATTCATCGATCGTGTTCGACTTACAAGCGATAAAGAGCACTTCAGTTTCCACCCCATCATCGTCCACCACTTGACTGTCCCAAACCACTTCGTGGAGGGGGTAAGGAATGTTTTGCTGCGCTTCAAAAGCAATGATCTGCGCTCGCTTGGATGCTTCAACATGGGGAATCCGGATCGTCTTTGTCAGCACTTGATTACCAGGAAGGATAAACGATGCCTTGCCCGAAAATTTGTGTTGGCTATGCAGAGAACGCAGCGCAATGCCGACCGCATCAAGCCAAGCATCATCATTCGAATAATCGTATTGAAGACTCTCGGTGACTAGTTTTTCGACTTGAAGGGTGTGACCGCTGGAAGAAACCACTGCTGCAGTGACTCGGCTTGCGCCACAGTTGATGATTAGTTGCTTAGAGCTGCTCATGTAAGAATAGTTTTGTAAAGAAGCGATTCAAATAGATCGAGGCGTTCGTAGGAAATGCGATACTCATTCACGAACATCACGACGGAGAAATGCGGGTAAATCACTCACGCGCCCAAGGTCGATCCCGGAAACTAAGTAGATGGGCATTAATAAATGTTCGTTGTCGGCTCCCTCAGATTCGGCTTTGGAAAGGAATGAATTAAGAATATCAAGATTTGGAATGTTGCTGCTCATTGCAGTCTTCTGTGGTTTCTGGGGTTCACCGTTCACCGAGACTTCTACATAATAAAAGTCAGGGTCTGTTTTTAATTGATCACGCTCTACAATAAGCCCGGGCAGATAAAAATAAACATTATTATCGTCTCCCTTTTCCATGATGCTAATCTCAGCTTCACTTGTATAGTAATCGTACTCGCGGGCTGACTCATCACGCGTGAACGCCAGATAAGCCTTCACTTTGATTTTTTCAACGTAGTCTTTATCTCGCGCATCCTCGGCAGGGTTGCCATCGCAAGAAAGTTCAATTTCCACTTGGATCCAATCATCACGCAATGAGTTGAAATCAACACGATCAACCTGAATCGCTTCTTGCGCAGACAACGCAATTGTGCCGGCGAAAAAGGCTAGAATAGGTGCAAAATATTTCTTCATTATAGTGGGGGGATAAAGTAAATAACCGCTTGTGAGCGACTGGAACTCCCAAGTCGTATGTAATGGCTTTGGGCAAAGCAACCACTTTTTAAAAAAAAATCCCAGCTTTACCAAAGTTTATTCATTGATTCGAAATGCTTAAGCCCGTGGTAAGATTCGATTTCTAATGATACGACCTGAAAGAGGAAGACTTCAAGAAATTGGTTGCAGAAATGAGCTGTGCCCCAAACTTGGATAATTATGAAATCAAAGCTCCCCTTCAAAATAAGTGCGCTCATTTTTGTGCGCAATTCCTTAGGGCATCAATTATTAATCAAACGAAAAAAAACACCCAATATGGGGTGTTGGAGTCCGATAGGAGGGAAGCTGGATATGACCTCGGGGGAATCTCCCTATGAATGCGCCCGCCGGGAGACCGAAGAGGAGATCGGCCTCCGACTGGACGACAGCGATTTAAATTGCTTTGGCTACATCTCCGAGAAAAGCTACGAAGGGGCCGGCCATTGGCTGATGTTTCTCTTCGAATGTAAAAAGACGCTCACCCACTTGCCGGAGGCGATCAACGAGGGGCACTTCAAATTCTTCGAGCGCTCCGCCATCGATGAACTGCCAATCCCCGAAACCGACCGCACCCTCCTCTGGCCATACTACGACCGCTACAAGGATGGCTTTGTCGGACTCAGAGCAAACTGCGACCCGACAGGGCAACTAAGCATTACAGAAGAGCTTAGTATAGGGTAAACGTCTCTCCCCCGAACAGAGTTCGGAGGCTACCTAGCCTCGGTTTTCGAAACCGGGGTATCAGTAGCCTCGGTTCTCGGAGCCGGGGTCGCTCGACCATTAGAAATTAAAAAGACCGACCATCGTTCCGGATCAGCGGGCAGCTCCGTTCCCGTAGCCACTATTTGGAGGTCTTCGGGGCAGGCGCGCCAGAACCCTCTGCGCCTGATGGGATCGAGTTCACCAAGCACATCATCTGCCAGCAGTACTGGCACCAAGCCTAATTGCTCACGATAGAAACAAGCCTGAGCAATCCGCAGCGCGACACACAGGCCACGCTGTTGTCCGTCGGAGGCATACTCACGGGCGCCCCCGACGTGTAGCGAAAGGTGAAAGTCGTCTCGATGCGGGCCGCGCTGAGTGGCTCCAATCATTTGATCCCGGTGGCGATTCTCATGCAAAAGACGCCGGTAAGCGTCCGCATCGCGGCAGTCCACATTTGGCCTAAAGCTGAACTCGGGTCCCTCATCCGCCTCGGCGATGGCATTATAGGTACGGCACAAAACTTCGCGCAGCGTCCCCATACCCTCCTCTCGGAAATTCGCGATCAATGCCGCATGGGGTGCAATTTCCGCTTCAAAGGCTGACAACTCTGCGGAGCTACCACCATTTTTCAAAAGTCGATTCCTCTCGGCGATCCCACGATGGAAATCGCGCAAGGCAATGTAGTAGCTCCGGTTGACCACCGAGAGGGTCAAATCCATGAACCGCCTCCGCTCTCCGGGACTTCCTCGCAAGAGCATCAAGTCTCCGGAACACAGCGACACTGTGGGGAAACGGCCAATAAACTCGACCAGCCGGGTCACCTTCTCACCATCAATCCAGACACTGCGTCCATTCGGCCCGGAATGAATCTCCAGACGGGTCGCTCCTTGCACGTCATGCTCCAGTTCATAAGCCAGTGTGTATTCCTTAAAGCCCTTTCGAGGCATTGCTCCTAAGGTTTGGGTTCTGAACGAGCGCAGCGCAGTGGCCAACCCCATCGCTTCGAGTAAATTCGATTTACCCTGGCCGTTACGCCCGATCAGAAAAGTGCGGGAGTTTGCCAGGGATAGTTCCGTAAACTCAATATTACGGAAATTCTGCAGACGTAGGCTTAAGAAACGCATTCGTAGAGAAACTCTGCAATCAATCAATCGAGATGACCGTGGCGGTCGAAGACTTGGCCTCGTCGCTCAATAACTGATAAGTGCCCACAAGAGCCTCCGCCAGCGCTTGCCAATCTTCAGCCGTCGTTTCGGAGCCTGCACTTATCCGCAAGACACGCCCCGCAGCGGCCTCATCGACCCCCATTTCCAGCAAGACATGTGAGACGGTCGACTGACCCGTTGAGCAAGCAGAGCCTGCCGAAAGCAAAAAACCTGCCTTCTCTAATAACCGGATCCAACGCACGCTCTGATGCTGCGGCATAATTATGGAAACCGTATTCCACAAACGGGCTGCGCCTGCACCGACCAAGCGCGCACCTGGAATGGCCTGCGACACACGCTCGACAAAGGTATCACGAAGGTTGGATCCCTGGCTACGGGCGTGCGCGAGAGCTGCGACCATCGCAAGCACGGCAGCCACATCTTCCGTGCCGGCACGGTGCCCCGCTTCCTGAACACCCCCCGATAATAAGCGACAACCATCCTCACTCTCCGGCAGTAGCATAAAGCCGACGCCCTTCGGCCCACCAAACTTGTGAGCACAGGCCGTCACGTAACGGCACTCGCCTAAACCGTACAGAGGCATCTTTCCAACCCACTGAGAAGCATCACAATGGTAGGGGATCGCTGCTTCTGCGCAGAGCTCGGCAATCGCCTGCCAAGGCTGAATCACTCCTGTCTCATTATTAGCCGCCATGACCGAGACAGCCGCCAGCTCGCCCAGGCGCACTCGCCTATCAAGGGCAGCCATATCCACACGCCCGTCCTGCGCAAGCGGCAACCACTCGACACGCTCTCCGAGAAAGTCCTTGGCCGCTTCGATCACACTAGGGTGCTCGGTCGGATTAATTCCAACCCGAGCAGCCGCGGGCAGGATTTTCGCCCAATGCCGAATCACCGCGTTGTTCCCTTCGGTCGCACCAGAGGTAAACAAGATTCGCCTGGATTCGACGCTCAACCGCTCCGCCAGCGATTCACGCGCGGCCTCGAAGCGTACTTTGACTGCTGCGGCACTTCGATAAGGACTCGACGGGTTTAGCCACAGCGTCTCTGACGCTTCCAACCAGGCCGACTTAGCCTCTGGAGAGAGGGGTGTCGTGGAGTTATGGTCGAAATAGCGATACTTCATTCACCTACGGTATACGAATATCCTGCCCAACACGCAAGGCGCTTTCACTGGAAAGTCGGTCGCGATTGGCCTGATAAATGTCAATCCAGCGCGAAGGCGTGCCATAGAAACGTGTGCTGATCGCGCTGAGGGTATCGCCGGATTGCACAGTGTAGCTGCGCGGCGCGTTGCCGGGACTAGGCGATTGGGGCACGGGGGCTGGCGCCACGGGAGTCGATGTCCGCGGCTGAACTGTTTGCGAAGGCACCTGCCCCTGGGTGGAGCGACGAGCTTGGCCAAGCACATTTTCGAGTTGCTCGACGCGCGCAGTCGCCGTCATCAATTCACGCTTCAGGTTGTCGTTCTCCTGCTTCAGCGTTTTGACCAGGTCCATCAGATCGATCCGATCCAGATCACCCTCGTAAGGTTGAGCGGGAAGCTGGCGGGCAAATTCCTTTTGTGCCGTCTCGATCAGTTGGCGGACTTGTGTCGCTTGTTGCGATTGGGGCTGTAAGCGAAGGAAGCGGTTGAAGTGAAAGATCGCATTAATCGGATCTTTCATCGTCCGCAAGTAGATGTAGCCAGCTTCAAGATGCGATTCAGCAGCATCCCGGCGAGCATCAATCACTCGTTCGAACGCAGCCAGTGCATCTTCCATCCGCCCCTGATTCTTATAGTCTTGCCCGAGTTGATACTGCTTCTCGTTGGTTTCACTCACAATTTCGACGCCGCTGGGCGCGCAAGCAACGATGCCAGTCAGAGCGACGAGGATAAAAAATAAAAGACAGAACAGGCGTGACATTGTGCTAGTGTGTTAAATCCGCGTTAAACGCCGTCAACGCTATTCGATTCGCCTCTGTATGTGCAGACATAACTTGCCTAAACGGCACTCGCCCATTGTGATGATACCCATGCAGACCATTGAGGAATATCGAACCGGCGAAACTATTCTCAAGCAAGGCAGTAAGAGCAAAGGCTTTTACGTGCTGGAGAAGGGGGCAGTCGAAGTGTACAAAAACAAAATGATGCTCAACGTCCTGATCTACCCCGGAACCATCTTTGGCGAGATCGGCGACATTCTGAATAGGCCGCGAACCTGCTCGATCAAAGCACGCACACAGACACGGGTGATCAAATACGATTGCCCGAACCTGGAGACACTTGTGGAGCAACATCCAGACATCGCCGCAAAGATTATGCAAACGCTCGCCAGCCGCCTCGAACGCACCACCCAAAAGCTAGCCGATCTTTCAAGCACGACCAGCTTCTGGACAGAGGATTCAAAGTAAACTGTAAGTGGACGCACCTGGAGACGATTTGATAACTCATGAAAATTATTCTTATTTCTATTATGATCTTCTCTCTATTGCAATCTGCCCTCTTCGGGGAACCGCTCGAAATTGGCAGCCCGGCACCCACGGTCAAATCCACTGATGACAAAGGCGAAATCATTGACCTGGGCGCGGCGCTCTCCTCCGGAACAACACTCGTTTTCTTTTACCCCAAAGCCCTGACGGGCGGCTGCACAAAGCAAGCCTGCAGCCTCCGGGATGCTTGGGACGAGCTTCAAGCGCGTGATGTGCAAATCTTCGGTGTTTCGACCGACACCGCAAAGCTGCAGGCCGAGTTCCGCGATAAACACACCCTCCCTTTCACCCTAATTGCCGATACGGACGGTGCCGTCTGCAAGGCCTTTGGAAAAGGGCGCTACAGCCGCCAAGCCTACATTTTTAGAGAAGGCGTTCTAGTGTGGCGCGACCTCAGTGCCGCCACATCAAAACAAGCCGCTGAGGTGCTCGCAGCACTTGATGAATTGCAGAACTAGCTCGATTACTGAAGATTCAGTTGAACACTAGGAGCAGTCGCTTTCCCAGAAGAAGCTACGCCGCTCTTAAATACGTGCCATTCACTCTGGCTCCACTTGCTTCGCCTTCTTCTTAGTCGCCTTCTTCTTAGTAGCTTTCTTAGCTGGAATCTTTTTCGTAGCCTTCTTCGCTGCTTTCTTTGCAGGGATTTTTTTGGCCACCTTCTTTTTGGGGGTAGAAGTTTCCCGTGGTAATTTTTGTTCAACCTTCGAAGCCTTAGGCACCTTTTTCGCTACTTTCTTTTTGACTGCTTCGGGCTTCACTTCGTTCACCTGAGGCTTGGCTTTTACCTTCGGTTCAGACTTGTGCTGTGGCTTTGACTGTGGATCGCCCTGCGGCTTAGGCTCCGGCTTTGTGCGACCCCGTCGCTGTGGACGCTTGGACTTCTCATTCGGTTGATTTCCAGAATCGTTTTGCGGCTTATTTTCCTGCGGAGAATGACTACGACTGTCTTTTGGCTTTGATTGGCCTCCCTCATTATGCGGAGAGCCGCCCTGTGGTTGTCCCTGCGGCTGCGTGTTCGGATCGCGATCCCGGTTGCGATTGCGTCCACCCCGGCGGCGGCCTCGGCGGCGCTTATTATTGTCCGAGCTGTCCTGCTGGCCACCCGCACCTTGGCCCCCTTGTTCAGGTTGGCGCCCGGGTTTACGCTCAGATTGGCGCTCGGGTTTACGCTCAGATTGGCGTGGCTGCTCGTAGCGCTCGGGATGAGCTTCGAAATCTTCAATCGCAGCGGCGATCTTGTCCTCCATCTCGTCGTCGGTGTAAGGAATCGTACGCTCAACTTTTTCTTTTTCCTGAGTCGGAATCTTAGGCTGCTTGGGCGGGCAATAGGCCTTCGGTGGCAAAACAACCTCGCGGTAAGGATCGAGAGGTAAGGACACTTCAGGCAGAACCTGATCAGAATGAGCGCTGCTGCGTGGATGCAAGACAAGTTCTGCCGGCACGTTAGCGAAGTTAGGGTCGAGCAAGTGCTCGACCGCACGCGCCACATCTTCGAGGTCGATGTGGGTTTGCTCGCTGCTCTGGACCGAGAGCGCATCGGGATCTGGGTTTTGGCGGAGGATCAGATTGGTCACGCGCAGACCGGCATCGCGGGCACCGTCAAAAAGCGCACGGTTCATCTCGCGAAAGCCACCTTCGAGCAGTGCGTTGACCGCGCTGGCGGGGGCACCGCTCTTGTTGGCGGGAATGACGTTGATCAACTGGCCGCGAAAGCGGAGTAAATTGGGCAAAGCCAGCCGCGTCAGCATGACAGGCCCCAGCAGTCCAATCTTAAGCACCGCTTCGAGGTTCCCGACAGATAGTTTCTCAAAGGCCGCGCCCGGCGTCACATCGATGGCGTGAACCAGCAGGTCGAGCGACTTTTCCCCTTCGATGATTTTACCCATCGTCTCGGTCACCGCAGTCAGATCGCTAAGGTCGACCGGATGGGCGGAAAATTGTGGGTCGGCAAAGGTAACCTTGGAAAAATTATTTCCGATTCCGTGAACGCGATAACCTTGGCGAACCAAGCGTTGAATAAGGCGGAGTCCGAGAGGTGTCTCGGCGCCGGTGACAATTGCAATGTCCATAAACTGTAGAAAAATTAGCTCTGCAAGCGGAGAACGCCCGTGCTGGGGTTCGTCAATGACGTCTGCGAGGATGATTGAATTTGTGAGTCGTCGAGTAACCGACAGAATAGATGGCTAACGGGAGAAGTGACGCTGGCAATGGAAATCTTTTAGATTGTGGGACGTAGCCGTGGCTGCCCCTCAGCCCCTGATCGAGTAAGGGACTGGCTCTAACAAGAAAGCGTCCGACAGTTGGACACGCCACAATTACCCAATCCGCCCGAGTTGTGCGCGGACGAGCGCGGCGATCTTCTGCATGGCAGGCACGGGGGGAAGTTCAGCAAAAGGTGCGACGGCATCGGTGGCTTTGGCCAGTTGCTCTTCGAAAGTAGCCACAACCTCGTCGAAGATCGGGAATTCGTGCAGACGTGCGCTGAAGTCAGCCGCTACAGCCTTATCGCCTGCTTTAAATCGAGCGATCAGGCTCTCGCGCTCGTCGGCGGGGAGCTTTTCCAAAAGCAGCAAGAGCGGCAGGGTAAATTTACCCTTGGCGAGATCAGTGCCGAGTGTTTTGCCAATCATCGACTCATCCGCGTAGAGGTCGACAAGGTCATCAAATACCTGGTAGGCGATGCCCAAATGCCGGCCAAACAGCCCAGCTGCCTCACTGAACTCGACCGGATAGCCCGCGACCTTGGCACCAAGGCGACAAGCCACTTCGAACAACTCCGCCGTTTTCAGCTGAATAACGCGAAAATAAAACTCCCGACTGTAGTTCACCTCCCCCCGCTGATAAGTCTGCGCGATTTCTCCCGCGCAAACACGGGCGGTCGCCTGCGCCACCGAGCGGCAAACTTCGTTTGTTTCAAAATCTGCTGCCAGCTTCAGCGCATGCGAAAAAAGCACGTCACCGATCAGCACCGCAGCGGCAGGGCCAAATTTTTTAGCCGCCGTTTCCTGCCGATGACGCGTATCCGCCTCATCGAGAATATCATCGTGCACTAATGTCGCGAGATGGACAAGTTCGATCACAGAGCCCAGTCTAACCAAATCTTCTTGGCCACTCTCTGAAGGTCCTCCCCATCCGCTGTAAGCAACCAGCATTGGGCGCAGACGCTTCCCGCTGTGACCAAAAACGTAACGCACATGCTCCTGAATCTCCGGCTCCAGCTCCGCGACCTGTAACTGCAAAAAAATGTCGAGATCATCGAGGTAGGGCTTCACAGGTTCATACACCTCGGCAAAACCGGCTGCGGCCACTTTATCTGCCTCGGACTGGGAACGGATTATCATTAAGTGTATGAAAGTCGGAAGAAGTATAGGTGCAAAGTAAAACAGAAGAAATCAGATCCTTATATCAGAGGAGCCTGGCATCTGGGACGATTCAAATTTCAAAAACCGAAAAAGCCTTCCCACCCTACAACCACGCATCGAGCGCTCCAAGAAAACCTTTTCGATTTTCCACATGCACATTATGTCCTGCGCTGGGAACGATCGCCTCCCGTAGATGCGAGAACCAATGCCTCATTTCATCGACGTCGTTGTCATCGACAAAGTCCGAGTTGGCACCGCGAATCAAAAGAGTAGGGCTGTGGTAGCGATCCGTCTCCAAAAGTGAGTTTTGTCGAATGTGGGGCAAACTAGCGTGGAGGGCTTCTAAATTAGCCTGCCAATTAAAGGCATTCGTTGCTTCGTCACGCACCAGGTTGGTCAAGAGGAACTGCCGCATCCCCCACTCCGGCACCATCGGTTCAAGAAGCTCCTCCGCTTCTTTACGGCTCGCGAGTTCCGAGACAGGGATACGCTTCATCGCCCGAAACTCCTTGTCATGATAAGGAGGATACGCCTTCGCGGCGATATCGACGATAACCAGCTTCTCCACCACATCCGCTTGCTCACAGGCAAAGCGCATCGCCACCTTCCCCCCCAAACTATGTCCCATCAAGGTCACAGAATCCAGCTGATGCAGCTCCAAGTAAGCCTGCAAATCCGCACTCATCTCCGCCCAGCGCATCGTACCCGCATGTGGAGAGCTACCATGATTACGAAGGTCAAGCAGGTGGACATCGAAACGATCCTGCAAGGCACGCCCGATCGTCGTCCAGTTGCGGGAGGAGCCCAGCAAGCCATGCAAAACAACCAGCACCGGCGCACCCGGATTTTCAAAACGAAGAGAATGAAGCTGAACTGCCATAATCTTATATAACTTGCAGCTTCCTACTCCTTGTCACTGGTTATTTTTGGAGACCTTATTTTTAAAGACCTGACCCTTATTTTAGGCTTGCACTAGGTCAGTTGTGTATCAATAAGAAAGAATGCGTATAAAACGAATCAAGGCCCCCGACACAGGCATTTATCACTGTATGTCGCGGACAGTGAACGGAGAATTTCTTTTTCAGGAGCGGGAAATGGAAGTCTTTAGAAAAATGATTCACAAAGTTGCCGACTTCTCTGGGGTCGACGTGCTGACCTACTGCCTGATGGGCAATCACTTCCATATACTTACGCGAGTGCCTCCGGCTGATTCGGTTAGCGATGATGAGTTGATCCGACGCTATCGAGTTCTGTATTCTAAACCGACGCCCTACCAAGCGGCTTCAGCGGATAAAATGTTACAGGAATTGAAAACCAACGGCCCAGATGCAGCAGCAATCCGAGCAAAACTTCTGGCCAGAATGGGCGACGTCTCTGCGTTCATGAAAACGCTCAAGCAACGCTTCTCGACTTGGTTTAACAAAACTCATGAGCGTTTTGGCCCTCTTTGGTCGGACCGCTTCAAAAGTGTATTGGTCGAAGACAAAGGAAACGTCCTCCATACCATGGCTGCTTATATTGACTTGAACCCAGTCAGAGCGGGGTTGGTGGATGACCCGAAGGACTATCGGTTTTGCGGCTACGCTGAAGCGGTGAGTGGTCAACCCAAGGCAATCCAAGCACTTAAGTTCTTAACCTCGGGACTGTATGCGATTTCCACAAAAGAAGCGCTTAAATCTTACCGTTGCCTGCTCTTCGGCAAGGGCAGCGCGCCTCTTCCGGGTACTTCCAGTTTTGACCGCGAGCAGGCTGCTCGTGTTCTTGAAAAGGAGCAGGGTTCCTTGCCTAGTCATATTCTTCTGAGGTGTCGAATACGCTATTTCTCTGAAGGTGCAGTTCTAGGCTCGCGCGAATTTGTGCACTCTCACCTGGAAAGCTGGCAACGCTCTACTGCCCGCAAACACCGCTCGAAGCCGCGTTTTATTCAGGCGGAGTCATCCGAAACTCTAGCTGTGTTAAAAAGTGTGCGAGGCAGGGCTTATTCGTAGCATTAACTTAATCTGCATAAATGAGGCACGTTAACCTAGGGATCTGTGTTGATCTGCGGTTCTGAATCCTTTGTATCAAACTTTCATGTCCTTCGAAAACTCTAAAAAATTAACCCCAATGATGCAGCAATGGCACGAGATCCGTGCCAAGCTGGCGGACGACACCCTACTGATGTTTCGCCTCGGCGACTTCTATGAAATCTTCAAGCAGGACGCTGAATGGGGCGCGAAGCTGCTCGGCATTACCCTGACCCACCGCCACGGCATGCCGATGGCGGGCATCCCCTTCCACGCAGCAGACGGCTATATCCAAAAGCTGCTCGACCAAGGAATCAAAATAGCCATCTGCGACCAGGTCGAAACACCTCAGCCGGGCAAACTGGTCAAACGCCAGCTGACTCGTATCATCACTCCGGGCACCCGTTTGGCCGACACCCAAATCGATGCGCAGCGCAACCACTTCCTCCTATCTCTTTCGCTCGGCAAGAAAGCCCTCAACGCGGCTTGGCTGGACCTCACCACGGGCGAATTCTACCTCGCCTCCGAAATGCAGCCGGAAAATCTCTTCGCCGCCTTCGAGAGCCTCGACCCCCGCGAGATCATTGTGCCCGAGCACGCCGCCGAGCAGTGGACGCTTCCGCATACCGATCAACGCTTCCGCGAACTCTATACTTACTTAGGCGATGGCCGCGCGATCAGCCCGATCCCTGATTACCATTTCGACGAAGCCTCCGGCGCACAATCGGTAATGGAAGCGCTCGGCGTGATGAATCTCGAAGGCTTTGGCATCGACCAGAACCATCCCGCCCTCGGCGCAGCCGGCGCGCTCATCCACTACGCCACCGAGACGCTCTGTGCTAAACCCGAAAATCTCCGTAAGATCAAAGAATACAGCAGCGAGCGCACCCTCCTGCTCGACCCCTCCACTCTCCGTAATCTAGAGATTTTCAAATCCGCCGCTAACACCCGCCAAGGCTCGCTCCTCGCGGCGATGGACGGCACCGTGACCGCCCCAGGCGCGCGCCTGCTGGAGCGCTGGCTCTGTGCCCCGGAATTAAATCTGGAGGAAATTAAGCGCCGACAAAACTGCGTCGGCGAGTTCGTAGCCACGCCTGGCCTCACCACCGAATTGCAAAACCGACTTAAAGGCATCCGCGACATCGAGCGCATCCTCAGCCGACTACAAAACCGTATGCGCAACCCCCGCGAGCTTGGCGGCGTGCGCGACACCCTGGCCGCACTTCCCGCCATCGCCACAACTCTGCTCGAATTCCCCGATACACCTGTCGCTACCATTGCCGGACGTATCCATGACTTCGGTAATCTTTCCGCAATCCTCGACCGCGGCCTAGCCGAAGAACTGCCGGGCAACATCGCCGACGGCGGCACTATCCGCGACGGCTACGATGAAGAGCTTGACCACACCCGCAGCCTGACCCGCGACAGCCAGAAATGGCTGGCCGAGTTCGAGCAAGCCGAGCAAGCCCGCACCGGCATCAAAAATCTAAAAATCCGCTATAACGGTGCATTCGGTTACTTTATCGAAGTGACTAAGAGCAACATCGCCCTCGTACCCGAAAACTACGTGCGCAAGCAGACGATGAAAAACGCCGAGCGCTACACCACAGATGTGCTCAAAGAGCGCGAAAGG
>Ga0307966_1002803_pt1 | contig 13134 bp, 9 predicted proteins | sample OrgLakmetagen646_FD_203141 | JGI IMG/M metagenome (GOLD analysis project Ga0307966, IMG submission 203141) | Saline water microbial communities from Organic Lake, Antarctica - #646 | ecosystem: Environmental > Aquatic > Non-marine Saline and Alkaline > Saline | place: Antarctica: Organic Lake... | reverse complement strand
GGATAAAGTTATCCGAGTTAATTTTATATAACCACTTTTATTGTCATTTTGCGCTTCATTTTCATTAAGACCTAAGACTGTTATTTATGACTGTTATGAACTTCAAAAGGGATGATTCAAAAGCCTTCAATACCATAGGAGGAGATGGCATGGAATTTTAATTCTTGCTAAGCATCCGTAAACTTGCTGATTAGCATTACTATTTAGTTGCGGGCTAGAACCCGCGGAATTATTTTATTTCAAAAGTCACCACTCGCCCAACTCTAAATAAAAGTGTCGATTATTTTTAGAAAAAACCAGGGAAAGGCTTAGTTTTTATCTGTTTTATCCCATAATACATCAGATGCTTTCAGGTATTGAGATTTTTCCATTTCTTCTTTCCATTTCCGAGAAACATATGTACTTACTTGTATTCTAGAGTCCACTTTATTGAATGTTGGGTTTGTAACCCACATAGGTTGGGAAGACCAATCTGAATTTATGTAACTAAAGGCTTTGATTACGTCTGAGTTCTCATTTATGATCTTGAAAAAAGGTTCAAACCATTCCTTCCATATTTTCTTTTCTAATTTTTTATTTTTCAAATCACTATTAAAGTACAAATTATCTGTTTGTCTTACAGGTGTTGCTTCTGAAATAAATACAGGTTTATTATGTTTTCTTGCAAAAATGAGCATTTCTTGGTCTGGTTGTCCAAAGTAAGAATATGCGCGCCAATCTACAAGATCATCACCAGGGTACCATTCTTCTAGAGTCTTTTGGTCAGACCCTGTTCCTTTAGATTGCCATACAAAGGCGACATTATCTACTTGCAAATTTTTGAAAATTGAGTGAATTCTTTTCCAAGCATTCAAATAATGCTTCTTTTTATAATGATTCCAATCCCAACCATCAAACTCATATCCAATTCTTAAAAATACCGGTCGTTTTGAAAGTTTAATCCAACCCGCAAGATCTTCAAATAAGGAATCATGCTTTCCTTTAGAAACGTTTCTTTCATTATTTACAAAAGACAATCCAATGGCAATAGCACTATTTTGATAAGTAGAATCTTGTAAATATAGATTAGCCCAAGAATCCCCAGCACCCCAATTGGCTTTGGTTGTAATTCCATCTAGTCCTTTATTGTAGTGTCCATAGGATTCATTTCCAGGGGATAAGTTTGTATATAGGCTTACTCCTGCTGGAGTATCAAAGAAATCTGTATATCCTTCGTTATAATCATTTAAACCGCCGGTTGCCTCTAAATCTTGTCCAATAAAAACCAGGCATTTACCATCTTCTGGTTCAAACTTTTGCGCATTAGAAATAAAACAAAAAAACAGAATAGTAAGAATAAAGCTTTTGAATTTTATTTCTCAGTAGGGTCAATATCAGTCGCAACTCATTATATTAAACAATAATACACGTTTAGATGTAAATATTTTAGGTAAACCACTGTGATTATATGTTTATATCACATTATAAAGTCCACAATAGAATCTTCGGGTTTTAATTTTCATCACTTGGAAGCCTTTCATGAAGAGCCTTTGATGGGGAGCCTTTGATGAGGAGCCTTTTATGTGACATGACTAGGCTTTGGAGGATATATTTTTGAAACGATATATCCTGCCATCATTGCCAACGCAAAAGAGGGTGCCAGAACATCTAATTCTTGAAAATAGGGTCCTATTCCTTCCAAATTGGCAAATACAAATTTGAATAGAATCACTGAGACAAACCCGGTAATCATAGAAACAATCGCGCCTTGTTCTGAATAGCCTTTCCAGAAAAGAGATAGAATAATGACAGGGCAGAACGTAGCAGCAATTCCAGACCATCCAAAAATCATAATCCAGAAGACCTGCCTGTCCGGATACAGGTTATATAATAAAATAGCGATGCCAAGGGCAGCCATGGCCATGGCAACAGTAACGAGTCTTGAAAGTTTCGTTAAGTCTTTATCTTTTAAATCTGGTCTGAATATTTTCTGATAGAAATCGCGAGTCACGGCACTAGAGGCCAGAATGAGAAGAGAGTCGATAGTCGACATAATGGCTGAAAGCACAATAGCAATAAAGATCGCTACTAGAATGGTGGGTAAAAACTCATGGGTGATCATGCTCAAAACATCTTCGCCGCCAGTTCCCAATATGGCTTCAGGGTCTTGCCCTTCTTTAGTAAAATAAATTCGGGCAAGAATACCTATCGTTACTGCTGCAGCATCGGTTAGGAGCGTAAAAAGCAAGGCTACCCACTTCCCCTTATCTATCTCTTTCTCACTTTCAATAGACATAAAGCGAACATAAACTTGAGGTGATCCTAAGAAGCCCAAACCAATCATAGAGAAACCAAGAATTGTAAAGAAGTTCATCCATCCGTCTTCACTTCTGCCCATTATTTGGGTAAGAGTGGGGTCAATTGCATTTAAGCCTTCAGTAACTCCGTTACCATGGTCCATGGAGAACCAAACCACAATGGGGATTAAAACCAGGCCAAAGAACATTAAAATACCCTGAAACATATCCGACCAAACTGCAGCCACAAAGCCACCAATGAAAATGTAGAGAAGAACAATGCCAAAACCAACTAAGGCGCCAATTCGATAGTCAATATTGAGCATGGATTCGAAAGCAATTCCTGTAACATCCATTTGGGAGGCGACATAAATGACGACGAAAACCACTAGAATAGAGGCCGATAAAATTCGGAGCGTATTGGTAGAAGATTTGAAATGACTTTGGAGATAGTCAGGAATGGTAATAGAATTGTAGTCGTCTGTCCGCCTTTTGAATTTTTTGGCCATAAACTGCCAAGACAGAAAAACACCGAGGACTTCACCGGCAACCACCCAATAACCAGAATAACCAGCAATGGCTCCCATTCCCGTAAGACCTATTAATAGCCATCCAGATTCGCCGGTTGCTCTAGCCGAAAAAGCAACCGCCCAAAAGCCCATTTTTTTACCTCCTAGATAGTAATCGCTCATACTATTAACTCTCCGTGAAGCGAGTATTCCGATTAAAAATAGAATAGCGACATAAACGGATAGGACGATAAGTTTTGTGATCATTGTTTTCTTATTATTTCTTTAAAAATCACTTCTAAACTATTGTTTTATGATGTAAAACCAGAGAGATATAACGAGTTTTTCTAAAAAAATAGAGCCAAACCTCATCCAATTACAAAACTGATTAGGTCTTGTTATAGATCTCAATGACTGAAGCGAAGAGAGTCTAATGGAGCACTGAACATAGGAAAGTAAGTTTTAAAAAGACAAAAATCTCTAATACAAATCCACATTCTTGAATGGAATAAGGGCTAAAATTACCGCTTCTGTATAATACTTGGTTCTGTCGATAACATCTCCTGTCAAAATTCCTACAGCCCCATTCTCTTGTTTGGAGTTACGACGGTTAAAAACGATATCATCGGCATCCCCGAGTTCTTTCCCCTCTTTTATGAGCTTAACTACTTCATTGGGAAGAAAAAAAGTTCCTGTTCTCGCTTTTCCACACTTCTCCTTAGATATGATGAAGACCCATGCAAAAGCTTCCATTTCATTTTCAAAATGTTCTATTCCACCCTCAATTCCAACATGAAAATCGGCGTCTTCAAATTTCGTAAAAATAGTATTTGCTCTATTTTTGGCTCCGAGAAAGGTTTCGCTATTGCTGAAAGGTTGATCGGCAACACCTGAAGGGGTTGATACTCCTGTAAATTCAAATTCTTGGTCAGGGAACATTTTTTCAAATCCATTTTTAACGGATTGGATTTTGACGGGATTCTTTGAAGCGATGATGACCTTTTTCATAATTGTGCCGATTAAAAGATGAAACTACTTAAAATTTATCTCTTTTGTTCTTTCGTTTGCAACTAAACGCGATGAAAATCAAACTTGAGTCTCGAAAAGCAATACGGCTTAGGTCCGATTAGCGCTTTAGGGTAAAATTTGAAGTAAAGACTTTTGGCTGGCCTTCCTTGTTGAGGTATTCCACTCTAAACCAATAGTCATTTGTTGGCATAAAAGCGCCGTTGTAAGTACCATCCCAGCCCAAACGACTCGGGTTTATAGAAGCTAGCAATTTACCATAGCGATCATAAATACTAATCCTTGCACCTACTTGATCTTTTAAGCACTCAATATTCCAACTGTCATTTCTAGAATCCCCATTAGGTGTAAAAAACTTAGGATAATCTAAAACTCGGAAGTTCTCAATCGCGATATTACTGCAGCCTGAAATTTCACGAACTCTTATTTCATATTCTTCACAACCTTGAAGCTGACTAAAGGTATTCTCTTCTACCCAATCGCCATTATTCAACTGAAACTCATAAGCACCTGTTCCTCCAGAAACATTAATGACTGCAACTTGGTTTTCACTAAACGCTTCTGAACTAAGATCGATATCTATAGAAAGTTGGCTTATAGGAATGACTTGAATTTCTAGGCTTACGTTATCAGAAGCACACTGACCAGGATTTGGCTCAAATGAATAGAAGGTGGTGACCCTATTATTTAATGCCGGTGACCAGGATCCCGTAATCCCTTCATTGGAAGTGGTGGGCAATTCTTCGAGGGTTTCTCCTACACAAATAGGATCAATGGGATTAAATGTGGGAATATCGGGATCGGTTATAAGAATTTCAAGCGTTGTAAGCGTCGCACAACCTTGTCCTAAGTCTGGTGTGAAGGTGTAGACTGTCGTTACCATATTATTTATACCGGGTGTCCAAGTCCCCGTAATACCATTGTTTGAAGTTATAGGTAAATCTGCTAAAAACTCACCAGGACAAACGGGATCAACAGGAGTGAAGATAGGAATCTCAGAAGGAATAACCTCAATAACCAGAGTGGTTTCAGGCGCACATTCCGAAGTTAAAGGCATAAATGTATAAGTCGTAGTTATAGAATTATTCAATTCAGGTGACCATGTTCCAGTAATCCCATCCATTGATGTTGTGGGTAACGGATTTAAGGAGTCCCCCAGACAGATGGGCGGAACAGGATTAAAAACAGGTTCCGTAGTGATGAGTGGTTTTACTGTAACCGTTAATTCTTCTGTGGTCGTTTCTCCACAAACATCGCTAATAGTCACTGTATAGATTGTAGTTGCGGCAGGCGACAAGACTGGATTTGGACTATTTGGATCACTTACCCCATTAGTAGGAGTCCAACTGTAGGTAAATCCGCTAGGAATACTAGCATCTACTTGGACAGCGCCGTTTTCACAAATAACCTCATCATCCAGTTGTAAATTATCCACAAAAGAGACCCGATTAAAACATACCTCATGGATATTAGTATTACCTCCTGTAGAGCCCACAAAACCGAAGAAAACTGTATCATCACCTGAGAAAATAGTGTTTTTCACATCAGCAGTGAAGGTAAGGCGCAACAGACAATCAAAAAATACACTTAAGGTGTTGGTAAAGGCATCCCACTCGATTCTTACTTCATGTGCAATACCATCTTCTATATTTTGATTTGTCCCATTAGCCAAAACAGGTCCTCCTAAATTATCACCTGAATTATGATCGGGATTTCCATTGCGCATTATTGAGATATGATCACCAACAGGATCGCCAAAGTCGGTATTCTGGAAAGTATCAAATTCAATAGTCAAAGAAGGAGTTATGCCTGAATAGCCCAAACCTCCTCCTGGATCCCCTAAAATGGGAGTAGGATTATCCTTAAATACTAAGGCCATACCGTCTGCTCCGTCAAAATCTCTAAACCCAAAATTATTTTGATAGAAAATAGTAAAATCTGTATCAAAATCAATAGGGTTGTTATACCATACCCCGCCAACTTGAAACTCTTGGTCCTGAGTGATAGTGTAGCAATTATTACCTTGGTCGATCGCATCACCAGTGACTTGTGCATTCAACTGTGCATCGGCCTGACTAACACAGCACAATATAATTAACAGAGAAAGGTAAGACTTTAAGTGCAAGGGTTTACTTTTATGAATAGCCTAACAATATATTACATTTAAAATAGCTGTGCAAAAATCGTAAAAACAGTGCAATCAATTAGTAGTTCGAAAAAGCAATGCTGAGATATCACATCGTTGAAATTGTGACTTTTCAAGGTAAGAGACATTATGGGATTCATTACATTACATATATTACAAAATATAAAAGAATTTTGAGCTTTTAACGTTAGCTTAAATTCTGATTAATTAAATTTTCACTTAAAAATTATTATGATTCAGGTAAAAAATAGGAACGCCCTCATAACAGGATCAAGTCGAGGAATAGGCCAACAAGTCGCCCTAGGATTGGCAAATTTAGGTTGCAACATTATCATACATGGAAGATCCCCAGAAAGTTGTTCTAAAACCCTCAAGATGTTGGAAAAGTTTAAAGTAAACGCTCACTGTGTCTATGGAGAATTATCTGATGAGTCACAATTAGATGACTTGATAGAACAGGTAAAAGACCTTAAAATCAGTGTTGATATTTTATACAATAATGCAGCGATCATGTCTCCTTATCGTCATGACTTTTGGAGCCATAGTTTTGAGGATTGGATGACTAGTTTTAAAGTCAATGTCTATGCAATGTATAAATTGTCTTCGGCGTTCATTCCAATAATGATAGAAAATGGTTTCGGACGTGTAGTCAATCTTACTTCTGGAATAGAAGATCAGCCCGAACTTGCCCCTTATGGTGCTTCAAAGTGGGCTGTTAATAAACTTACTGATGATATTGCCGTAAAGCTCGAAAACACAGGTGTGAGAATAAATAGGCTGGATCCTAGTTGGTTGCGAACTGATTTAGGGGGTTCAAGTGCTGATTATGCTGTAGAAGAGGTTTTACCAGGAGCACTTGCTCCAGTTTTAATCGAAAATGAGGGTCCTAATGGTCAACTTTTTTTAGCCATTGATCACAATTTAAATAGTGAAGATCTTAAGAAGAGTTGAAGTAGAAAAGAGCTTTTTCTTCAGTAGATTTATTAACTTATAATTTAAATACTTTTATAATCAGACTTTTATTTGAAATGTTTATTTTACAATGATTCCCATAAGCTAAAGCCGATAAACGCATTGACATTTTGTTTTTAGGGAAACGCCTTTAAAATTTAGTTTATATTTTATGCTTAAACTTCACATCATACTTTTTTGGGTAAGCGGACTAGCTTTTGGGCTTATGATTTGCGCCTATTTTTCTTGTCCCCACTGGAAGTTGGCTATGCCAGTCATGTTATTAATTTCAGCTGTTGCTGGGCGCATTGGATACAATAAAAAGAAAGAGCTAGAAAACTCATAGACTGAGACATATAAGACTAAGACGTTCGTAAAGTCACTTTACTTACAAAGTGAAACGCCTTACCTATTCGTTTCTTTAGTCACCCTCTGGGTTGGAATAAAGCCTTTTAGATATGCCTGAGACATATAAGTCGAATCAAAAAACTGAGCTAAAAATATCTCTTTTCTCTATTATTTTTTAATAATATCCTTCTGGGCTTATAGATTTATAAACTGAATTTATAGTTGTTTTTTTGATGGACAATTTAGTTTTCAATTTATTGAATATCGCCCTGAAGTTTAAGTTGGTTGTAATGAAGACTTGAATAGAAGATAGCAAGTAAAGAATTTATTCTATGAATTATAATAATAATCGATTTGAGGTGTATTTTTACAAAAATAACACCACATGCAATGTGTAAGATATACAGGATTATAGAAAATTAATTACCATAACAACTTTACTACTTTACAATGCTATTAGCTAAATTTATATTTCAAACTCTTTTAGGTTGGTCAATTAAGGGGCAATTTTATAAAGACACCCCAAAGACTGTAGTTATAGTCCTCCCTCACACGAGCTGGCATGATTTCTTTGTTGGTGTATTCACAAGGAATATTTTAAAAGTGCCCATTAGTTTTGTGGGCAAAAAGGAACTTTTTGATTCTCCATTGGGTTGGTATTTCAAGTGGATGGGTGGAGTTCCCATCGAACGGTCCTCTAAGCAAAATAAAGTGGAACAGATTGTAAGTATGTTCAACGCTAAAGAAGAATTTCATCTCTCTATAGCTCCAGAAGGAACAAGAAAAAAGGTAGAAAAATGGAAGAGTGGATTTTACTACATCGCTCAAGATGCAAAAGTCCCAATTACTGCTGTAGCCTTCGATTACTCTACAAAGACGGTCAAGATTTCAGAACCCTTTTACACGACAGGGGATTATAAAAAGGATTTAAAAGAGTTACAGAAGTTTTATGTGGGGGTAGTCGGTAAGGTTCCAGAATACACTTGATTTATAAGCTTACAGTTGAAGCGGACGTGCGTTATAAGTTCTCACCCTACCCCGACACTCAGGCACGACAAGATCTTTCTATGCAAGACTATTGTTTCATCAATAAGAAAGCCAATGTTCTTACCTTAAGTATCGTGAAAATAAAAGGTGAGTCAAGCCTTGGAAATGGATTGATTTCATCTTTCGATTCACAAAAAAAGTGTTTTATTATAAGCGATTAAACCTTTAGGTGCGCTTTGCTTTTTTAGCCAATTTTGCTGCCTTTTTTTCTTTAGGGGTTAGTGCTGCCTCTTTTTTTACATTTTTCTTTGAATCTTGAGATTTTGCCATGCTAGTATAGTTTTAAGTTTATAAATGTAGTAAATGAATTAATGCACAAGCTATTTTACGAAAATTTTATATTTTTTAAACATATAGCTAATCGTTTTAGAGTTGGTAGTGTATTGAAAGTCTTATATTCTCTACTTTATAAAAAAAATAAAAAATTACAGCTTTTTCTAACCACCACTTTCGGGGGTTTCAAAAACAAAAAACGGAGACACGATATTTCGTGTCTCCGTTTTAAATACTAATCTTATGTTGTTATTCAACGACTTCTACTGCTTTATAATTTTAAAGCTATGTTGAACTTGTTCCGTAAATAATTTTACAATATAACTGCCAACAGTAAGCGAGGCTAAGTCTAGTTGTAAACTATCTGAATTGGTATTTTTGGAATACACTTCTTGCCCTAAAAGGTTATAAATCTTTATATTATTTATTGAAGATTTATAGGATATATTTAAAACATCTTTTGCTGGCATTGGATATACGACTAAGTCACTAACGTCGAACTCACCAATATTTAAAGATGTATCTATCTGTAAGGTAAAATCTAAAGCTTGTCCATAGCCTGGAAAAACTCCTTGTCCAAAAGGATTGAATTGTATACCACAAGGGTTTATTTCGGCAGGAGAATCAACATCTTGATATGTTTTTGTGAGTCTAATCCGTGTTGTGCCTAATACCGCATCCGTTGGGACAGTAATAGCAAAAGAAACTGAAACCCCATCGCTACCTGTGGAGTTGGTAAGTGTCCCTATTTCGTAAATTTCACCTGTATCGTCTAAGACGTTATTCTGGTTCCAATCAATAAACGCAACAATATCATTGTCAAAATTACCGTATGTATTACCGGAAACTTCTATCGTATAGGTTTCGTCTTGAGCTATATTTACCACATTTGCTGTTTCATCGATTAAAACATTGCCCAAATTTGTATTTGAAATGCTGGTTCCTGCAAAATCAACTGATGTTATTTCTTCCACAAAAACCTCGTTAGCATCTGTAATCTCACAATATGGTAAAGGGAAGTCTTGGGCCTGAACACTAAAAGTTAATAGTGCAAGTGCTAGAGTAATTTTTTTCATAAATCTTGTGTTTTAATTAGCAAGTAAGTTACAAAAAAACGATTGTACTTAAGCCGTGTATTTTTAACCGATGGACTTGATCAAAAAGTATGAAAGCCGCCTACACTTAGATGCTTGAAAGAATAGATAAACAATTGGTGCTAAAAGAGTGTAAGAAAATTGATTGTTGGATTGAATGGCTTTGAGATGTAATCGCATAGTAAATTCTCGCATTTAAAATTTATCAACCAAATTTTCAACATCTCATCAATGGCTTTTAAACTTGGCTATTGATTTCCGCTGATGGAGCCATTGATTTATTTACAAAAGGTTTATCTGGCTTTTTTCAACCTAAACTTCCAACTCCCTATACTCTACCCTATCCAAAATCTCTTCCACATCAGAATTGACTTTTGGGTGAAGAAGATCCTTGCTGACTGTATGGGAGTCAAGTTGATCTTTATCTTAGTGAACGTTGAAATGACTTTCAACTGATTTTTCAATCGAGTCATTATCCTATTTGTAGTATAATTTCAACTCAACAAGCTCCCTTCCTTTATAACTAATTAACTATTGCCTTTTGAAGTAAATGATCAGTTTTGATATTAAGCATGACGAATATCATTTCAAAACCTTATGTAGGCTAGTATATTTAGGATATAATTCTTAAAATATTTAAATCATGGTAAAAATCAAATTCATAAGTTTCATCATCTTCAGTTTACCTTTTCTAGGGGTATCTCAAACACTGGAAAATTTAGATTACATTTCTCCATTTCATGAAGATTTAGCCGCTATCCAAAAAGGAGATCAGTGGGCGATTATTGACACCGATGGTAGCATTGTTATCGACTATAGAAGCGATTTAGTAAGCACAGTATTTGACTATGCAACCTATCCTATTTTTAGAGACGGTCTGTGCTTAATAGAAAAAGAAAAGGATGGTATTGTATATTTTGGTTATATAAACACTTTAGGCGAATCAGTTATTGAGCCACAATTTTTAAATGCTAGCAATTTTAAAGATAAAAAGGCTATCGCATTAAAATTAATTAAAGAAACAGCTGGGGAAAATACCGCTCTTGGAAAAAATGTGGTGTATTATAAATATTTCGAAGTCATCATCAACAAAGAGGGGGATGTTTTGTCATACCTAACTAAGAAAGGTCAAAATATAGTTTTAGATGATTCTTATTTAAGAAATCCACCTCAAATCTCCTTCAGTCAGATTTCAGAATCGCTTTTTGTTCGTACAAACAAGAATAAAAAGTTGACCCTTGTCAAGGTAGATTATTAAACCGTTTATACCAAATTCTATTTTTGATCCTTTTAAAGAAAAGAGCTTTAAAAATAACAGGAATTAATTTAGCAATTATACTTTTGATATGACAACTGTTAGCAACTATAGAACTAAACAAGCTATAAACTAAACAATAATTTTCAAAATTAACTATTTTGGTGCAAACTAAAATAAAATAGTGTAGCAAGACAATCTATTTCATTCACTCAGCCGAACGATGAATGGTTAAAAAACCAAGTTGATAAAAGAGAGTACTCAGAAAAAAAGTGAGTTAGTTAAGGGTTTAATTAGACAAGCAAGAAAACAGCAAAGACAAATTGATTAGATAAGTGCTAAGTTTGAAAAAATCGAAACTAGTGGATTTACGAATTTAAGAAAAGAACAAATATTAGCGGAATTTAAGTTGATGAATTAATGGCTGATTATAAAGTAAGTACTTTGGCCAAAGAAGGTTTAATAAAAATTCATAGATATGGAGTTCAAAAATTGTGAATGACTCAGGCTGATAAATATTTTAATTTTTTCTTTGAGCACTTCAATACTATAGCTAAAAATCCATTTTCTTTTGAATCTTTCGATTACATAAAAACTGAATATAGACCCTGTATTTGCAGCTCTGATAGTATTTCTAGCAAACTTAATACTAATAACGTGGAAATTATGGTGATTATTGGTAAATAAGATTTGAAAAATATCCTCTGATTTTAAAAATTATAGTTGCCAAAACGGTGTATAATTATTTGCTTTGGCAATAATTATGAAACCAATTCTTAAATGAAACAAAATTTTATATATAGCACCAATAAAAAGCATGGAATATTATAAAAACACTCAATTGTGTATCGACTATTAAAATAATAATCAGTGCGGCATTTACAATATTACACATCAAGGGTGCATTTGATTAAGTTTCTTAAAATCGAATCTTAAAAAATTATGATGTTTAAAATAAAAAGGGGGATAGCTTAGCCATCTCCCTTTTTAAACACTTTTATTTTAATCAACGACTCCTTTAATCTGTAATAGTAATTGTTCCGTTCATAGAGCTATGAAATTGACAATTGTAATATAAGGTGTTCGGGGCATTCGTAGGAACAGTAAATGTGATTGTTCCAGATACTGCACCATTATTTGTAACACCTGAATTATATGTGTTTGCTGTACCCGTTCCTTGTACTGTATTTATGAAGAAAGGATGACCTGGAATATCCACGTTAAAAGTATACGTTCCTCCTCTTTTAAACGTTAAGTCTGGATTATTTGAGTTTGAAAGTCCTTCACCGTTGAAGATATAAGCTGAAGCTCCGCTATTGGTTACATCATAAGTCTTTGATTCTGCACCTCCTGGATTGGTACCTGCGTTAGAACCAATATTTCCTTGAGCAACGATTGTATCTAAATCCGCATCACTTAAATGAACATTTACATAAGCGTTGATAGTCAATAACTCTGTATACGTTACAGCAGCACCGCCAACTAATTCTTTTACTTGCGTTTTACTAATACCACTATCTCCAATAACTGGATTTAAACCAACGATAATATTTCCTGTAGTAGCAATATCATTTTCATGTATATGCGCTGGATGAATACCGCCAGCAGTGGTCCCTGTGAGGTTTATAGTTACCAAGGTTGTTTGATTAACACGTTCAGCAAATTCAACAGTACCATTGATACCAGCAACGTCACTTTCATTTAGGTCATAACTTATTGTTTCGCCTGTTAGCTCATTTTGTCCAATGTCGCCTTGTGCGACGAGTGTAGATAATTCAGTCGCACTTAAATGTACATTTATATAACCCTCAAAATCAAGTAGACCTTGATATGTGATGGCAGTACCATCATTAAGGCTTGTAAATGTAGTTACACTTTTTCCTGTATCTCCATTTACTGCTTCAAGTGTCAGAGCTATATCACCGCTTTCAGCAGCAGTATTAAAATGAATGTGCGCTGGGTGAATACCACCTGCAGGTGTATTTTGTAAATCTAATTCAATCGATAAAGTGGCATCGCTATTTTCGATAAATTTAGCCGTTCCAGAAACTCCAAAATCGCCTACTGTTCCTAGAGTATAGATTTTAGAATTTAGTTCAGTTGGTTCAGATGGTTTAGGATTTGAGTAGCCATCATCATCACTGCAACTAGTCAAAAAGAAAGGGATTATTATTAAAAAGGCTAGTAAACTTCTATTTATCATATTTTT
>Ga0307966_1002801_pt1 | contig 13136 bp, 17 predicted proteins | sample OrgLakmetagen646_FD_203141 | JGI IMG/M metagenome (GOLD analysis project Ga0307966, IMG submission 203141) | Saline water microbial communities from Organic Lake, Antarctica - #646 | ecosystem: Environmental > Aquatic > Non-marine Saline and Alkaline > Saline | place: Antarctica: Organic Lake... | reverse complement strand
AGGTCCACCAACCAGGGAGTATGAGAGCGCGTGCATACACGTCACTCCTTGCGTAAAAAGATGGTTGTCACTACTTTTTGTGCGTCCTGTCTGTGTTGAGTATCTATTTGGTGGGTGTATGTGTGTGTTAAGTATGATTGCTTACTTGAAATTGTTGTAGGTTCCACAGTCATCAAGCATAAGTTTTGATGAGACAAACACAGACAACGTTGCACACTACCTGCTAATACAAAACTACGATGCACTCAATTGTATTATTGTCCAATTGTATGCAGGACTCCCCACAAACCGATTGCTTTGCAGCATCAGTGGTGGATCCCATCGGCCAGCTTTGCATCATATGATGGAGATAAGAAGGCATATCATATGATGGGAGATAGGAAGGCATGTGAATCATAGGAGTCACATGCCTTCAGATCTCCGTCACACCCTATCCGCAATTTGCCATTTGGCAACCGGCTTTTGGGGTGGATATCACAGCTATGTCTAAACAATACGCACAGGTGAAATTGTTTCATGTAGATGCATGGTTGCGATAGTGCTTCACGCTCATCCTAGAATAAATAGAGCGTGCGGCCGTGTATTTACTACTATTAAACATACAAAGTTGCGTAACGAAACTGCCAGACCATCTTGCTCCTATTACAATCATCGCATTACAACGCAAGGTTGCATTGCGATGAATGTTCCATTTGTTCCTGCATGTTTTGTGTCACAGGAAGCCTTCACGGAGGCTTTCGTCGCTGCTGAGGAAAACCAACTGTCAAAGCAAGACGTGACATGACCCCACACATACATCTCTATGTACTACCCACGTACTAGTGGGTAGTACATGGAGACGTATACGCTGTAAATTTTGAGGTGCAAACAACAAAGTCCATATACAGCGCGTGGGTCCGTAAACTAATAAAGCAAAGGATGACAGCAGCCAGGTAAGCAGCTTGGTTGGATGGGTAGGCATCAGGTATAGGTGTGTTGATAGTGTGACAAGCCAAGTCTCGCAAGGGATTATAAGGCATTCCCGTCATGCATACACACACATACACACACACACAAGACATGCAAACACACACACACACACACACCCACACCCACACCCACACCCACCCACACACACACACACACACACACACACACAAACACACACACACACACATGAGGTTGACAGACTCAGGGGCTGCCCACAGATCTGCCCACAGCACCATCTGCGGCGTTGCAAAGAAGTTACAATCAAACATATAAATAGGCCGTGATGTTGCTGCTACGTGGGTGTGGCAGGCAATGGGTGAGGGCTGTAGCACGTTGAAGCAAGTGCATCAATGGCGCCAAGGTGGTCGACATAAAAAAATCTCTTCTTTTTAACTCTCTCCAACAATAACTCCGACCGAGGGGGGTGGGAAAGAAATGGTTGCATAATATATTGGCACAGTAAAGCTCATGGTTAGGTACGCCAGCCGTGGGCACGACCATTGATGCCCCAAATTTGCAACACAAAAAAGGTGAAAGAGGCACGTGCTCACCCCCTCACCCGCACACACAGGTGTGGCACAGATCTGTGTACTCTGTTCAGACAAGATTCTCCTCTATTCCAAAGCAATTTCACCTTATAAAGGACAGCAAACGGTAATGCTGTGTCCACTGGAGTGGCTGGCAATGGCGTCTTAGGGCCTGTTAGGAGGTAGAACAACTCCACACCTTCTGTGCAGCTGCCACGTCCTCGGGTCCTTCAACAGCAATTTCTATCTTGGTCTGCACAGCATCGAGAAGTGTTACATGCGGCCCAAAACTTCAAGTTTTCGTTCTTCCCTGGGTGAAGGTTTGCTGTAGAGTGCAAGGTGTACATGACTGCAATACGCCTACAAAAAATGTAATCAAGGACTGGTTTGGACTTTGTCATTGCCATCGCCAACTAATATGGTGCAAACCATATTTGACGGTCGCCCGAGCAACCTTTTAAGGATGTTAACAACAATTTTTGTTGTTAACATCCTAAAAAGGAACAAGATCATTTAATGCAGGTGAAAGTAGCAAGACAGCAGCGCTACAAGCTTCGCTTTATAACAGAAGAGTCAGCTATTTAATAATGCTCAGCGTGCACCAGGTATCTTAAAAAATGTACATCAAATGCTTGCAAACACAGTTTAATACCTTGGAACATAACCTTTCCTGTCAGGCATGGCACAACAGAAGCTGCAGTCACTCAGGCCAGTTACTACACCTCAGCAGCGAAGTAGTACTAACCAAGAATGATGGACTGGGATAACGGTTATTATTTGGATGGATCGACTTGCTCCACATTCTCACCATTTGCTCGTAACAGGACATGACCAGACTAAAATCTCATTTACCTGGCCTTCGGTAGCCCAGCGAGACAGTATGGCATGGAAGAACTCGCTGCAGAGGGCCAGGACAAGCCAGTGTGCGGCTTATTGTGTGCACTGTTACGTGTGGGTTTCAGGGTCTGCAAAGTGAGATGTATTGAGCTCAACAAAAAAGAAACGAAATTGCTGTCCAAAGCCGCATACAAGCCCCATCGCCCTTCAACCTCACAATCTGAGCCCCCACCTCTCCTGCACTCAGCCTCTCCTCCTCTTTGCTCGTCTGTTTTCTGTCTTTTAGTCTTTTAGCTTCAGGCTGCGCGGTAGAGTACGATCAAGTGGGGCAGCATCACAGTAATAGGCGCGAAACAACCCCTTGCTATATGTATCGATTGTGTCTGCCGTACCTCTGGGTCCTCGTTTGAAGAATGATAGCTCTGCCCTGCACAGGGAGGACAGGGAGACATTGTTGAGCACTCCACCAGAGATGAAGGGCAAAGTGTCACCCAACAGACCTACCTGTGCCAATTGGAGGTAGAAAACCAGCTCACAGTCTGCCAGAAATGCGATGTCCCGCATGATGCTATTGCTAGGGATGGGTCCTGTGCGATGTCCCGCATTTCGCTTGCTCTGTTGATTACAACTTCTTCTCAAAAAAGGTCAAAAAGTACGAAAACCACTAGAACATAAATCTAAATCAATTACATTAGTAATAACATTCTTCCGTAAGCATGCAAGCCGTAAGCTCCGACAGCGGACCTCAAGTTATCTCCAAAATCGCTGCAGGGGGCACGGAGCCCTTCACTGCGCAGGTGCGACTTGATTTTGGATTTGTATAAGTGGGACCAGCTTGACATCCTGCCTTACCCAAAAATCCCACACCGCCCTCCCTCTACCACCGGCAACAGGTCAAAGCCGTGGCTGAGAAATCAAACAAGACGTACAAGCTGTCTTTGGCCGTCGGTTCCAAAGCCGTTGACGCAGCCCTAGCATCGCAGCTGTCCGAGCTTGTAAATGCGGGTCAGCTGCAGACGGGCAGCAAAATCAAGGTGGATTGTGTTTGTGTTCTCTTTGTGCGTAAGGCTTGAGAGACGAGGATGAGCTGGCTTGTGGGGAGAGCTGGGAGTGTTTGCTTCAGCGTGTCGCTCTGCTCAGCTGTCACTTCCCTTTTTTGAAATTGACCACCGTCTGCTGGTGATGCTGTTGCTCACAGGTCAAGGCCTACACCCTCATCCACAAGGATGAGGCCAAGGGTGCCTACATCTTGTCTGTCACGGACCTGGAGGTGCTGGAGGGGGGGACCGCACAGCAACACCAGACCCCCGCACCCAAGAACAAAGAAAACAGCGCGACTCGCAAACAAAACTCCCCTCCATCGTCTGAAGAGTGAGTCAGGGTGGATGGGAGGTTCAGGATGCAGCCCGAAGCGGGTTTTACTGCTTAAGTAAACTGACAGCTGGAGGTGTGCGCACAGAGGGAAGGCAAGAAAACTAACATGCTACAAGCATGCTGAAGAAACAAATTCACACAACAGGCATGAATATCTACAGACAACAATGGTGTTCCTTTCCGGAGCTCCACACTTGGAGCACTAGGTACTACATATACATAAAATGTTCCAAACAAACGAGTTTGCTCATGCTTGTGCCACTCACAGGCCTATTGCCAAATACTCCAAGACGCCTCAGGGCGCCATCCCTAGGCCAGCCTTAGGAAACACCCCAACCACTCCAATTCAGAGCACCCCCACCATCAGCAGCCAGACAAAAGGCCTGGTGCCTTTTGCCTTTGTCAACCCTTACAACACTGACCAGGCTTGCAAAGCGAAAGTCAGCAAGAAGGTGTGTGTGTGCGTGCGTGCGTGCGTGCGTGTGTGTGCCTGTGTGTGCATTTATGCGTTTGTGTATGTGGGCGTGTTTGTGTGAATGTGTGTGCATGTATGTGTGTGTTTATGTGAATGTGTGCGCGTGTATGTGTGTGTGTGAATGTGTGCGCGTGTATGTGTGTGTGTGAATGTGTGTGTGCGTGTGTGTGTGTGTGTGTGTGAGCGAGTGTGTGTATGCTTTCCTGCATGCTTAAGCCCATGTCCTGATTTGCTCTTCCTACTTCCTTTGCCAAACACGTGGCATGGTTCTTTGTCATCCCTTTTTCTTGCACTTCAATCTTATTCTTCACGATTCTTAATGCTGCAACTTCAATCCCACCATATCCCACTCCCTTGCAGTTCCCCGTGCGAGAGCTGAACAACAACAACAAGAAGCTCATGATGGAATTTGTGGATGGAGAGGTGAGCTGCCTTACTCTACAGCTGTCGACTGGGTCAATTTGCTCACATCATCTGGAGGGTGACTGCGGCCTTACCTGGTGCAACACCACTTCATGTGAATCAAGAGAAGCTATAAAACTCTTTGTTATAGAAAAGGCCCGCTCTTTCTATGCAGGGCTCATGACACAGTACAGCACAGGACAAACCCACAAAAACACACACACACCCACATGAACACGTACACACACATACACACATACACCATACACACATACACCAACTTGTGCAATGCAGGGCACTCAAATCCAGGGCACCTTTTGGCGTGAGGCAGCGGAGAGGTATGACGAGCAGATGAGGGAGGGAGCCGTTTACATCCTTCGCAAATTTCAGGTGGGCTATGGGCTGTGCAGGGGGCAAGTGTGCTGGGGGTGCTGCGCTTCTTAAGACTTCTCCTTCTTAAGATTCCTTCAAAACTCATGGGCAGACAGCCATAGTTGCCCGTGTAATCCTTGTTTAAACCCGTGTGCTCTACCAGTATGCTGTTGGTGCACGACCAGCAGTGTGTATTTTTTCCTACTTGTTATTCAAGATCATCAATCCATTTGCGAGCAGCCCTGCAAACTCTGTGCACCTCATTGCCTACCCCTTGCCTTTCCACAGCTTTCGATATACACCTGGCAGCATGCATCACGCTGGATGTGTATAACTACCAGCGTAGCCCGCTTGTTTTTCTTTCATTTCTCTCTACAACTGGCAACGCGCGTGTCGGAAGTTCACCGTCTCTGCATTTATTTGTTGCCCTTGCGCTGTTTGCTGCTTACTTCCAGGTCAAGCCTGCCAACAAGCAGTACTCCACGGTCATGAACGATTACGAGCTGCACTTCAGCGACAAGTGAGAGCGTGTGTGTTGGGTGTCTGTGTGTGTCTATGTGTGTCTGTGTGTGTGTATGTATGTATTGTAGATGCGTTTCTACTTCTGATAAAAGGGCAAACTAATATATCAAGCGCTGTTGTGTGTGAGAAAGGCCAAGATCGTCTCTCCTGCCCCTCATAGGCTCGTTCCAGTTCAAGGTATTGGGGCTGAGTGATTTGTGTTAAGTTTGACTTCAAATGCGACCAAACCGTAGGTCCGTGGTCGAGGAGTTTGCTGACCAGACACAGGCGGACACAATGGCAGCAGGCATCCACATCGTGCCCATCGCCAAGCTGCCACACTTTGTCAAGCGCAAGGTGTGTGATGTGTGCGTGCGTGTGTGCATGTATGTGCATGTGTGTTTGCATGCATATGCTTCTATGCGTGTGCATGCTTGCATGCGTGTGTATTTGTGTGCAAATGCTTCTACACATGCTCAAGCAAGCACTGAAACCCTGTCCTTGCTGTTAGGGGGGTACCAGCCAAAAACGTACACACCAGAGCAACGCTGGCGACCTAATGTGAATGCAGGCCTGCACTGCATTCTTCAGTTGCTGTTCAAACGTTTAAACAGTAGGAGGTGTATGTATGACGCAGAGGTTGGTTGGCCTTCAGTAAACCTTTTGTCAATGCAGGCCTGTTCCCATGCATTGCCTGCTAATACACACACAGTTGAATGTTTTTAGTTGGGCCTGACCCCATCTAATGATCTGCCCGACGAATTACACTCACACATATTTACTTGCACGCACACATGCACGTATGCACAAGGGCGCACATGTACATTCACAAACATGCTCATCCAAGCAAGCTCACTGACAGAAGACAGACACGCGCACACGCGCGCACACACACATACACACACACACCTGTTCACATAGGCCCCTGTGGATGTCCTAGGCGTGGTGACTAGCATGAGTGAGACGAGCTCGGTGAAGAGAAAAGTGGACATGTCGGAGTTTACTAAGCGGGACCTGACCATCACAGACAAAAGGTGCGGGGACGAGGGAAATGGTGGCTCTTGTGCTGCCGTTAGATGCTGCACAATCAGATCTGGGTCAGGTGCTGACAGTTCTGCCTGAAATAGAAGCGGTCAAATAACTTTGGTTGCCCCCTGTCCGTGAGATCCTGCATACTCCAACACTTTCCTCTTTCACAGTTTAAGGTTAAGCAGCTCGCGCTCTGGGGGGCCATGCAGCACCTCCGGAAAGTTATATGTACACAGTGCACGTTCACTTCATCTGCATGAGTAAAGGCACACATTCTTTCTCTCTCACAGCTGCAAGACCGTGCAGCTCCCGCTTTGGGGGCACCACGGAGTGTGTGTTTGTGTGTGTCACCTTTCTTAAGCTACACAGTGCATGCTCACTTCAACTACACGAGTAAACCCACGCGTCCTACACACGCTTCCTCTCTTTCTTCACACGAGGAAACCCACGCGTCCTACACACCCTTCCTCTCTCTTTCACACAAGTAAACACACGCGTCCTATACACACCCCTCCTCTCTCTCTCACAGTTGCAAGACCGTGCAGCTCACGCTCTGGGGGGACCACGCAGTCGCCTCTGAAGGGGAGGTGGTGGAGGGCATGGTGGTGCAGGCCACCGCTTGCAAGGTCGGAGACTACAACGGTGCGTTTAAGCGTGTGTGTGTGCACATGTGTCAGCCGTTGCTGCAAGTGACTGTCATGAAACTGTGCGCGTGTAATTGTTTTGTGCAGGTCTAGCTGTGTGTTTATATGCGCAAGCAAACTGGAGTGACGGTCAAAATAAATGGCCATAAATGTTTTAAAATGCCTCTGGCAAGCTGATTTCTGCTTCATCTCTCTCTCTCTCTCTCTTTCTCTCTCTCTCTCTCTCTCTCTCTCTTTCTCTCTCTCTCTCTCTCTCTCTCTCTCTCTCTCTCTCTCTCTCTCTCTCTCTCTCTCTCTCTCTCTCTCTCTCTCTCTCTCTCTCACACACACACACACACACACACACATATTCTAACTGCAATCATGCATGTTTGTACACACAGGCTGCTCCCTAGGCACGCTCAGCCGCAGCCAAGTGGCCTACAGCCCCAGCACACCTGAAGCTGAGGACCTGGCCAGTTGGTGGCAAGCAAATGGCCCCACTGCTGTCCTAGTACCCATCTCAGAGGTGCCCAGCAGGAGCCCAGGGTAAGCTTAGCTGTGGAAAAAAAGCGTATGGCTGGCTTTGCGAACTCATAATCAAAAAACATCAGTGCGACGTACGTCAAGACATGTCAAGGATTGACTAAAGCAGTCAGCAGGGTTTGCAAATGTACGCGCTATCCTGCACTGCTCGTGCAAGCGCGTCGACATGTGTGCGCGCGTATTCAAACTTTCATGAAGGGAGGGGCCTGGCCTATCACCCAGGAGCCCCAAATCATAATTGTGTCAGAGTTGGCCAGCAGGATCCTAGAGGAAGCAGCTCCATCGTACCATGTGTCGCTTGGGGTTGGGTTATGGGTTCAGCTGCGCTGTGTTGTGTTGTAGGTGCCTGCAAACTGGTGCTGGTGCAAATGATGTGCTCAGCAGAGGTGCAGAGGGTGCGTGGCTCACACCACACACATCCTCGTGTACAAACATACAAACACGCACACGCATGCACGCACACACACAAATGGATACACACACGCACACGTGTTCACCACTGTGGATGTGCAGGAGCGGTGCCGACAACCGCAACAAGCTGCATCTTCTGGAGGACGCCACAGGACAGGCTGTGCCTGAGGAAGGAGCCAAGCCAGTCTACCACAACGTGCTGTGTGTGTCTATGTTCATTAGCCCAGACCAGAGCATGAGCTACTTGGCCAACCCACAGACGGGCAAGAAGGTGCGCAGAAACGGGTTGGGGAGCCAAGAGGGTGTGTCTGGGGGAGCCAAGAGGGTGTGTCAGACCTGCAGACCTGGCCATGTTCAGCCTACCAAATTTTGGGCAGAGGGAGCGCAGGCGTGGGTCAGGTGCCACGCACACAGGCGTGTGTTGACCCTGCTGCTGTGTCAAGTCAGATCATGGTATTTGAGACCACTTCAACAGACAGCGACAGACAGGCAAGTGTGTGTGGGCTGACCCTTGCCCCAACCCCCTTTTGATTTACTCTGGACTGGCCTGAACAGTGTTAGATCTGAGGCAGAGGTGATGGACAGGGTTAGATCTGAGGCAGAGCTACCAAGGCACACCTGGCATCACGCACCCCTGTTGGGGTTTGCTGTAATGCCTTGCATATGTGCATTAGGTCAAGCAAGATGTCCCTTGCAGACGTGCATTAGGTTTAGCAAGATGTCCCTTGCATATGTGCATTAGGTCAAGCAAGATGTCAAAAGGAGCCCATGAGGATTTGTGCCACTGTTGTCTGGCAGTGATTTTAACGTACAGCAGTTGCCTCTTTGCCCCTTTCCTGGCGGATGTGTTTCGTGCATGGAAACTTGTGGTGGACAAATTCAGGGTCCGGCACCAGCGTCTTCTTTCCTTGGTTAAAATCTTGTTTGGTGTGTGTGTGTGTTTGTGCGTGTGTGTGTGAGTGTGATGGCAGCATCACAAGACGCAAATGGTAAGGTCACAGGCACATCTGCATCAACATCTTCATCTTCGGGTGAGAAGCTATATGGTCATATGTATGCGCGTGTGTGTGCCTGCAGGTTGTGGAGCGTGATGGGCAGTACCAGGAAGCAGATGGCAAGGTCATAGACACAGCCACCCACCGCTATGCCATGCAGTTCAAGGCTTCAGACATCAGTGGGCCTGCATATATCAGCGCCTTCAACGAGCAAGTGCGGCCGTTGTGTGTGTGTGTGTCTCTGTGTGTGTGCGTGGAGTGGGGGGAGCGTTGCATCATTTTCATTGTTGGCAATTAATGCTTTATACAAAAGTGGGCCTATCTCAGCTGTTCGACAAGAACACGCAACCAGTGTGCATGTGCGTGTCTCTATGTTTCATTGATATGTGAGAGGATGTGCATGTGAACGTGGCTCCAAGCAATGTGTGGAGGCTCAGGTCTGAAAGCTCCATGCAGGAGTCCTGTTACCTATTGTCGATTAGGGCAAAGGATCACCTGGTCTTCAGACACAATGTTGGCAAACATCTGTTTTCCCCTTGCTCTTGTCCTTCAGCAACATGTGCAGCACTAGGCAGCTGTTAAGCAGCCACTAGACTTGCTCAGCATGCGCTTGTGCAGCATGCCGCTACGCCCATGCAGCTGTTAGCAGCGGTTAAATAATTTATGCAGATCAAGCCAGGGCTGCCTAGCAGGCTCAGGCTGCAAATTCTTAGCTCTAAGGATTTTGTACACAAATTCCTCCCCTCGCACTCGCCACATACACACACGCACATAGACACGCACATGCGCACACACACACACACACATACACACACACACACATACGCGCACACACACACACATACGCGCACACACACACATACGCGCGCACACACACACACACACACACACACACACACACACACACACACGCGCCACGCACAGGCTGAGATGGTGCTGGGCATCAGTGCTGATCAGCTGACTGAGCTGCGGTCTAGTGATGAGGCTGCTTACAAGGCTCACCTGGCAAACGCGCAGTGGTGTGAATGGAAGTTGACGATCCAGACCAAGGCCCAGGAGTACAAGGGCGAGCGGAAGCTAAGACACCAGGTGTGGAGGAGATAAAACAGTCCCTGCTTATCGCGTGAACAGATGCATGGAGAAGATTGAGCGTCCCTGCTTTTTGTGTGAACAGATGTATGGAGAAGATTGGGCGTCCTGCTTTTTGTGTGAACAGATGTATGGAGAAGATTGGGCGTCCTGCTATTTGTGTGAACAGATATATGGATATGGAATGGCGTACAGATATATGGAGGTCAGGAACTGAGAGGCTCATGGTGATGATAATTGATCATGCTCAAGAATTCCCCCCCTTTTTAGAGTGACTAGCTGTTGGCAATAATGTTGGCAAAACACCTTGGACACATTGTGTTACGAGCTAGCGCTCCTGGTGAGTATGTGTGTGCATGTGTGCATGTGTAAGTGTGTTTGACCACTGTAACCATCAGAGGACCCGTCACAAACAGCTCCTGTAATCATTACTGGAAGGTGTGTGATTACAATCTAGAGCATGCAATACACCCACACGTCTACCTGCTGTTTAACAAAGGGATGGGACTTACGAGGGTGAACAGGAGTTCTAGAACACATGGTAGCCCTGTTTTTAGAACCGATGAGCTGATATGATTATTTGTTTTACCCCTTGTCACACTAATTTGGTACGCTTGTGACAGAGTATCCTCTGTCACTCCTTGCGCGCATAGTGAGTTTGCCTGCAAGGCCACGTCATCACAACAAACCTTGCCACTCACTTCTTGTACTTCTGCACGCAGGCCTTCAGCCTTCGGCCGATCAATTACGCAGAAGATGGCTCCAGACTCTTGGAAGCCATCAACAGCTACGGCTCTGTGTAGAGAGCCCTTGCAGCAGCCTTATACGGCCAGCTGAAGGGTCAGAAAGTGCAGCAAAGGTCCGCAGGTCTGCAAATTAAAGGCGCTTTTCTTTAAAATAAAGGCCTCTGGTTTAGATCTTAGTGATCTTAGTGCACAGAGGTTGTTTGCAGGCGGTGGTGTGCTGGAAAAGGGTGCTAGGAACTCTATGTGCTGGACATGTAGATTAAATTAACATTACAGATGCTGTGTATGTCCATTAGCTGTACACAGCAGCTGGCAGGTGTGGCTGTACATGCTCTGTTGCATTGGAGCTTTTTATGCGTGGGACTTGCCTATTTCTGAACGTTCAAGCTATGGTTTTATTTGGGGTGTTGCAGCACGCAGGAGGAGCATTGTATGACTGTTGGTGACTCCTTACGTATTCTCAGGCAGGGCTTCGCACTGACATTTTTTGGAGGAGTTTGGGGATTTTTTGTTATGTTTACACTTGCCCACGTGTCTCCTTTCATTGGGTTTTCCTCTGGAATTTTATTTCTTGTATGAATTATAGAAGCACAATGAAAGAAAAAAGAAAAGACTCCGCTGGTAGTGATGACACAGCCAGCATGATTAAGGGATGCACAATGAACAAGCTCTCATGGCACACGGACAGTAAAAATTTGGTAGTACTAGGTATTTTCCGATTCCTCCACCACAGAAAAGGGAAAATTAATGGGGATCAAGAGGGTTGCAGGCTTGGCCTGAAAGAAGGTTGGTACTGGAGAGGGCGCGTCTGGTTTCGTAGTTGACAGAAAAAATTGGTCTGAGAAGCAAAACTCTTTGAGGTCACTGAACTTCTTGAAATTACACAATTTCTTGAGGTTCTAGGATCTCTTGAAGTTACAGATTAAGCCACCAGTCAAAAAGTGTGACTGCTTGGTCAAACCCTAGTTTTGTCTAAGAAGCGAAGTGGATAAAGCCAATTTTTAAAGTGGATTAAGCCAATTCTTTGTTACAATTACAACTCTAGTTGCAGCTGAATATGAAAGTTTTGCATTGCTAGCCATTCGCTGCTGCATATGTCCAGCATGAAAAGCATGATTCTGCCAAGGGAGCCTGCCTGATTTGCTTAAGCTTTCATAATCATCATTTTTTGTGCTTTTCTTAGAACGTACATGCGCTATTCTTGATCTCAGCTATAATTTGTTTCCAATTTGTTTGCATGAACAGTCCACATGTTTGGCCCTTCCTTCTTCCCTTGGGTTATACATTCTGGTGTCTGCTAGTGATTATGATCATGCTGCACGCCAAGTTATGCCTCCCGATGATCATTTTCTCTTATTATTCGTGTGTTGTGGCACTCAGAGAGGATGTGTAGGCACTATCTAGCTAATTGTGGGCAGAGGGGGCAAGTTGGATTGTTAAGTATATAAACCATATTGCATGTTTTTGGTATGATCAGTCGGCAGGTTCAGTGCTGTAGGGCTGGCTATGAGACTCGGTAGTTTTTGTGGATTGGCAGTGGCCGAGATGGGTGGTCATCCCTTGTAGACCCTTAGCTTTGCAGTGTCTGTGCCTGGCTCTTGCTTGTTTGAGGCTGGTACTCCAGTCTCTTTGTGACTTCTTTCCTCCTCCTGGTACTTTGTTGGACTTCTCTGACTGGGCCTTTTTTGTCTGCTGGTAAAGGAGTTTTACGGTACTCGGTACCAAAGTGACTTTCTTTTCCTTAATCAATGTGGTTTTTCTTTGGTAGTGCAGGAAAAGAAAAGAAAAGAAAAGACTCCGCTGGTAGTGATGACACAGCCAGCATGATTAAGGGAGGGGGCTACATAGGTGCCCGCACCAGGCAACTCCCAATCGCGCAAACAAATAAACAAAAATCAATGTGGGCCAGGGGGTTTGTGTGCCGTAGCACATAGACCCAGACCTTGACTGTTGTTGCTTGTGTTGTATTGCAGTGCATACGTGCATACCTTGATTTTACGACGTGCTTCACCAGGATTTGATTGCGTGGCTGCTTCCTTCATCAAGAATGCTGTAGTGGTTCGGCCAAAGCCTGATGGGCGTGGTATTGAGCGTGTTAACGTCTTAGCGCCTTACATTGCTCAGTTGTTTAATCTGCTGTATGACAAGGCCTGCATCCCTACGTGCTGGAAGCAAGCGAAGCTTAGCCCTTTGTATAAGAAAGGCCCCCTTCTGGACCCCAACAATTACCGCATGTTGGC
>Ga0307966_1002790_pt1 | contig 13162 bp, 5 predicted proteins | sample OrgLakmetagen646_FD_203141 | JGI IMG/M metagenome (GOLD analysis project Ga0307966, IMG submission 203141) | Saline water microbial communities from Organic Lake, Antarctica - #646 | ecosystem: Environmental > Aquatic > Non-marine Saline and Alkaline > Saline | place: Antarctica: Organic Lake... | reverse complement strand
TCCCAAAACCCCAAAACCCCAAAACCCCAATACAAATAAAATATTTGAAATAAAATTATATTAATTTAAAAATGAATCGGAAGAAGTTGAAGAAGGGAAATAAGAATTTCGGTAAGTGGGACGGAAAAATCTCAAAAATGGAGTTCTAATAAGGCTTTTGGTTGATCTGAAACTTTTGAGTATTTCAGAGATGCTTAATGTGCTAGTTCCCGTGATTCAAACATATCTGTGTTTACCTCCTAATCCTAGATATTTAAATTAAATTTGTTATTGACTGTCTGTAGGTCCAATGGTTAAGCTGACTGTGCCGGATTTCAATAAGATTAACAAGCATTACGAAACTTTGACTAACCAGCATAATACCAAGAAGGTAGGCTTTTTTTTCTAAACCTTTAGATGAAAAGATTCACGAGACAAGATGAAGAGGAAGGCATAGATTATGCAGAAAATGCGGATGATGGAAATGGTAAGCTTAATCTATTAACTGGTAGGATATTACGAAGAGACTAAGGAACTGTTTAGAGACACCTCAGAGAACACCAAAGGATTCCTCCACACTCAACCTAAACAAGCCAGAAAGATCGATAATCCTTGGATAGATAAAGCCATTCACGGAGAGGTTCTACAGAGATCAAAGGTAAGATTTGTTTGCTGACTATTTTAGGGATTACCAGCAAGATCAGCAGCAATGATAAAGAACGCTAGCATAGTCAGAGATCAAACCTTTATCCACAAGCATGAGCCAAGTACCACTGATGAGCAAACTATGGAAGCTTTAAGACTTCTTGAGGCTGAAAATGAGATTTTTACAGTATCAGATTTACCACCAACGACTTTCCTTCCAAGATTTGACTTGCAAGCTTTTGAAGAGGAAGCCAGTATCCCAGATATTCTTGCTAGATGCCAAGCTAAGCCAGATGTAGTACATGCGCTGTCTCCAACATATGATAACTACGAGTACGTGTGGAAGCCAGTCTACGTGATAGACTACGTCAACAACAGATGGAGAGTCAAGGACTCAGCCACAGGACATATCAAGAACGTAACTAGACTCAGCCTCTTGTTCCTAGATGAAGACCCACAAGCATTCCTGAAGAGAGTGAAAGATTGCAAAATGCTCCAGAAGCAAGTGAATGATGAGCTCATGTTCACCAGTTTGGTTGACTCCATCAGTCCGGATAATGTATCAGTGTTGTCCAAGCAGAAGAGATTCAACATTCTCAAGAAGAGTGTCAGAGAGAAAAACGAAATAGCAAAAGAGAAAACTGCACAGACTTTCAGAAGTCTACTGAGAGTTGTAGAGGAAGAATATATTAGACAGATGAAGAAGTGTATTATCTTGAGAGAAATGCAGAGTAACAGTACTCATGATAGATTTACTAATCTTAGAGTGCCAATTAGACTACAGGCAAAGGCAGCCCCATACCTGGCTGTTGTCAAAGTGCCAAAATTTGAGTACAAACAGAACTATAGAAAATTTGAGGCTAATCACTGGAATAAAGACAAAAACCAAGTTGGTGTCACAGAGAAACTCGTCATCAGATCACTGGTAACTCTACAACAAAGATTCATGAATACAAATAAGACTGCACTCAAGCTACCAAAAGAGCTAAAGGACCTTATGAGCGCCCAGAGTGCCCACCATGCAGCTGTCCAGCAGAATATTTCTGTTCAGTGGAGAGACTATTTCGTGGCCGAGATCCAAGACGACCTCAAGTCTGCTCACTTTTTCTATGAGCCAAAAATGGAGAATTACCAAGAAAGTGAACTCAAACGTATCGTCACTCGTTTTGAACTACTCCTGCACAGCTACCTGAGAGACTTTGTTAAGCAGTCCATCGACGACTGGATCGATTTCATCATGAGCTACACTAAGCCCAACTACGAAAAGAATGAATTGTGGGAGTTGTCTCAAAACCAAATGATCATTATCCACCTGAGTATTCACAGCAGTAAGAGAAAGAAGAAAGGTACGTTCTCACTCTAATCCACAATAGATGATAAAAGCAAGAGGAAAGATGGTAAATCTGAAAAGGAAGAAAAAGACGATATTCCTGACAACTCGGTTGTGTTCAAACCATCTCTCGAAGAATGTGCTGATTTCTTCACTGGAGCTTTTGACAGCATAATCTCAGCTACCAACAAGATCAGCTTCCTCGAATCTGAGCTCATGCCTTTCCTGAAGAACTTCAGCCAAAATGAAGAGTCTGACGACGATGACAACAAGAAGGAGGAGAAAAACGAGGAAGACAAGAAACTTGAAGAGGAGGAGACTCCTGTAGACCCAAATACCGGAGAAAGACTTGGCCCAAGGAGAGGTCCTAACTTCAAGCTTGACTCTGACTTTTCATGGATCAAAAGTGGCGTTCAAAAGGTAACAGAAATGATCAACGCAAATATTGATGCTCCAACAGAACTGCTCAACAAATACAAAGAGTTTGAAGTGATTCTCAAGACTTCGAAGAAAGAAAAAGTTTCAAGCTTGTTTGATGAGAAAAAGCCAATCGAAGAAATCAGAGAAGAGCTTGAATTTTACGAAAAGACTTACTTTGATATCTGTAACACTTCCAACGACTACGTAGACTTCCCGATTTTCAAGATTGAGGCTAAGAGCTTGAAGGAAAAGCTAGCCGAGCAGGCCCAAAAGATCAAAAACTCAATTCTTGAGGCGACTCATAACTACTGCATCAAGACAGTGAGTGATGTGCTCGATGAATACAAATTCATGAAAGAAAAGATCGGAACTGATCCAAAGGACGAAGAGATTCTGGTTGAAGTCAGAGAATTTATCAAGGATTCTCCCAACAAAGTTGCAAACTTAGAGTTGAAGGTCAATGAGGTTGGAAAACACATGTTATTGCTCGAAGACTACAGCTTCTACTACAATGAGAAAGAGTATCTGAAGTACTGGAATTGTAAGCGCTGGCCACTCGAAATCTCGACTGAGCTTACCTTTGGAGCCCAACATATTGAGAAACAAGAAGAAGTATTTATGTACAGACTTGATAACGAAAAAGAAGAGTTCAAGAAGCAACTCAAAATCAGACAAGAGACTTTGGAGAAAATCAAGAAGTTCAAGAATCTTGATGACAGCAAAAACTTCGCTGCTGACTGTGACATGCTTGAGAAAGCTCTTATGGCAGATGTAGAGAAAGTAATGAGATTTAATGTCAGAGAAAGCTTGTTCGATCTTGAGAAGAGTGATTACCCAGATCTTGAATCTATCAATGAGGAGTTCCAGCCATACAACAAGCTCATTCCAATGGCCTACGAAATCAGTTGGAAGATCAAAGATTGGATGACCCAACAGTTCGATAAACTCCCACAATTCCAAGAAATTGAGACGACTGTTATTCAAAACAGAGCCTTATGTGGTACAATTGCTAAGAAATTAGAGGAAGATAATCCTGAAGTGTCAGAGGCAGCTCAAGAACTTAGAGGTCACATTGACGATTTCAGAAAGCATCTACCAATTATCAAAGCCATGAGTAGTGAAGCCATCATGGATGACGACTGGAACGCCATCAAAGTGATCATCACTCAAGAGTCTCTTGAAAGAGAAGACCTCAAACTTGAGGATATGATCAGAGATGACTTTGCCAGCCATCTGACTGAGATTGAAGAGGTTGTCATGAAAGCAGAGAAGAAACTCTCTTTGAGAAACAAACTCAAGACTTTGAGAGATGAAATCAAGGAAGTTAAAATTGAACTGTTTGAACACAAGAGTGGAACCCAAGTTTTGAAAGGATACGTAGACATTTTCACTGTACTTGATGACCAGACTGTTGCAACACAGACTATGCTTGGTTCTCAGTTTATGGATATTTCTCTCAGAAAAGAAGCTAAACAATGGGAAACTAAGTTAAAAGAATTAAGTGAGATTGTTGATGAGATGAGAAAATGTCAGAAAGCATGGATGTACTTGGAGCCAATTTTTTCAAGTGATGATATCAACAAGCAATTACCAACTGAAGGACCAATGTTCCAGTCGGTTGATCAATACTGGAGAAACCAAATGGAACAGATCCTCCAAGACCCAGGTCTCCTTGACCTCCTAGATAGAGAAAGTCTGAAGATCACTTTCCAGGGTCATAACGCTCGACTCGATAGTATCCAAAAGTCATTGAACGATTACCTCGAACAAAAGAGAGGAGTCTTCCCAAGATTCTATTTCTTGGCAAATGAGGACTTGCTCTTGATCTTGGCTGAGACCAAGAACCCACTCGCAGTGCAGGCACACATGGACAAATGTTTCGAAGGTATTCAAGAACTCATTTTCGAAGATAAATGCATGGTCAGAGGAATGGTCTCTGCTGAAGGTGAACAAGTCAGATTTAACGGAGAAATCAATGTCGATGAAGGTGACAACAAAGGAAATGTAGAAAACTGGTTGACTGATGTTGAAGACCAGATGAGAAAATGCCTCAAGAAGATCATGAGAGACTCTGTAGACTCCTACGCTAATACTAAGAGAACCAACTGGGTCATGAACTGGCCAGGTCAGATCATTCTTGCTGTTAGTCAGATTTACTGGACTGAAGGTGTTGAAGCATCTTTCAAGCAAGGAAGCAGATCAAGTAGCGCTATCCTTGAGTTCAAAGATGAATTGAACAAACAAATTGAAGACATTGTCATGTTAGTCAGAGGAGAGCTCCCAACACAAACAAGAGTTACTTTGAAGGCGTTGGTCGTCATCGATGTGCATGCAAGAGACGTTGTTGGGGAACTCATAGATAACCAAGTATCTGACATTGATGAATTCGATTGGACTGCTCAGTTAAGATACTACATGGAGGCTAAAGATGCATTATTAGTAAAAATGGTCAATGCTGTTCTTGATTACGGTTACGAGTACCTTGGAAACTCACTTAGATTGGTCATTACTCCACTGACAGATAGATGTTACAGAACTCTGATGGGTGCCAAACACTTAAACTATGGTGGTGCTCCAGAAGGACCAGCAGGAACTGGAAAGACAGAGTCAGTCAAAGATCTTGCAAAGGCTATTGCTGTACAGTGTGTGGTATTCAATTGCTCAGATGGACTAGATTTCAGAGCTATGGGAAAATTCTTTAAAGGTTTGGCTTCATCAGGAGCTTGGTGTTGCTTTGATGAGTTTAACAGAATTGATCTTGAGGTGTTATCAGTTATTGCCCAACAAATTCTTACTATCCAAAACGCAGCTGCTGATCCAAAGACTAAAACATTTGCATTTGAGGGAACAAACTTGAAACTCAACAGAGCTTGTGCAGTCAATATTACTATGAACCCTGGATATGCAGGAAGATCAGAACTACCAGACAATCTTAAAGCTTTATTCAGACCATGCGCAATGATGATCCCAGACTATACTTTGATCGCTACTATTGAACTGTACTCATTCGGTTTCTCAAAAGCTAGTGAACTTGCGGTTAAAGTAGTCACCTTACTCAGACTTAGTTCAGAACAGTTATCTTCACAAGATCACTACGATTTCGGTATGAGAGCCCTCAAAGCCATGCTTACTGCTTGTGGTAATTTAAGAAGACAGTTAGATTATGAAGAAGACATGCTCGCATTAAGAGCATTGTACGATGTCAACGTTCCAAAATTCACCTCAAACGATATTCCTTTGTTCCTTGGCATCACCAGCGATTTGTTCCCAAGTATTGATCTACCAAAGCCAAACTACGGAAAGTTCATGGAAGCATTGAAAGAAAACTGTGTGGATAATAATCTCAAGCCTAAAGAAGCTTACCTCGAGAAATGCATTCAGCTGTATGAAACTTTATGCGTCAGACATGGACTGATGCTTGTTGGAAGAGCCTTCTCAGGAAAGAGTCAAGTTATCAGAACTTTGAAGGAATCCATCACTTCTCTAAAAGACAAAGACCCAATGGGTGAAATTGTCGAAACCTTTTACATGAACCCAAAGAGTATCACTCTTGGCCAACTTTACGGATTTAACGACCTTGATTCTGGTGAGTGGACAGATGGAGTCCTCGCCTTGACAATTTCAAGCTGTGCAGCAAGTCTTACTACTGCCAAAAAGTGGGTTGTGTTCGATGGCCCAGTTGATGCCATCTGGATTGAAAGTATGAATACAGTGCTTGATGACAACAAGAAACTGTGCCTAACATCAGGTTCTATCATCAAGCTTAAGCCCACCATGACAATCATGTTCGAAGTTGCTGATTTATCAGTAGCATCACCAGCTACAGTATCCAGATGTGGAATGGTCTTCCTCGAACCAAGTAGACTTGGATATGATGTACTGATTTACTCATACTGCAATTCTATAAAAGAGATCTTTGAAGGACAATGGGAAACAATATTTGAACTACTTACCTGGTATGCAGACATCATCAGTTTATGGATTGTTGATCACTGGAACTACCCATCTCCAACAGATAAGATGTTTTTAATTGACTCTACACTCAATATCTTCGACTCATTAATTGCTGAATACAAAGAAGAGGATGCAAAGATCCCAAAAGAAATCGATAGATGCTACCAAACTTATTATTCTTCGCTTTCGTGTGGGGAGTTGGAGGTCCACTGCATGAAAAGACAAGACCAGAGTTCGAAAAGTTCATACTCGACATGACTTATGGAGAAAACGTTGTTGAAAAGTACAAGCTTGTAGATTACAAAGAAGAGTATATTCCACTGAAGCACAACATCAAGCTCCCCGCTGATTTCAATTCAGTCTTTGGTATTTACTATGAAAAGGTTAAGATGTCATGGATCTCTTGGAATAGAACCATTCCAAATTACGTGGTTCCTCAAAACGTCGATTACAATAGCATTATTGTACCAACAGAGGATTCCATTAGAGTTGCCAAAATAATGAATTTACTAGTGAGCAACAACAAGCATGCACTTTTCGTTGGCCCAACTGGAACAGGAAAGACAATTTCGATTGTCAATGAGATCGAAAATGGATTTAACCAAGATGAGTGGATGAGTATTGGTCTCTCATTTTCTGCTCAGACAACTGCCAATCAGACTCAGAATATTATTGACCAAGGAATGGAAAAGAGAAGGATGGGAATCTTTGGACCACCAATGGGAAAGAAAGGAATCATCTTTGTTGATGATCTGAATATGCCTCAGAAAGAAGAGTATGGTGCTCAGCCACCAATTGAATTGCTTAGGCAGTGGATGGACTATGGAGGTTGGTATGATCTTGAGACATCTGAAAAGACATTCAAACAAGTCCAAAGTATTAGATTCGTAGCAGCTATGTCTCCTCCAGGTGGTGGTAGAAACTTTGTGACTGAAAGATACGTCAGACACTTCTCTACAGTTTACGTATCACCTTATTCCGATGACTCACTCAAATATATCTTCAACAATGTACTAGAATCATTATTCATGACCAATAATGCACCATCATTCTCAAAAGCTGTCATGGCTCTCAAGGATAATTTGGTTATCTCAACTATCCAAATGTACGACAAGGTGACTTCATGATTCAAGCCAACACCAACCAAGAGTCACTACACATATAATTTAAGAGATGTTTCAAAGGTCTTCCAAGGAATATTCTTCGCTAAGCCAAAAGGTATCAGAAATGACTCCGAAATGATCAAGCTTTGGGCACATGAATGCTGCAGAGTCTTCCACGATAGATTAATTTCACAAGATGACAGAGACCAGTTCATGGAAATTCTTCAAGAGACAACAACAGAGAAATTTAAGAGAGAATGGCCAAAGCTTGTAACGGTTTCTCCACTACTATTCTCTTCATTTGTACCAACAATTTTCCCAGATGATGATGAGACAAAGAAGCCACTCAAGGACCTTTACTGCGAACTCACCGATAGACAGAAGCTCAAAAAGCAATGCGAGCAGTCCCTTATGGAGTTCAATGATGAGCCAGACACTAAGAAAATGGACTTGGTGTTATTCTTGGATGCCATCGAGCATATCGTCAAGATCTACAGAATCATTTCTACACCAAAAGGAAACGGCCTCCTCGTGGGAGTTGGTGGATCTGGTAGAAAATCACTTGCTTCCCTTGCCACGTACATCGCTGATTTCGACCTCTTTATCATTGAAATCACAAAATCTTACGGTATGAACGAGTGGAGAGAAGACATGATCAACATGTTCAACAGAGGAGGTGTCGAAGAAAGAGGCACTGTCTTCTTGTTCAGTGATACCCATATTGTGAGAGAGAACTTCCTTGAAGATGTCAACAATATTCTTAACAATGGAGAAATCCCCAACTTGTTCTCGGCACCCGAAGACTTACTCAACGTTACCGAAGGCATGAAAGATGCAGTGAAAGGAGACCCCAAGTTTGGAAATATGGGTGACACAGAGCTGTTCAATTTATTCAGAGAAAGATGTAGAAATAATATCCACGTGATGCTGGCATTCTCGCCGATTGGAGAAGATTTCAGAAGAAGACTTAGAATGTTCCCGTCAATTGTCAATTGTACCACCATAGATTGGTTTTTGCCATGGCCAAAAGATGCTTTAGCAAGTGTTGCTCACCACTTCCTCGAAGATGTCGATCTCCCAGAAAGAGATGGTATTGTCAATATTTGTGTAGACATGCAGCAAAGAGTCAGAAACCTGACCTCGAAGTACTATGATGAGTTGAGAAGATACTACTATGTTACTCCAACCAGTTACCTAGAGCTCATTAAAACATTCAAGAATTTACTTGACAAGAAACGTGAAGAAATTGGCTCAATCATTAACAAATTCAGAAAGGGTCTCAGTCAATTAAGAAACGCTCAAACAGAAGTTGCCAAACTTCAGGAAGAGCTGACTCTATTGGGCCCACAGCTGGAAGAACAGCAGAAAAAGACGAATATTATGCTCATTGACTTGGAAAAACAAAGAAAAATTGTATCAGAGAAAACTATTGAAGTCGAAGCTGAGGCCAAAGAATGTGGAGAGAAGAAAGAAACCGCAGAGGGAATCGAGGCAGATTGTAAATCTGAACTAGCAAAAGTAGAACCAATCCTCAAGAAAGCTATGAGAGCTGTTGCTGACTTGAGTAGTAGTGACATCGTTGAAATCAGAGGTATTGGTAAGCCATCAGCAGGTGTTTTACTCGTCACAAAGACACTATGCTTGCTATTTGATGTTAAACCAGATAAAAAGAGAGGACAAACTGCTAAAGAAGGTATTCAGTATGACTATTGGGAGCCTGCAAAGAAGAAACTACTCACTGCTAAGTTGTTGAAGAACTGTATCAGTTATGATAAAGATAAGATGGACCCAGAAATTGTTGCAAATATTAAAGAATATACTGAATCACCTGAGTATAGTGAAGCTGAACTAAAGAAAGCATCTAAGGCTGCCCTCGGTCTTGGTAATTGGGTAAGAGCAATGGTTGCCTACGACGAAGCTATGAAGATCGTCACACCAAAGAAACAAAAACTAGCAGAAGCCCAAGCACAATTGAAGGAAGCAAAGGAACAGTATGACCAAGCTTTAGCCAATCTTGAAGAAATCAGAGAAAAAGTAAGACAACTTGAAGAGACATTTACTGAAGCAGAAGAAAAGAAAAAGAAACTTCAAAAAGATAGAGATAACTGTGCCAAGAAGCTTGATAGAGCTAAAGACTTGATCAAAAAGCTAGCTGGTGAAAATGAAAGTTGGGAGCACTTGCTCGATGTAAATGAAAGAGCTAGCGAACACTTAACTGGAGATGTACTCATTGCTTCAGGAGTTATTGCATACCTTGGAGTATTCATCCATTCTTATAGAGATGAATGTATCAAAACATGGAGCGAAATGCTTACTAAGTTTGGAATTAAATCGAGTGAAGAATTTTCTCTTCAAGGTGTACTTGGAAATCCAGTCCAAATCAGAACATGGCAAATATTCAAACTACCAGCGGATAGTTTCTCAGTTGACAATGCAATTATTCTTGATCACTCTGATTGATGGCCACTAATGATCGATCCTCAGATGCAAGCAAATATCTGGATCAAATCAATGGAAGAAGAAAATGATATTAGAACACTGAAACCAACAACAGATCCAAAAGAAGTTTACAGAACTCTTGAGAACTGACTCATGCTTGGTACCCCAGTCATTCTTGAAGACTGCTTAGAAACCATCGACCCAATGTATGAGCCAATTCTTGAAAAACAGATTGAAGGACAAGGTACTAAACTCACAATCAAGCTTGGAGATGGAGTCAAGGAATACTCACCAGATTTCAGATTCTACCTGACTACCAAGTTGTCGTCACCCCATTACCCACCAGAAGTATGCGTTAAAGTTGCCATGCTCAATTTCATGGTCACTGAAGAAGGACTCGAAGATCAAATGCTCTCAGTAGTCGTCAAAAACGAAGATCCTAAGAAATATGAGCAAAGAAACCAGTTTATCACACAAGAGGCTGAGAACAATAGGATCAAGAAAGAGCTTGAAGATAAGATCTTGAATCAGATTGCAGGAGCTAGCTCAAATCTACTCGAAGATGATGACCTCATCAACACACTTGATGAATCCAAGGCCAAGTACGAACAAATTGAGAGATCGCTGAAGGACATGGAGAACAATATCAAGAATATTAATGCAGTGAGAGATCATTTCAAGCCAGTCGCTAAACGTGTTGCCAGATACTTCTTCTGTTTGTCAGACATGGGCCACATTGATCCAATGTACCAATACTCACTCAAGTGGTATTCGATGATCTTCCAGAGATCACTAGAGCAGTCTGAGAAGAGCGATAACAAGCAAACGAGGAGTCTTAATATCATCGAGGAGTTCACTTTGCAGCTGTACAACAACGTTTGTCAATCGCTCTTTGAAAAAGACAAGCTGCTGTTCTCATACCTGATCTGTCTTAAGGTGATGGACGAAAGAGACGAACTCGATCAAATCGAAAACAGATTCATGCTTACTGGAGGTATCCAGGTTGAGCCTAAAGAGCCAAATCCAGCTTCACACTGGCTTGTCGATAAAGCGTGGTGCACTATTGAAGAGATGTCTGATAAGATTCCACACTTCAAAGGATTTGACAAGGAATTCAGAGATGAGGTCAAAGTCTGGGAGAAAATCTATAACTCACCTCAACCACATAATGTTGAGGAATCAGAATGGCCAGAGAAATGGGTTGAAGACACAATGTTCCACAGAATAATGATTCTAAAGATCCTCAGACCTGATAAGATTGTCCCAGCTATCCAAGGATTGATTTCTGAAGAGAAAGAGTTAGGTACAAAGTTCATTCAGCCACCTCCATTCGATTTGAAGAGAAACTATGAAGAAGCTAAATGAAATACTCCAATTATTCTGATTCTAAGTCCTGGTGCAGATCCAATGGTTGATTTAGACAAGCTTTCACGCCACCCATCGATCCGTAAGAGAATGACATCACTTTCACTTGGACAAGGACAAGCACAAATTGCTATCCAATCCTTCAATGATGCTAAAGAGAGAGGTGAGTGGGTTGTAATGCAGAACTGTCACTTATGTCCAAGTTTCATGCCCACACTAGAAAAACTTGTGAATGAAATTGAAGAAGATCCAATGAACGAATTCAGAGTTTGGTTGACGTCAATGCCAAGTAGCTTGTTCCCTGTGTCTATTTTGCAAAATGGTGTAAAGGTCACAAATGAACCTCCAAAGGGAATCAAGAATAACATGTACAGATCTTACTTAGGAATTGACGAAGATGAATTCGAGTCATGTGAGAAGCCAGCAGCATACAAAAAACTTCTATTCTCCCTTTGCTTCTTCAACGCTTTGATCCTAGAAAGAAGAAAGTATGGGTCTCTTGGCTGGAACATCCCATATGAGTTCTCTAACTCAGATTTGAAGATCTCCCAATCTCAGCTCCTCATGTTCTTGAACACCTATGAACAGATTCCTTACGAAGCATTAAGGTACATGGCAGCCGAAGCAAATTATGGTGGCAGAGTCACAGATCCGAAAGACAGAATCCTGATTAACACCATTTTGAACGACTTCTACGATCCGAAAGTTATCAATGACGGTCATAAGTTCTCAGAAGGCGGAGTCTACTATTGCCCACCAGAAGGTGAATTATCGACTTACAAGGACTATATTCAAAATGATCTCCCAATCAACGATCTGACAGAAATCTTCGCTTTGCACGACAACGCTGACATCACAAGTGCGATCAATGAGACCACCAGACTTCTAGAAAATGTGCTTTCTCTCATGCCAAGAGTGTCTGGAGGTGCTGGCAAGTCTCAAGAAGAAGAGCTTCAAGACAGAGCGAAGGAAATTCTTCAGAAAGTGCCAGACGAATTCGACATTGTGGATGTTGCCAGGAAGCACCCTATTAAGAAAGATGAAAGTATGAATACTGTGTTGCAGCAGGAACTGCTTAGATTCAACAAGTTGATTAAGCAGATTAAGATGACACTCAACAATTTGATCAGAGCTATCAAAGGAGAAGTAGTCATGTCAGTTGACCTTGAGCAGCTCGGAAACGCTATTTTTGATAACAGAGTGCCATCTCTGTGGAGTAAGGTCTCTTATCCATCACTTAAACCTCTCGGGTCATACATCAATGATCTTGTGAAGAGGCTAGAATTCATGGAAAAATGGATTAAGGATTTCGCACCACCTTCCTTCTGGATCTCAGGATTCTTCTTTACTCAAAGTTTCCTCACAGGTATTAAACAGAACCACGCCAGAAAGTACGTAATCCCTATCGATCAGATCGAATTCGATTTTGAAGTCATCAGCAACCCTGAAAAGATAGACACCTCCAAGAAAGCTCCAGATGGCTGCTACATCTACGGCCTCTTTATTGAAGGATGTAGATGGGATTCAGAAAATGAGGTACTTGCAGACTCCCTACCAAAAGTACTATTCGAACCAATGCCAGAGATTTGGTTAGTGCCAAACAAACGAGATGAAATTGAAAAGAAACACACCTACGTATGCCCAGTGTACAAAACAATTGAAAGGAGAGGAACCCTGAGTACCACTGGTCATTCTACCAACTTCGTGCAGGACATGACACTGCCAATGCAAGAGCAGCACGACGTTGACTTCTGGATAAAGAGAGGTGTAGCAATGATCACTCAGCTCAACGAGTAAATCCAACCCATAGGCTAGTTGTGGCATTGATTTGTCGCTCTATCCGAACTTAATACTTCTTGTATAACTAACAATTGAAATATTTCTATTTACCTCAACTTTTGGGGTTTTGGGGTTTTGGGGTTTTGGG
>Ga0307966_1002783_pt1 | contig 13191 bp, 9 predicted proteins | sample OrgLakmetagen646_FD_203141 | JGI IMG/M metagenome (GOLD analysis project Ga0307966, IMG submission 203141) | Saline water microbial communities from Organic Lake, Antarctica - #646 | ecosystem: Environmental > Aquatic > Non-marine Saline and Alkaline > Saline | place: Antarctica: Organic Lake... | reverse complement strand
CGCCCTTCACTGCCGCGTCAATACCGAGCGCCTGCGCCGTACAGGCCGGTCCGCGCGCCAGGTGGCGGTCGGTGATGCGCTCACCGCGTCGCTTGCGCGCGAGACCAGTGCCACTGATGACCCGGCCCGCGCGCAACAGCACCGCCGCCGGCTCACCCTCAGCGCCAGTGACGATGTTGGCGCACCAGTGCATCCCGTAGGAGAAGTACACATACAGGTGTCCCGCCTCGCCGAACATCAGCTGGTTGCGGGGCGTGGGACCCCGGTGGGCATGGGAGGCGGGGTCGTCACTGCCCGTGTATGCCTCGACCTCCGTGATCTCGACTGTGACAGTGCCGTCATGAGTGGCATGGGTCAGGTGTGCCCCCAACAGTGCAGGTGCGACCTGTGGTGCGCTGCGTGCGAGGTCCGTGCGATTCATGGCAGGGGTTGGGGTGGCGTCATTCCTTGATGACGGTGCCGCCCAGCATCTGTGCCACGACGTCCGCGCCAGCCAGGTGCGAGTCTGGGGCTGAATCGTCGTTGTCGCTGACATCCTCGTCGGGTGGACTGGGCGCGTCGGCAGCGGGCGATGCCGCGTCGCCGCGGGGACTCGGCGCACTGGTCGATGGACGCGCGGTCGACGATGGGGGTGGGGCAGGGGGCGCACCGCTGGGACCGACTGCTCCCTCGACTCGCACGTGCAGACCGAGCGTCTCGCGCACGGCCAGAGCCACATTCTCCGCATGGGCACCACCGTTGAACCGGCCCGCGAGTGCGGCGTTGTCGAAGGACAGCGTGAGCACACCCTGCTCGATTGAAGCCACCTGCGCGCTCTGACTGACCATGGCCCACGTGACCCGACGCTTCTCGAGCGTGCCGAGCACCTCGGGCCACCGCCGCCGCACCAACTCGGTGTCCTCGGTGCCGCCAGCGGTGTCACGTGAGGATGAGGAGGCGGGGTCCGCCTCGGCTTCCGGTGCAGGTGTGGGGGGCGCCTCGGGTGTGGGAGCCTTCTCGGGCTTGGCAGGGGTGGGCTCGGGCTTCGATTCCGCCGCCGCCGGTGCCGGTGCCGGGGTTTGCGCTGGTGCGGCCTGCTCTTGGGGGGCGGGCGCCGCCGGTGAGACACTCTGGGCGCCACCTGAATCCGCGGCGATGAGGCGCGCACACAGCAGTTCCAGGTGTAGCCGCGGTGCCGTGGCGCCCACCATGTGGGTCAGTGCCTCGTTGACCAGGTCTCCGGCGCGGGACGCCCGTGTCAGGCCCAGCCGCCGTGCCTGATCTTTGATGCGGTCCAGTTGGTCCTGAGGAACTTCGCCGAGGGCCTTGACGCCTGCCTGCCCAGACGCAGCGAGCACCAGCAGGTCCCGCAGCCTCTCCAACAGGTCCTCGACAAACCGGCGCGGTTCGTGGCCCGTGGTGATGACACGCTCCACCACATCGAACAGGGACGCGCCATCGCCCGCCGCGATCGCGTCGACGGCATCGTCCAACAAGGTCGCATCGGTGAAGCCCAGCAGGGAGATCGCACGCTCGTAGGTAACCCCGCCCTCGCCAGAGCCTGCCATCAGCTGATCGAGCACCGACAGCGAGTCCCGCACGGAACCGCCGCCCGCTCGTACCACCAGCGGCAGCACTCCGCTGGCCACCTCGACACCCTCGGCCTCGCACAAGGACGCCAGGTAGTCGGTGAGCTCACCGGGAGGCACCAGCCTGAACGGGTAGTGATGGGTGCGCGAGCGGATGGTGCCGATGACCTTCTCTGGCTCCGTGGTGGCGAAGATGAAGCGGATGTGCGGCGGTGGCTCCTCGACCAGCTTCAGCAGCGCATTGAAGCCCTGGGGCGTGACCATGTGCGCCTCGTCCAGGATGAAGATCTTGTAGCGGTCGCGTGCGGGGGCGAATGCGGCGCGCTCGCGTAGCTCACGGGCATCGTCCACTCCGTTGTGGCTGGCGGCGTCGATCTCCACCACATCCACCGAGCCCGTGCCGCCGCGTGCCAGCTGCACGCACGAGTCGCACTTTCCGCACGGAGTGTCGGTGGGGCCCTCGGCACAGTTCAGACAGCGCGCGAGGATCCGCGCCGAGGTGGTCTTGCCGCAGCCGCGCGGTCCGGAGAACAGATAGGCGTGCCCCACCTTGTCCGCCCGCAGTGCCTGCATCAGCGGCGCAGTGACATGGTCCTGCCCCACCACGTCGGCGAACGTGTCGGGGCGGTAGCGGCGGTACAGGGCGGTGGTCACATCCCCGACTCTACTGGCGACATGAGACGAACGCACAGGCCCTGGTGCTGGCGGTGGAGACAGCCGGGACGATGCCGCCCGCACCTGGGCATAAAAGGACCCCCCACGCACCCAACAGAGCCCGCTTACCCTTGCTGCATTTCTGCCCTGGGGGAGTTGGGCGAGGTATCGCCACGTGAGGGGTCGCTTCCAGTCTAGCCCCCGTGACGGGTGCTGTCTGCGGGCAAGGACCACAGGCGACCCTTCAGGGCGCCCGGCGCCGGCATCGGCCGCATTTAGTGACTGCGGCGCTTGTCCGGTAGCATGACCGGGCTTGGAGGATTCGCCTAGTGGCCTATGGCGCACGCTTGGAAAGCGTGTTGGGTGCAAGCCCTCAGGGGTTCGAATCCCCTATCCTCCGCCAGTACCGTGTCCCTCCCTTAGAGTGGTGTCCGTGAACCAGAAGTCGACAGGCTCGATGCGCACGCGCCGTGAAGTGGTGCGCCGCCGCCGCCACGAGCGCCAGATCCTTGTGTTTGGCCTTGCCGCGATCCTGTTGGCGACCGTGAGCTTCGCCGGGTACTCCGTCTACACGGGGGAAGCGGAGGGCCCGTTCTCGGAGCCCTTCGTCACCCCCGCCGGAGAGTTCGTCAGCGACATTCGGTTGCCGTGTCCACCGAATGACACCCTGCCGATGAACGCAGGCGAGGTGCCCGTCAGAGTGCTGAACTCGACAGACAGGGCGGGCCTGGCGGGATCGGTGCTGAGCACACTCGAAGGACGTGGCTTCTACGCCTTGGGTGCCACGAATGCGTCCCGCACCTACGAGGACGTGGCGCGCATCACCTTCGGTGTGAACGGACTGGTGCAGGCCTACACCGTGGCCAGGCATTTCGATGAGGCCGAACTCGTGCTCGACACCCGTGACAACGGCACCGTCGACATCACGCTGGGAGACGGCTTTGAGCCGGAGTCGATCCGTGCGTTGCTCGCCCCTGAGTTGGACGCGGACACGATCCTGTCACCACGCGCCCAATGCCTGCCCGCGGATCTGGTCCCGGCTGAGCCGGCGCCTCGCTCCGTCCCCGATGATCCCTTCGCCCCGGACCCTTCGGCCTCGCCGTCCCCGTCGCCTGACGAGGATGAGCCTGAAGTGGTGATTGACGACGACGCCATCATTGACTGATGGCCCCGTGCGGTGCCGCGGCGTACGATGAGTCTATGAGTAGCGAACAGCCCCAGAGCAATCCCGCGGATGCGCCCGCGCCCCAGTACGCCCAGCCCCCGGTGGGCCGGCCCTACAGCCCGCCGCCCGGCCAGCCGTATGCGCAAGGCCCGGTCGGCCCCGGCACCAATGTGCTGGCCATCCTGTCGCTGATCTTCTCCGGCCTGGGGATGTTGCTCATCCTCCCGGTGATCGGGTCGATTGCGGGGGTGGTGATGGGGCATCTGGCCAACAGGCAGATTCCCACCACGGGGGAGCAGGGCGCCGGACTGGCGAAGGCAGGGCTGATCGTGGGCTACATCGGTTTGGGGCTCACCGCGTTGGTGGTGGTGGGGTACATCCTGTTCTTGGTGGTGGTCGTCGCGTCCTCGGGCACCGGCTACTGAACGCACCGGGACGCAGCAGAACCCGGCGTCGATCGGGGGATCAAAGCCGGGCTCTGGAGTGGCGGTGACGGTGGGATTTGAACCCACGGTACGGGGTTACCGTACACAGCATTTCGAGTGCTGCACCTTCGGCCGCTCGGACACGTCACCGTGGGAGAGAATACCCGCCTGCGAGGTCCGCGACCAAACCGGCCCGGCGACTCGCTAGCGGCGTCGCGCGAAGAAGTCCTGCAGTAGCCCGGCGGACTCGGCTTCACGGACACCGGCGATGACCTCGACGCGTGCGCCGATGCGGGCGTCACGGACCACGTCCCATTGGGATCCGGCGGCGCCTGCCTTGGGATCCCAGGCGCCGATCACCAGTCGCGGCACCCGTGCGGCGAGTACCGCTCCCGCGCACATCACACAGGGCTCGAGGGTGACGACGAGGGTGCAGCCGTCCAGGCGCCACTGCCGTAGGGCCGCTGCTGCCTCGCGCAGGGCGATGACCTCCGCGTGGGCGGTGGGGTCATGGGTGGCCTCCCGGCGGTTGTGACCTCGGCCGATGATGTCGCCACGGTGGTCGAGGACCACGGCGCCGACGGGCACGTCACCCGCGGTGAGCGCGAGGCGAGCCTGGGAGAGGGCCTCGCCCATCGCATCGTCCATCGTGAGGGTCACGCCCCCCAGGCTAGTGCCGCGTCGCTGGACAGTGGAGACGGTAGCGTGGGGCTATGCGCCTTCACGTTGCCGATCACCCGCTCATCGACCACAAAGTGACCGTGCTGCGCGACAAGCACACGCCGTCACCGACCTTCCGGCTGCTGGTGGATGAGCTGGTGACGCTGTTGGCGTACGAGGCCACGCGCCATGTGCGGGTTGAGCAGCGCGACGTGGAGACGCCGCTTCAGATGACCAGCGGAACCCGCATCGCCCAACCCGTCCCCATCATCGTCCCGATTCTGCGTGCCGGGCTGGGCATGCTGGACGGCATGACGCGGCTGCTGCCCAGCGCCGAGGTGGGGTTCCTGGGACTGCGACGTGATGAGAAGACGCTCGAGGCGATCACGTATGCGAACCGGTTGCCCGAGGATCTGACTGGACGCCAGGTGTTCATCCTGGACCCGATGCTGGCGACCGGCGGATCGTTGATCGCGGCCATCGAGTATGTGCTGCAGCGTGGAGCGACCGACGTGACGTGCGTGTGCCTGTTGGCTGCCCCCGAGGGGATTGAACGGGTCTCCGCTGCGGTCGGTGACCGTGCAGAGGTGGGCGTGGTGGTGGCGCGCGTCGATGACAAGCTCAACGAGGTGGGCTTCATCGTGCCCGGCCTGGGTGACGCGGGAGACCGTCTCTACGGCATCGTCGACCACTAGACCGCGCGGAAATTCGGGGCGTGAGCCGCCCGCTCTTCGGGCTATCTCTCCACACGTGTGGCGCGTGTCGCCCGGCGTGGGGCTTCGTGGACGGCCGACACACCGCGCGACACGCCCGCGGAGTGTGGAGCAGTGCACGAGGGGTGACCGTAGGCAGACCAACATGGTGTTCCTGTGCATGTCAGACCTCGGTGAGAGGGTGAAACCTGGGTCAGGCACTGTGGCGGCAGAGTCTTCCCCACGCTGACGGAGAAATTGTGGACGACACGCCGTGTTATGCACAGGTTCTTCACAAAGTTTTGCACAGAGACACAACATCTAGTGGTGTGGGAAGAAACACACCCCCAGATGTTGCGATTTTGGGCCGTGACAGTTACATTCATAGAACGCTTCTCGACCCGGCGAAATGCCCGATGTGGGCGATCCTCGGGGACGAGCATCGATCAATAGACCACAAGAACATCACGGCACACGTGCCACCATCACCATCTTTGGCAAGGGGAGTCCCTCGTGACGATTACCGACAGCACTGTACAGACTGACGTCAAGGGCGATGTCGTGGCTGACGCGGTCTCAGAAGCGAATCCGCCCCGCACGGGCATCAACGTCACCAAGCGCGACGGCACCCGCGAGCCCTACAACGCTGACCGCATCAACAAAGCCATCGAGCGTGCCGCAGAGGGCCTTGAGGACCAGATCTCCAAAGTGACTCAGGTCGCCTCTGAGCTGGCCATCACGCTCTTCGACGGCATTACCACCGAGCAGCTCGACGAGGCGGCCATCGGCGTCGCAGTGCAGAACGTCAAGGACGACCCTGACTTCGACACCATCGCCGCCCGACTGCTACGCAAGGTGATCTACAAGCGCGTGCTCGGTGGCTATGAGTCCAACCTCGAGTTGGCCCTGCTGCACCAGGCGCGCTTCCCCGGCTACATCCGCGATGCCGTCGAGGAGGGACTGCTCGACGATCGTCTCGAGAGCATCTTCGACCTCGACGCGCTCGCCGCCGCGCTCAACCATGAGCGTGACGACCTGCTCAAGTACATCGGCACTGTGACCATGCGCAATCGCTACATGATCACCGACCGCCACGGCAAGGCGCTCGAGGTTCCCCAGTACTTCTGGATGCGCGTGTCGATGGGCCTGTCCCTCAACGAGGACAACCCCACGGAGATGGCGCTGAAGTTCTACGAGAAGATCTCCGCACTCGACTACCTCCCGGCAGGGTCCACGCTGGTCAACGCCGGCACGTCCTACCCGCAGCTGTCCAACTGCTTCGTGATGCAGATGGAAGACGACATCGAGCACATCGCCAAGTCGGTACGCGACGTCATGTGGCTGACCAAGGGCACCGGTGGGATTGGCCTGTCGGTCACCAAGCTGCGCTCCGAGGGTTCGCCCATCAAGTCCAACAACACCACCTCCACGGGCCCCATCCCGTTCATGCACACCATCGACTCCACGCTACGTGCCGTGTCTCGTGGCGGCAAGAAGTTCGGCGCCCTGTGCTTCTACATGGAGAACTGGCACATGGACTTCGCACAGTTCCTGGACCTGCGCCAGAACTCCGGCGACCCCTACCGGCGCACCCGCACCGCCAACACCGCGGTGTGGATCTCGGACGAGTTCATGAAGCGCGTCGAGGCCGATGACGACTGGTACCTCTTCGACCCCGCGGAGACCCCGGACCTCGTGGAACTGACCGGCTCCGCGTTCTCCGCGCGCTACGCCGAGTACGTGGCGATGGCTCAGCAGGGAAGAATGCGCCAGTTCAAGAAAATGCGCGCCCGCGAGCAGTACAAGTCCATCCTGGTCATGCTGCAGACCACGTCCCACCCGTGGCTGACGTGGAAGGACACCATCAACAACCGGGCCCTGAACACCAACACGGGCACCATCCACCTGTCCAACCTGTGCACCGAGATCTGCCTGCCCCAGGACAGAGAGAACATCGCAGTGTGCAACCTTGCCTCGGTAAACCTGGCCGAGCACCTCACCGAGGACATGCAGATTGACTGGGAGCGCATGGAGGCCTCAGTGCGCCTGGCAGTGCGCCAGCTCGACAACCTGGTGGACATCACGCTCAGCTCGGTGCCCGAGTCCGAACACGCCAACCGCGAGAACCGCGCGATTGGCCTAGGAGTCATGGGCTTCACCGACGTCACCGAGCGCCTGGGACTGGCGTACGAGTCTGAGAAGTCCTACGACCTGATCGACGAGATCATGGAGTTCGTCAGCTACCACGCGATCGACGCCTCGGCAGACCTGGCCCGCGAGCGTGGCGCCTACAGCAACTTCGAGGGCTCCGGCTGGTCACAGGGCAAGGTTCCCTTCGACACCATCGCCGAGACCGAGTCCGACCGTGGCGTCAAGATCGATGTCAACCGCACGATGCGACAGGACTGGGACGTGCTGCGCGAGAAGGTCAAGGGCGGTGTCCGCAACGCCACGCTCATGGCCGTCGCCCCCACTGCCTCCATCGGACTGGTGGCCGGCACCACCCCCGGCTTCGACCCACAGTTCTCGCAGATCTTCTCCCGCGCCACGTCATCGGGCAAGTTCCTCGAGGTCAACGGCAACCTGGTGCGTGCGCTTCAGGCTGAGGGCCTGTGGGAGGACGTGCGTGACCGTCTGCTTGAGGTGCAGGGCGACCTCAGCCAGCTTGAGGACGTGCCCGCACACATCCAAGAGGTCTTCAAGACCTCGTTCCAGTTGTCGCCTTACGCATTCATCGAGGTGGCAGCCCGCGCGCAGAAGTGGATTGACCAGGCCATCAGCCGGAACATCTATCTGCAGTCGCGCGACGTCGAAGAGATGATGGCGTTGTACTCAGCGGCATGGGAGCGTGGCGTCAAGACCACCTACTACCTCCACGTGAAGCCACGTCACACCGCCGAGCAGTCCACGGTGCGCGTGAACAAGACCGAGAAGATGAACCAGAAGTCGTCCGGTGCTGGCAACTCAAGCGCTGGAGGCAGTGGCGGCCCGTCCCGCAAGGGCTTCGGTGCCCGCAAGGGCTCTGGCGGCGCCAAGGACTCTGTGGCCGCGCCACAGGTGAACCAGGCGGACGCGGCCACGGAGGCCCCCGCTGACGCGGCGGTCCCCGAGACCAAGCCTGCGAAGAAGGGTTTCGGTGCAGTCGCCGCGGCACCCAAGCTGGACGATGGGGTGAATGCGGTGCCGCTGTCATCGGCTCCCGCCAAGCCCGCGGTCTCCCTGGCTCCCGCTTCGGTCATGTCGGCGGTGGCGGCTCGAGCCTTCGCGACTCCACCACAAGACAAGCCTGCTGTACCGCCGGCGTCGGCGCCTCAGCCAGATCAGGCACCAGCACCGCACGACCACGTCGAACCCACAGCCCAGGCACCTGACGGTGCCACTGTGCTTGACATGATCGACAACTCCCATGGCTCTTCCACGGATGACACCGAGATGGTGGATGGGGTCGCCTGCCCCGTGGACCCCATGGAACGCCTCCAATGCGAGTCCTGCCAGTAGCAGGAACACCAGGTTAAAGGAGATCACTCATGGCAATTCTCGGCACCGGCATTCAAGACGGACTGTTGCTCAAGCCCGTCAACTACCCCTGGGCAATGGAGCTGTATGACCAAGCTGTTGCCAACACGTGGTTCCCCAATGAGATCCAGTTGGGTGAGGACCTCGCTGACTTCAAGAAGATGACGGAAGAGGAGAAGCACGCCATCACGTTTCTGATGTCGTACTTCAACCCTAATGAGCTGCTCGTCAACAAGGCGCTCGCCTTCGGTGTCTATCCCTACATCAACGCTCCCGAATGTCACCTCTACCTGGCCAAGCAGATGTGGGAGGAAGCCAACCACTGCATGTCCTTCGAGTACGTGCTCGAGACGTTCCCGCTGGACCGCGAAGCCGCCTACAACTCTCACGTGGATGTGCCATCCATGGCCGCCAAGGAAGAGTTCGAGGTCAAGTTCATTCGCCGCATGACAGAAGAAACCCTTGACATCTCCACCACCGAGGGCAAGAAGGACTTTGTGCGCAACCTGGTGGCGTACAACATCATCCTCGAGGGCATCTGGTTCTACAGCGGGTTCATGGTTGCCCTGAGCTTCCGTCAGCGCAACCTGTTGCGCAACTTCGGGTCGCTGATGGACTGGGTGATCCGGGACGAGTCGCTGCACCTGCAGTTCGGCATCAATCTGATTCTCACCGTGCTCGAGGAGAACGAAGACCTCCAGGACCCAGAGTTCGCGGAGGAGATCCGCCAGATGATCCTGGGCGCCGTCGAGATGGAAGAGCAGTACAACCGCGATCTGCTCCCCACCGGAATCCTGGGGCTGAACGCCGACTACGTCAACCAGTACGTCAAGTACCTGGCGGACCGTCGACTCGAGGAGCTCGGCTTCGACGCGCACTACAACGTGTCGAACCCTGCCAAGTGGATGGCGACGGCCAACGACACCCTGCAGCTGGTGAACTTCTTCGAGGCCACCAACACGTCGTATGAGGTGAATGCGCAGGCGACGCGGAAGTAGGGGATTGCCCCCTCCGCCAAGTGAGGCAAAGGGCTCGGGTGTGCGGGGAATCTTGGCGCTAAGGTGAGCGTTGTCGTGTGAGGTGGATGTCCTTAGGTCAGCGGCCGCGACCACCCACCGCATCACTTAAGAGAGCAGATTTCTCGTGCAGACTCATGTTTCTGTGGCACGCCCTGTGCCCACCCGCCCTCTGGGCGACCTTCTGACGCGCCGTGAGCGCATCACCTATGTGCTGGTGCTCGGCGCCCTCGTGGCGTTGGGGCCGTTCACCATCGATCTCTACTTGCCCGCGTTTCCCTCAGTGGCTGCGGAGTTGGTCGCCAGCGATTCCGCCATCCAACTGACACTCACTGCGACGACCGTCGGCTTTGCGCTCGGCCAGCTGATTGTGGGCCCCTTCTCTGATGCGGTGGGCCGTCGACGCCCCCTCATCGCTGCCACCGCAGTGCACGTGCTCGCCAGCATCGGTGTGGTGATGGCTCCGACCATCGAGTGGGTGATGGCCGGACGTGTGCTGCAGGGCATCGGTGCGGCCGGTGGTGCCGTCGTGGCGATGGCGATGGTGCGGGACCTGTTCGCGGGTCAATCTCTGGTGCGGATGTTGTCTCGCCTCGTATTGGTGATGGGGTTTGCCCCAGTATTGGCGCCGGTGATTGGCTCTCAGCTGCTGCGGTTCGTGGACTGGCGCGGCATCTTTGTGGTGCTCGCGTTCTACGGCCTAGCGATGACCATCGTTGCCGCGGTGATGCTGGTCGAGACTCACCCCATCGAGCGGCGGGGCAAGTTTTCGAGTGCTCAGATTGCCCGCCGCTACCGGCGGCTGCTGTTGAACCCTGCGTTCGTGGGCGTGGCCCTGGTGGGCGCGGCAACCTTCACGTCACTGTTCGCCTATCTCTCTGCCTCGTCTTTCATCCTGCAGGGGCTCTACGAGATGTCCGCCCAGGAGTTCGGGCTGGTCTTTGGCGTCAATTCCGTGGGACTGATTGCCGCCACTCAAATCTCTGCTCGACTCATGCGCCGGTTCCCTCCCCAGTACGTCACAGCCGCGGGGCTGGCGATCATGACCGCCGGAGCGGCGACACTGCTGTTGCTCACCAGGTTTGACACGGGGCTGTCCGGCGTGTTGATTCCCCTGTTCTTCACCATCGCCGCCACGGGGCTGGTGATGCCCACCGTGCAAGTGATGGCGCTGGCAGATCACGCATCGGAAGCAGGCACGGCCGCATCCTTGATCGGCGCCGCCAATATGGGGATTGCCGGGAGTCTGTCGCCACTGGTGGGAGTCTTTGGCAATACAGTCACCGCGATGGCATCCATGATGCTGGTGGCACTGGTGGTCGCGAACCTCGTGCTGTGGCTCGTGGTGCGGCCACGCACATCTGCCGACGTCCTCCAGTAGTGCTGCGGCTGCAGGTGGTAGCGTGCCCGCATGAATGAACCTGTCACCCGAGTGGGCATCCTGCTGTATGACGACTTCGACCTGATCGATGCTGGCGGCCCCTACGAGGTCTTTCTCACTGCCTCGCGTCTGGTTGAGCGGGATGGTGCGCCCGCCTGCTACGAGGTCGTGCTGATGTCCCCCGACGGGGGCAGCGTGACTGCGTATGGGGGCTGGGGAGTCACCGGCACCGTCGCAGCCGCTGAGGCGGGAATCCTTGACGTGGTGATCGTGCCGGGATTGATCGATCTTGACCAGGCCCGTCGCAACCCCGCGATCAGTGACGCGGTGCGTGCTCTCGCGTCACGGTCAACAGTGACGGCCTCGGTTTGCACCGGTGCGTTCCTGCTGGCTGATGCGGGTCTGCTTGCCGGGCTTCCTGCCACGACGCATTGGGAGGACGTGGCCGCGCTGACAGATCACAGCGATGTCGCCGAGGGAATCACTGACGTGCGCTGGGTGGACAATGACAGCGTGGTCACCAGCGGTGGGCTGACCTCTGGCATTCATATGGCCCTGCACCTCGTTGACCGCCTGCACGGCAGGGACCTGGCCGAGCGCACCGCCCGACAGCTCGAGCTTCCGTGGAATCCGGAGGGCTCTACTCGTCGTACCGGATCGTGACTGTCATTGAGCTGATGAGGTACTGATCCACGTCCGTCAATGCAGTCAACACGTGAGTGCCGGCCTCCACAGACATGCTGCGGAAGTGTTTGGCGTCGACGCCAAGAGAGTTCGCGTACTTGGAGCCAAAAGCGGTGGCATCGGCGGCGTTGTCCGATTCACCGTTGCTGGGGGCCGCGGAATGCGGCCAGTTGCCGCCGGGGTTCCAACGCTGGGGCACCAGGTTGTCGTCATTGATGTCGACATGGTCGCCATTGATAGCGCGGTCGCCTTCCCACGTCACCCAGCCAACCGTGACGTCGGCACGCTCATCGGTCACAAAGGTGAAGTCGGTGTGGGAACCGGTGCGCACCCACTGCGACCCGTCGAACAGCGCAACGCGGGAGTCCGGAAGATCGGCGTGAGAATAGATCACGGTGATGCCGAAGCCGCCGTAGTAACTGGGATCGGGGTCGTGGCGACCGTCGCTGAGCGCGATGTCCGCCAGCACCCACTCGCCGGATCCATACTCGCTGACCAGGTCGGTGATATCGATACGAGACTGGTAGTACTGGCGTTGACCGCCTCCGTCGGTAGAGAACTCTGTTGACTCGGCGGTGAGGTCGTCGAAGGTCGAGTTGCCCGGCACCTTGAGTCGCGCCTGCGCTGTGTCTGACTCGAAGTCGTCGTCTGCGCCGCGGTTGGCTGACCACTCCAGCGAGGCATACAGCACGTCCGCGCCGTCGGGGAGCTCCAGATATGTCGCAGCTGAGTTACGGGTGTCGCCGTCCTGCTCGTTGAGCGCGACCATGCTCCAGTGGTTGTTGTTGTACTGACCGTTCGTGGATGAGGCTGCAAAGCCCATGGCATTGCCGCAACCATTGTCCTCAAGGTCACAGGACATCAGCGGTGCACCCACTTGCGTTGCCGACACCTGGCCTGAGGCCGCGTAGCGCACATCCAACTCGTCCTCGACGTCCTCCACTCCTGTACGCACCGAATAGGACTCCGCGATATCGCCGTAGTCAACCGAGAACCTGGTCACCGCATTCTCAGCCACCTGGCCGGGTTCGTTCAGGTCCAGCGACAGCGAGGCCTCCTCGCCTTGTGCCAGCGTGTCCATGGCGCACTCAGCACTCTGCCCCTCGTCGAGCAGTTCACAGGTCCATCCGTTTGAGGTGAAAGTGCCTTCGGTAGCAAACTCGAGGTAGGCGTCGAGGCGCGCGAACCGCACCACTGACGTTGCGCTGGCGCCTCCCGAGGGGGCGGCGAAGGTGAGCCCGTCGGGCAACGTGATTCCGGCAACGACGGCGTCAGCATCGCCGTCACCGGAGTTCTCGATGGTCACCCCCATGGTGGGTGCAGTGCGCGAAACCTCGAGGTAGTCGAGCGGCATCGAGACGAAGCTCAGCATCGCCGAGCCCGTGGGGGGAGGCGGCTCCTCTTCGGGAGGTGTGGGGGCCGGCTCCGGA
>Ga0307966_1002780_pt1 | contig 13204 bp, 11 predicted proteins | sample OrgLakmetagen646_FD_203141 | JGI IMG/M metagenome (GOLD analysis project Ga0307966, IMG submission 203141) | Saline water microbial communities from Organic Lake, Antarctica - #646 | ecosystem: Environmental > Aquatic > Non-marine Saline and Alkaline > Saline | place: Antarctica: Organic Lake... | reverse complement strand
GAAGTACGTAAGAATCTTTGGCAGCTTGCCACGGTCTGGGATAGATTGCGCATGCAATCCGGTCGTAAGCTTCCAAAACTTGTATTTGCTGGACGGCGTGGTTGGCTCAATGATGATTTTGATGCCCTCATGCAGGCGACGGGCCGACTTGGGGGGTGGGCAGAGATTGTCGAGGAGCCTGATGATACCGCTTTGTCTTACCTCTATAGGAACTGCCTCTTTACCGCGACAGTAAGTTTTTATGAAGGATGGGGGCTTCCGATCGGAGAAAGCCTTGCATACGGAAAAACAGCCGTGGTCTCCAATACATCTTCGATGCCTGAAGTGGGTGGAGACATGGTGGAGTATTGCGACCCGCACAGCCTCGATAGTATTGAAGCAGCGTGTCTGAAACTCATTGATGACCCTGGGCATCGTCAAGCACTGGAAGCACGGATCCGGTCAGCTCAACTGCGGAGCTGGGATGATGTCGCAGCGGATATCTTCGCCGCTATTGTGTGAAGGGCTGCGCGTGAACCTGATGACATAAGGGTTTTCAGCTTCCTCGAGACCACGCCATCCTAGAATGGCCTGCGGACGATAGTCGACAAAGATTTGTTTTTGATGGGTGTTATTCGACTGTCGGGTGTTCCTGCAGCCCATCCCGTGATCCAGCCGGTCAGAAACCCACCCAGATGCGCCTGACAAGCAAGCTTGCCTGCCATCGCCCAATACATTACCAGGTTAAGCAAGACCAGAAGCCCCACCATCAAGAGCGTGGGCGCCAATACCGTACGCGCCGCCCGTGAGGTGGTGAAGGCCCAATTCATGAGCCGCTCCAGCCAAGCCAAGAAAGTGCACCCGAGGCCCCCACCATCGGCTGATCCGCAGTGAAGAGTACTGCCACCCCAGTGAGGCCAGCGTGATCATGTCGACTAGAACGCAAAGGAACCCACCATGCAGAAAGCCGTAGCTGTCGAACATCGCGACAGGCTGCCTGGGATAGTTGAGCCGCCAGTCAGTCAGCAGACCACGCCAGAACCCACCGTTCTGATACGCCAGCCCATGCCGGCTTTGCGACCCCCACAACACATGATTGGCACCTTGCAGTATCATTTCTATGAACACACAGACCCCGACGATGCATAGCAGCACGGCATGAAGTACGGCCCATGTGCAAGAGGCACGAGCGAAGGGGACGCAGGGATCGACTGCTCATCATTTTCTATTTTCGGGAGCGGAATCTTCTAGTATGCTCTTGAACTTCAATACATCTGTGTGACAGATGGTACTCAAGGTACTGAAAAAGGAGCGCCCTCCATAGCGAATTTCAGTTCGCTTTGAGCAGAGCAACGGAACCTTGGTGATGCTGGTCGTCAGTCTAACTACTATCCCGCCGCGCTTTCACCTGCTGGATGCGACATTACGGTCCATTCTAGATCAAAATGTCAAAATCGATGCGGTAGAGGTATGGATACCGAAGAGCTATCGACGTTTTCCGCAACATACGTTTCGCAAACCCGATGTACCGGAGGGAGTGACGGTACGGGTGAGTGATGAGGATTTAGGGCCTGCGACCAAGATATTGCCGGCCGCGCAGGCTTATCGTGGCACGGACGCCCGCATCCTTTATTGTGACGACGACCATACGATGCATAAAAGTTGGGCGCAAAGCTTCCTTACGGTTTCAGAGGAAAATCCCGATTGTGCCATTACAATCTCTGGCTGTGACATCGAGTTTTTCGGAGTCGAGGATCGAAAGAACAAGCTGCGGCCCCGCGCGATAAAAAAGAACCGGCTACTCGATATATCCTTTCAATGGCGAAAAATACTGAAAAAACAACGCCAAAGAAAGCTCGGCCACAAACTTCCGAAAATACAACCTGATGCATTCTTTTGGCGTGAGGGGCATGTCGATATCATGGAGGGATTCTGCGGTGTTCTTGTTCGTCCCGACATGTTCGATCAGGAGGCTTTCAAGATACCAGATAAGCTGTGGGCAGTGGATGATATTTGGCTCTCGGGTATGCTTGCCAAGAAAGACATCGGTATCTGGGTCAATCGAAGGGCGAAGATACCAAAGGAGCAGGAAAATGCTACGGACCCTCTATGTGCCTCAATAATCGAAGGATTGAGCCGCCAAGAAGCAAATCGCGCTTGTATTGAATACTTTCAGGAAAAGTTCCAGATCTGGAAAGATTCACGTAAGTCCACACCAGAAAGATTACTCAACGTGAAGGTTAAAAGCTGAAATTATGTGGTAGACCCTGTAATACTGTCTTCAAGCAACTATTAAGGTGCTTTTACAGCGTACAGCGTTTCCATTTATTCATGAGGCATAGCCTGCGGCCTTGAAGAAGTTCCAGCATTCGTCGGGTATGAAGAGATCACAGATTTCACCGATGGCCTCGATGAGCTGGCTAAAGGTCCTCGCCCCAATGCGCCGAAGATGAGCCTTGAGCTTGGAGAAGGCCATTTCGATCGGATTGAGATCGGGGCTGTAGGCAGGCAAGAACAAGAACCAGCAGCCGTTTGCCTTGAGCAGTCCCGCCGCCTTCTCGCTCTTGTGGGTGGCCAGGTTGTCGAGGATGACGACGGTTCCGGGCTCCAGTTCCGGGATCAGGACCTTCTCGACGTAAGCGTCAAAGGCGTCGCGATCCATCGCGCCCGAGATCACCCATGGCGCGACGATGCCGTCGCAGGACAAGCCCGCGATCAGGGTCTGGTTCCCCCACCGCCGGAACGGGGCGCTCCCCTTGAGACGCAGACCCTTGAGACACCGTCCATAGGCGCGGGTCATATTCGTGTCTGTGCCGGTTTCGTCGAGAAAAACCAGGCGCTCGGGGTGGATCCGCATGACCTTTTGACGCCGGGCCCAGTCATGTCGCGCCTTGCGCACTGCGGGCTTTTCGCGTTCCCGGGCGATCAGCCCTTTTTTTATATGTGTACCCGCGGCGACGCAGCAGCGCATCAATGCCACTTGCCGAGCACGCCACCTCGTGAGCCCTCAGCAACGCCGCCTGTAATTCCACCAAGGTGATGTCCGGGTCCTGTTCGATCAATTCCACGAAGAACCCGACGAAGGGTTCCAGCTTGCCGCTGCCTTTACGCGGGCCGGATGGCAGCGGCTCCAGTAGCTCGCCGTCGCGGACTTTCTTGCCCCACCGGGCCGCCGTCGCGGGACTCAGCAGCAAAACCTTGCCGGCACTCGCCGCGCGCATGCCATCATCCATCAGCCGCTTGAACCGGACGCGCAAGTCCATCGAAAGTGCGTTGCTCATCTGAAATCCTCCCCATGAGGAAGGAATCAGAAAAACGCCTTCTTGGGAATCCCCCGATTCAGTCATCAATGGCGACGCTGTAAAGTTGCAGTGGCCATCACATCAGTCCAGATCAAGACAGTTTTGCTATCTATTGAACAGATTGAAGCCATCGGCTTGCAGTTGGTCAGATTTAGCTAGCGGATAAGCGGGCTCTCGGATTTTGAAGCCGCCCGAAGGGCGAAAGTCTGCGCATCCTTTGAACAACCATCATGATCCATACCCCATGCCTTTCCACCAATGTCCAAAAAAGGGTCACAGGTCATTGACCCGTCGTGTCCTGAGCCAAATCCCCGCTTCATCCATGCTAACATATTGATCAAAGACGATTATCGCACCTCAGGAGGTCAGCAAATTAAAGTTCATATGGGAAATCCGGATTCAACGAAGACTCCTTTACATTTTGTTTCAGGTCAACTCATGCTATATGATTAACTTTAGGCGTCCTATCTCAAGGGCTTGAGACACTGCTTCGCCCCTGAACACTATGTGCTGTCATATGAAAGGAGGCGTGGCCATGCTGGCTGAGCTGAAGAAAAATTCACCTGAGGAGGCGCGCGAGAACCGTATTTCGCTCGGTCTGTGGCTGCGAGCCTTGCGCGAAGAGCGCGGGCTGTCACAACGTGCGCTCGCTGATATTCTGTCGCTCGATTACTATACGTTCATCTCGCAGCTTGAAACGGGCCGTGGCAAGATACCCGAGCAAAGGTATGCGGAATGGGCCGAAGCCCTCGGGCAAGATCCCAAGAGCTTCGTCAAGGTACTGATGAGTTATTACCACCCGACAACGTATTCGCTTCTCTTCGATGAAGAGGATCGTGGGTGAGACACCCGTATCCCTCCGATCGCTGTCATTGGTCAGCTTGAGCAGTACCCTGAAGTCCCGATAGAGTTTCGTCTCAAATGAACAACATCCTGACATTCAAAGGCAAAAGCGAGCTGAGCACAGACAGCCAGTTTTTGCAGGATTGTGGTGAGACGCTTGATTTCGTGACAGACGGCAATGGTCACTTTGAGTTCAAGGAGCCTGTTCTAACCTACACAGCGTACAGCACGACCGATCCGGATAGTGACTGGAGCAACCAAGAGCTTGCTGATCTGTTCAGGGTAAAAAGACTTTTGAACGCCGCGGGCGTAGTTTGTGATATCGATCGCGGCCTCACCGATGAGGGGGATCCTTGGTGTGTCTTCTGTGACGACGGTGGCGAAGTCTTCATTCATTTTAGCCGCATCGATAGGTTCTACATCCTCGACAGCCCCAGCGTTCAGAAGCCGCTGCGTGGCGTGGATTTCAATGCTCTGGTTTCAGACTTTACAAACCGCGTGGTTCCAAAAGCCCAGGCAGATGCCTCCGACGATAGAGAAAGGCGTGTACTGCATTTCCACCGCAATGGAAAAGTGCGTCTTCACCCGTCCGCTCTGCTCTCGGCGCTGATCTGGACACTGTTCCTTGCATCCGAGGAACTGGTTCTGGTCACCGATGCAAAAGAGCCGGATCCGTCGCAAGATGACACGGTCGGGACAGATGACAGCGTCGGTACTGCCGCAGGCAGCGATCAAGAAAACTTGATTGTGGATGCTCCACATGGTGACGCCCCACGCGATACACCACAGGAGAATTTCCAAGTAGGAAGTTCCCAAGCGCTCGCCAAAGATATTGATACGGCAGAAAAGCCGATCGATGCCCCGGTCAAAGACGTGCAAGGGCAACACGGGCTGGGTATATCCGTCAATGCCTATGCCATGGGGCTGGGTACAATAGCCATTGCATTTGGGCTTATGTCAGAACGTATCTGGCAGGATGATCGCGAAAAACTTCTGGCACTTCTGGAAGAGACAGACTTCGAAAGCCTGCTCTCTGACGGAACTATTCCTGATCCCACCAATGCATTACCAAGGCAGTCCCACGACACCTTTCTTGACAAGCTGTTCGAGGCAATTCTATCCGATGACCTTTTCAACGACCTTGAGATATTGCGCGATAGTGTAAAGGAAGCTTTACAAATTGCCGAAAATACCAGTCTGGATGCGAATGAGGCAACCGATAGCACAGCTAATCCGTTAGCCTTTCAGAAAATATTCGTTAGCGATACTCCCGCGTTTTCAGCTACCCACGACAAGTCTCTTGGTACATCCGATATGATCCCCGAATTGGCAAATTCGCGGGACGATGCACGCACGGATGGTGATGTGAAAACGGAAGGCGGGGATGCTGCCAACACCTCCGGATCACAACTCGCGGGCCTTGTCCTCGACGACGGTGCCTCGGACGCGCTGGTAAATATTTTCAGTTCTTGGAAGCCCAATCTGTACGAGGCTTCATTCAACAACACACAAGCCTATGCCTCCTTCGATTTGGTGAACAGCAACGGCGACACTGCCGCAAAGTTAATAGATTTCGCCTCCTCGACCTCCGCAGAGCGGCCAGAGACTTTTATTGAAATGGCTGACCCCACGGCCACGGCAATAAACAAGATACAAATGTTTGATGACAAGGCCCAAGCCTTTATTGATGTGCTGTTCTCTCGGGCGGACAGCATAGACATGATCTATACTGACGGTGATCTGTTGTTGATAGACTTGGACGCATTCAAAACCGAAGGCACGCATACATATACGATGAGTTGGGAATTCAGTGACGGCAGCATTGTAAAAACGGTGGGTTTACGTGCTGACTTCGAGGCTTTTGATCTCATCAGCTAATCCAGTATGAGAAAGAAGGGGCCTGATCATTGCCAGGCCCCTCCCCCAACATTCTCACCCAGTTTGCATGCAAACTCGCGAAACTGAGTGGAGTTATTCCTCGATCATGCTCTTGCGTACCGCATCCATGATTGGTGACGTAATATAATTGACCACCGTTCTTTCGCCTGACGTGATGATCACATCGGCCGGCATACCTGCCGAAACACGGCCCTGGATCTCTTTGGGAATATCCTCTTCTGATACCTCGATACGGGCAAGGTAGTATGGCATTTCCTGCGGGTTCTCCGGGGTGATCACATCGTTTGAAACAGTTTGCACACTGCCAAGCATGATGGGTGTCAGCTTGGAGTTGAAGGCCGTAAAGCGGACTTCTGTCTTCAGACCAGGTGAAACATTGTCGATATCACGCGGAGAAACCCGCGCATTTATAATCAGCTCCTCATTTTGGGGAACCAGTTCCATGAGAACCTCTCCTGCCCCGATGACAGAATCGACGGTATGCACTTGCAGGTTCTGGATCGTACCTGACCCGGGTGAACGAATTTCCGTTCGCGACATGACATCCTTGGTAATCTTGAGACGCTGTGTTTGTTCGACGATTTCAGCGCGGACGTTTTCAAGATCCGAATTTGCCCGCTCCTGATACTCTTGCTCAAGACGAATAATCTCGTACTCGGTTTCGCTGATTACGATCTGTGTCCTGGCAATTTCACTGATCATACTGCCAAGCTGCGACTCGATCTGGATCAAGTCATCCTCTCGCTCTGAGAGAAGATTGCTCTGAATGAAGCCGCGTTCCTCGCCGCTGCGCATGCGATCAAGCAGTTCTTGATAGTTTGCCAGGCGCCGTTCCAGAGCAGATCTTTGAAGCTCAAGACCTTTGATCTGGGATTTGGTCTGATCTATCCGGGTGTTCAGGATACTGGTTCGTGATTTTAGAATGGACCGACGACCTTCAAAAAAGTCTCTTTGATCGGCAATCGCAGATTTCACCTCTTTCGAAATATCAGAGTTTTGAAGATCAGTCGGTATTTCAAGGCTTTCCGCGAGAGATCGCTCCGCCAGAAGTCGCGCCTCGATCACGCGCGCGACATTGATACGCGTATCTATAGCGTGGCGATTTGAGCGTGATTCCACATCACTGAGGCGCAACAGAACGTCGCCCTGTTCTACAATATCCGCTTCCTTAACTAGGATTTCACTAACGATGCCACCTTCGAGATGCTGAACGACCTTACGGTTTCCTTCCAGGGAAATCGTTCCGGGTGCGGAGACCGCACTGTCGAGCTTTGCCATCGATGCCCAGCCACCCATGACACCAAATGTCAGGAAGATAATGACATAGCCCGCGATGGCGACGGGCCGTGTGCCAGGTTTCTTGCTCATCTGTGATGCATCCTTGTTCTTATGCGGTCTTTGAACAGTGCATGCTCAGGATCCACGTAAACCGTCAAAACGGGAATCATTCTCAATTCCGTTTCGCGTCGGCCTTCGTCGAGAGGCTCACAACAGAAGGAGCCTTATCTGCCGCAGGCTGGGACGTCTTTTCAGCGGGTGCAGGCTCATTTGCCGATTGGGCAAAGACTTCCTTGGTGGGACCGAATTTCTCGACCCTGCCATTGACCAGCATCAGGACCTTGTCAGACAGGGCAAGCAGGTTGGTCTTATGCGTTACTAGAATAACCGTTGCGCCCTTCTTCTTCAACTCCTGAATACAGATCGTCAATGCTTTCTCTCCCAAGCCGTCCAGGTTCGAATTGGGTTCGTCAAGCACAACAAGGCTGGGGAACCGGTAGACAGCGCGTGCAAGTCCGACACGCTGGCGCTGCCCCCCTGACAGGAACATGCCGCCATCACCGACATTGGTTTCATAACCACCACTGAGGCTCTGGATCATCTCATGAGCCCCGGACAAGGTTGCTGCTGCCACGATGTCGGCATCCTTGGGATCTTCTTCCATACGCGAGATGTTTTCAGCTATGCTGCCAGCGAACAATCTAACATCCTGAGGTAGATAGCCCAAATGCCGACCCAGTTGCTCGGGATCCCAATGGTGCATTTCGGTGCCATCAAGACGGACAACACCACCTGCCGGAACAGATGCACCAACAAGATGTCTCAGCAATGTTGATTTACCAGACCCGCTTGGTCCGATGACCGCCAGCACTTCGCCCGGCTTTACAGCAAAGCCAACGCCTCTCAGCAGTGCCTCCCGTGTTCCGGGAACCGTTGCAAAGAGCTTGTCGACGATGAGCTGGCCCTTTGGATCTGGAAGCTCTATGCGCTCCGCCTCGTCATCAACACGGGTGAACAATTCCTTGAGGCGCGCATGCGCAGAACGTGCTGCGACGAACTGCTTCCACTGACCAACGGCTTGTTCCACGGGGGCAAGGGCCCGTCCCATCACGATCGATGCCGCGATCATGATCCCCGGAGAAATCAATTGCTGGATTGCCAGATATGCCCCAACGCCGAGGATACCGACCTGCAGGCCCATACGAACAAATTTCGACGTGGCAACAATCAGGCCACCACGGTCGCTGGCCTTGGCCTGGTGCGAAAGCATATTGTCATGTTGTTTGAGCCAGCGCTTGGTCAGCTGCTTTTCCATGCCGAGCGCACGAATGACCTCGGCATTCTGCATGGTTGTGTTCACGAAATGCGAGGCACCCTGCGCCGCCTGACCAGCCTCTTGAAGCGTGTTGCGCGTCGCGAACTCATTGGCAATGGCCAGCGCGAAAATGACCAGGGCGCCCGCTGTCGCCACGAAGCCCAGCCAGGGATGGAACGCAAAGCACAATGCCAGGAAAAGCGGCACCCAAGGCGCATCGAAGAAGGCAAGGATTCCCTGCCCCGTCATAAACTCCCGAACCTTGTCGATATCGCTCAGGGAAATTTCCGAGCGGCTGCCCGGAGACGCGGTCTTCTGCGTCACAACCCGGTGGAAGACCGGGCTTGCAATGACTTCATCGAACTGCATACCCGCCCGCACAAGCAGACGTGTTCGGACGAATTCCAGCAACCCGTAACAGGCCAGCATCCCGATCGCGATGATCGAAAGCATGATCAAGGTTGTCTCGTTGCGGCTCGACAGCACCCGATCATAAATCTGCAGCATGTAGAGCGGGCCGACGAACATCAACAAGTTGATGAAGAAGCTGAACACGAGCGTGGTGAGCAACGTCGCTCGGAACCTGCCGTAAGCGAGCTGAAGCGCGTTCTTTTTCCGCATGAATGCTATTCCTGAAGCCAATGCCGCAATTATGATATCACGGCGTGTTTGGTTATTCTATCAGACCGGTGATTTCAGCCCCAATATAAAGACCGAATGTGCCAAGATTCTCTTACTTTATTTACACCGTGATTTCCAGTGTCAGCACCAGAATCTCAGTTCGGCCTTGCAATAGAGGCACGGTCCGTTCGCGACTGCACCCAAGACGGCCAGAGCTCGTCAGACCACTTGGCAATCTTGTACTGGGAATGGACAACTGCCATCCACTGGCGCAGCGTCTCCTCGTTAAATGACAGGGTTTGCCTAACCTCTTCATCGTCCTTGAGATCGAGCGCAATCAAACGCCTGCTCCACCGAAGCCCTACCTTGGTCACAAGTACGGCGGCATCCTTTTTTTTCTCTTTTCGAAGCGAAGTGGACCCCGATTTTTGCTTTCTAAGCCGGTCCACGGCCGCCGCTTGGTTGAAGCGCTGAAAGGCACCCTTTGACGAGGCCGATACAGACCCATGGTTAACCGATACGGCCGTCTCCAATCTTTTCAACAAGGCCTGAACCAGCTTCCCCATCAACCGTCGCGTCAGCAACAATTCCTGTACGTCGCCCGAGGTCAACTTGATCAAGAGTCGAATGCGATCTTCGCGGGCGTCATATACCGTTGTGAAACGATCAACTCTGGACACGGCGGCGCGCGGCTCCTGGATCAGCTGTCACCCGTCTCGTCTTGAATTTTCTGGACCAGATCTCTTGCATAGGCTTTGCGTGCCGTCTGAATCGTGGCCACTTCCCGGCGCAGCTCATTCAGCTTGCGATCACAGAAGGTTACGTTCGCGAGCCTGTTACGGGCGTCCTCGGAAAGGTTGTCCGTCTCGTATTCCTTGCCGTCGATTTCGACCTTCGCCATGATACTGTTCTCCTTTGTTGAACTGCTTTCGGATCCTGCCTTCTCTATAAAAGTCACAGCGCAGGTTCAACCGACCTGTCGCCTTGAGCCCGCATCCGTGCCTGCGTCCTTGGTACAAAACCTGTCAGGTCAAAACACCGATGCAGGCAAGCCTTCCGGACACTGGGCCAGCCGTAAGCGACAGATGCCCTCACCGCCCCCTGCCCGGCTCTTTCAATTCTGAACGCACTGCCGGCTTTGGGCGGCTCTATGTGCTCTCTCTTGACCTTCAAACGCGCTGTTCCGGGCAAAGAGGGGAACGGAAGTGCATGAGTTGGGCAAATAACAATAAGAAAAGGCCCCGCCTGGTGACGGGGCCTTGAGAACGGACGGCACCGGAGAGAGTGCCGTCCATCTGGATCATTCGATCAGGTGAAGGTGAAGTCGCTTGCGGCAAGCGAACCAAGCTGGTCGGCAGCACCAAGGAGACCGATCTCGTACTCAGCCACGTTGAAGGCTTGTGCACCGCTCGAAAGCTCGGCGAGGTTGAAGTAGCCGTCACCGAAACTTCCGCCATCATCATCGAAAAGCACCTGAAGGTCGGCGCCAGCTCCGTTGAAGTTGAAGGTACCGTTGTCCACATCGTAGTCACCAGTACGGACAACTACTTTTGTAACATCTCCAGAGCCGAGGGAACCGAAGAACTCGGCATCGCCCAGGGTCCCAAAACCGTCACCATTGAAGACTGCGATACTAAAGTCTTGAGTGCCGTTGCCATCAATCTCGATCGTGTCGCCACCCGGGGTGAAGTCCGTGATCACGTCCTGACCAGGCTGATTAGCATTCGCGTTATTGGTAGACTTGCCGGTGTCATCGAAGGGACCACCAGTGTTCAGGTCAAAGAAGAAAGTGTCGTTGCCATCACCACCGGTCAGGAAGTCCCCGAACGGTCCGGACGGATCGTTCAGACCACCATCAAGGAAGTCATTATCAGCGCCGCCATCAAGGGAGTCATTACCATCACCACCGAAGAGGTCGTCATCACCAGCGCCACCGTTGAGGATGTCGTCCCCGTCATTACCGATGAGCTCGTCGTCCCCATCGTTACCGTTCATAATGTCATCACCGGAACCACCTTCGATAACATCGTCTTCATCGGTGCCTTCAACGGTCGACCCGACGGTCGCACTGGTGAAAGTGACGGTGACACCATTTTCGGTCAGGCCAGAGAAGTCCATATCCTCGAAGGCTTCGTCCTGGAAGTTCAACGGTTCGAGAGTTCCGTCGCCCGAGACGGTCAAGGTCCCGCCCTGCACATCCATATCGATGTCATCTATGCAAATGACAGAATCATCTTCCGTGACGATTGTCATCATCTCGATGTCTTCGACGTCGATCTCGTCAATGTAGATGAAAGCATCATCATCCGCGCTGATGTTGACTTCACTGACAGTCGCCCCGTCACTGTTGCCATCGTCATCGCCATCGATATCCCCAACGTAGATGTCAGCACCGACGGACAGGATGTTGATGTTGCGAAGCTCGTTGGCGTCTTCCTCTGCGCCGATGTCGCCCACGTAGATATCACCATTCACGGACGCAGTGATAGAGATCTCTTCGAGATTGCCTGCATCATCAATGAAATCCTGGGCGATGCCTTTTTCTGGCCCCGTGTAATCAAGGAAAAGATCACCCGCATCCGTGGTTTTGATCGTCAGGGTCTCTAAGGCGTCGCTTTCTTCCATTCCACCTTGAGTAAAGATCGAGCCGTCACCATCATTAAGGTTGCGAATAACAAGATTTTCAGTGATCTCGTCCCCTTCTTCATTGCCAGGGTTCGCACCGAGATCAAAACCATCCTCAATGATCATCTCCTGTTGACCGTCGAAGAGGAAGGTCACCTCTTCGGCACGATCAATGTAGAACTCTTCGATGTACTGAGTGCTACCAGTGTTGTTCTGCCACGTGACGGTCAGATCATCTTGGTCAAATTGATCGTCCGTGATGTCATCGTAGCCGATTTCCCAGATGTTGCCGAAATCACCACCGAATTCTTCACCACCGGTTTCACCTGTGATCAAAAGATCGGTAAATGTGCTGTCTGCATCCACGATTTCAACGCCAGTATTATCAGCAACATTTGTAATCTCGATGGTGTGCATGTCATCCACGTCATCGAGATCGAGCTGTGCGTTGTCCTGGAAGTCCAACTCAAACTTTTCGAAGCTTTCCGAAATCGGCTTGCGGTTGCCTCCAGATGTAAATGTCGCCACGAGCGTGTCTTCGCCCGCGCCGCCATCCAAGATGTCCTGAGCAGACGATGACCCGAGCGTGTTGCCCATGTCATATCTGTCGTCACCCGAACCACCGATTGCGGTGATGGCTTCGGTGGAATCCGACATGTTCAGATCCAGATCAGCTTCTGCATCCGAGCCGTCCACCGTTGTGATGCCGGCGTCCAGAGGACCGGTGATGGTGAAGGTGCTACCATCGTTGCCACCGCTGAGGTTGAGCGTCTCGAGACCTTCAACATTCAGGTTGGCCACCTCCGACTCGATGCCTACCGGGTCCTCGATTTCCAAGTCGACGGTCTCGATGCCATCTCCGGTAATACCAAAGTTCTCTGCGGTGATGGCCACGGATCCGAAGACTTCGTTGAGGCCCAGGGTCTTCTGAGTTGCACCAGCTGCGTTTTGCTGATCGAGGTTGAACTCGGTGGTAACAGTCGGATCCGTTTGATCCTCGACGGCCAGGTCGGTGCCTTGGATGTCATCGATGAGCACGTCGACTTCCGAATCCTCGACGGTGATCTTGCCGACGTCCCAGTTGCTCGTGTCGACGAGGAGCGGGTTCGGGCCGGATTCGTCTTGTGCCCTGATGATAACCTCACCCGCGTTGATGGTCAGGCCGCTCGGCGGGTTTTCGTCGAGATTGAGGATCACGGTATCGGCTTCGAACGTGCCAGCGGACGCAATATCTTCGCTGTCCAGCTCGAGGGTGGTTGGCTCCACTGGCTCCGGTGTGTTGACCTCGTCGATGAAGTCCTGCGTTTCCTGCTTCGCAGCATCAACCGATGCCTGCGTCTCA
>Ga0307966_1002774_pt1 | contig 13239 bp, 11 predicted proteins | sample OrgLakmetagen646_FD_203141 | JGI IMG/M metagenome (GOLD analysis project Ga0307966, IMG submission 203141) | Saline water microbial communities from Organic Lake, Antarctica - #646 | ecosystem: Environmental > Aquatic > Non-marine Saline and Alkaline > Saline | place: Antarctica: Organic Lake... | reverse complement strand
AGGGACATAAAGAGCAGAGCAACAATATGAAATACAAGCAGATCAGAAATAATCAGCACTTTAATACTGTGCACAAAATCCAAACAGGGGGCTACATAAATATTAAAAGTTAGCTTGCACGAGGCCCACGTCTGCGGGCTGCAAACATGCTCATATTTTCACTTTTTACCTCTCCTCCGTAAGAAGTTTTTGTTCTATTGAGCATGGTAATACGCAAAATAAAGTCCAAGGATTACCAAACCGCGATCTACAACTGCTCAGAGGTGAGAGCATCTTAAGAGCATCAAAATCACAAAACATGCTCTGGACAAACATGAGCAGGACACAACCCTGCCTCAATCACGTATTCCCTGGCTTTGCAGGCCCTTTTTATTAGACATTAGACAGACAAGCAGTGAGAAGTCTAGGTGGTCCGCCGAGTCTTTTCACGTCGGGCGACTATCTCACTCATCACACTTGCATCTTGGCACGCTTTCATCGTTTTCACATGCTCCCATTCGTCATCCCTGTGCACAAAGTGTGTTTATGCACTTGGATTGAGTGTGCAGTGTGATTAAATGCTCGTGGTTTGACCGTGCACTGTGTGTCTTATGCACATGGTTTGAGTGTGCTTCTGACTGCACAATGCAGAACACCATAAACCAACTATATGCTTTCATGCCGTCGTGCGATACAAACTGCAGTTAAGTAGTTACGTAAAGCAAACACACCTGATGTTGGCAAACACGTCATACAAGGTGTCACAGGGCGGATCCCGGCCAGCTATGCTTGCATCAGTCTGGAACTCATCTAGCCTGCGTACATAAGGCGTGTTGTGCATGCAGCCTGTGCCTATCGTGTGCTATGTGTGTTGTGCAGGGCAGGCAGCCTGTGCCTATGTGAGCCTATGTGTGCCGTGCAGGGTAGGTCGTGCCTATTTGAGCCCATGTGTGTCATGCAGGGCAGCCTGTGCCTGTGTGAGCTTATGTGTGTCATGCAGGGCAGCCTGTGCCTATGTGCGCCTATGTGTGTCGTGCAGGGCAGCCTGTGCCTATGTGCGCCTAAGTGTGTCATGCAGGGCAGCCTGTGCCCATGAGCGCCTATGTGTGTCATGCAGGGCAGCCTGTGCCTATGTGCGCTTATGTGTGTCATGCAGGGCAGCCTGTGCCTGTGTGAGTCTATGTGTGTCGTGCAGGGCAGTCTGTGCCTATGTGAGCCCATGTGTGTCGTGCAGGGCAGCCTGTGCCTATGTGCGTCGTGCAATGCGGCCTGTGCCTACGTGTGCCCACAGGGAGCGTGCCAAGTACTATTGCCTATGTGTCCAGGAGCGGGGGAATTTTAGCCCATGGGATCGATCAATGTTTTGCAGCAAGTCACTAGAGGAAGCAGGTGCTGTCTGTTATGCGTCATCGCATTCAAAGCATAGAAGCACAAAAAGGGCACACGTGCACAATCAGAAATAGGCACAAAGCTGTTCCTGAATTTCCAACTAATCCCTGCACGTGTGTGTGTGTGTGTGTGTGCCTCCTCAGCTGCTCCCATATTTTGTCGTACTTGGTCAGTACAAACCTCAAACTTCAGGCATGCGGATAACTCCAATTGGCAATTGGATTTTTCCCATTTCACATAACAATCACGACTTGATGACTGCAACGCATGTGTTCACACCAATTTAGGGCTTGTAAAGTCCAGGCTTTCAGTGCACAGCCAAAGGCAACTAATGCTCACTAGTACTTCCATGCACTCCACGCCATGCTTTGCATCAGACTTACATGTACAGATCACCTCGGTAGTTTTTACACCTACATGTACTGACACACACACACAGTATTCTACACTTACATGTACCTCGGTAGTATTCTACACTTACATGTACAGATCACCCCGATAGTATTCTACAGCGCATTGTGGGGGGGTCAGGCTCTTAAGGAGGTCCGCATTGGCATCCACAAACTCGCCTGAAAGGTTATTGTAAAGTACAAGCCACTGTTGATCTTGTGCATGGCCGGAGCTGTCGTGCTTCTTGTGCATCGCTGCAGCTGTCGTGCTTCTTGTGCATAGCCGCAGCTGTCGTGCTTTTATACATGGCATTGCAGCATCCACGCTGTGTGGTTCTACCACCCCACTCTCCTAGTGGTCTCTACCATTCAAATGATCTAAGTTTCAAACAAAAAGACAACCGCAGAGGATTTTGAGCCACATACACCCTCTGTTACCTCTGTGTCTCTTGCAACAATGTTTCGTGCAAGTCATGCATTTGTGTTTCATTTGTGTCCTGCATTGACCCCAGAAAGTCCACCGTGCACATCGCTGTCGATATCTGATCTCGCCAATATTCACACACACTATGTATGTGTAGGGTTGGCCAGAACCATACATAGATACGGTGTGTATACGGTATTTTTGGCAGAGAAATCGCCAAACATACGGTCATATATGGTGAACATATACGGTCCTGGCCAACCCTATGTATATGAGCTGCCATACCGCACCGTTGCTCACCATATGTGTCCACCGCATGTGCTTCGAGGAGCTCACTGAAGTTGTAGGCCACAGCAGGAGACAGGATGTAGGTGGCAACCTGTTGTTCACGTGTGCGTGCATGTGGGTTTTAGTTTGTACTGCAAGGTGGCAATCTGTTTGTGCACGTGCGCGTGCATGTGGGTTTTGGTTTGTATTGCAAGGTGGCAGTGGATGTTTTACAAGGATACCAATGAAAGTAAGTGGCGACCTGCTTCTGCACATGTGCATGTCGGCGGTAAAAAAGCAGGTCACTGATATGCAACGAAGAGTGAGTGTGGTGGATTGCTAGCATTGCAGTGAACTAGAGCGGAACATAAGGTGTAAGCATGAGAAATGTGGTCATTTGAGGATACGTGCTGCACCTCTTTGTTAGACCGGTGCACCTTTATCAAGGTCCGAGGGCAACTCTGAGCAATTAGAAGCTACCTTACCAACCAATGGAACACACAAGCTCCATGCCTTTGGTCCCTCAAGCCTCAAGCCCAGACACAGTTATTCCGTTATACCCCTCAATCATTTTGTAATAGCCTACATGGCGCGCATGGAGTCATGGAGCTGCAAAATTCCTGTATGCAAATTAGACCCTGCGCCGGTTTGGTAGCTTGACCGTATTGTTTTCTCCTTTTGTATAGGCAGTGCGCCCATGAAGCTTTGCATGTCATCTGGGCAGCGAGCAATCAGTTTGGACATGTGATTCCTAGCCCTCTGATGATTGTACCCAAAGGAAAGGAGAAATCGACTCAGGCAATGAAAACAACTCCCCAGCTAGTTCAAGGAAAAGGAGGAAGCAAATGCGTGTACCAGTACCCAATAGTAGACCAGGGTTGTATGGTTAACTTAAACCCTCAGCCCAAACCCTAACCCAGGCAACGAAAACAACTCCTCTCACTACTTAAGGAAAAGGAGGAAGCAAATGCGCGTACCAGTACCCAATAGTAGACCAGGGCTGCATGGTAGCCGCAGAATCGATCAAACCACAGCTGGTCGCCACCAAGAGCTTCCATTATCTGGGAAGACGCGTGTGTGTGCGTGTACGTGTGTTTGGTGTGTGTGCGTTTGTGTGTATGTTTGGTGTGTGTATGTTTGGTGTGTTTATGTTTGGTGTGTGTGTGTGTGTGTGTGTGTGTGTGTATGTGTGTGTGTGTCTCATCAGAGCTTGCATGGGCTTGAACAGGTTCAAGATCAGGTCAAGGGCAATCCCAAGTATTTTCTAAACCTTAAGGATCTGTATAAGTGAAAGCATACACGCAATATGGGACTTTGAGTACAGGTGTCTATACAAGCATGTGTGCAATAAAGTCGTTTGCAAGTGGTGCCTACAATTGTTTCTCCCATGGGGCCCAATGCAATCGCAAAAGCTCAACTAAATATGGGCACTAGGCACACTCCTTGCCTTTATAAATTCCTTAGTAAGTATTGTCCTATAATTGCGGGCTAGGCACACTTCTTGTCCTCATAATTTCCTTATAAAAATAAAAGTATTGCGTCATGTGAGCAATAGTTGGGCGTTCTCCTTCTGAAGACATCAGGCACTGTCAAGTTGGCTTGGTATAATCGTATTGCGGCATCATGCACGTCGTTGGCCATCAGCAAGTGTGAGCAAATGTTGAAAGTCCTTCTTAAGCGTATGCTGATAGTTACCAGCGTCGACTCTCGCTCTAAACGCACTCAGCGGGTTTGCACTCAACAGTACATTACACTGCCAGTCCTCCTTTCAATGATGGCTTTATCTGTAACATCTGTAAACCATGTCAACCTTGTAGTCACACTCAGCGTGTTCACACCCTCAACAGTACACACAGTACACACCTGCAGGTGGTGGAGCTCATTCCACTCTTCAGCAAAGTGGATCTTGCGCAGCTCAGCAGCAGCTCTCCACCAACCTAAGCAGCAGCAAGGAGAACGGTAAATGAGACTGATGTAAAAATGTAAGCGCCTATGCTGTCAAAAATCAGGACATGTATAGGGTTGGCCGGACCCGAATATATACGCCGTATATGACCGTATGTTCGGTGATTTCCCAGCCAAAAATGCCTATAAATACCGTATATATATGGTTCTGGCCAACCCTAGACATGTATCGTATGAAGGGGAGCAGAGAGCCGCCCAGGTAGAACCCGATCTCAATTGTTTGATCAGTTGCTTGTGTGTTGCCACTGCTAGCACATGCTGGTTGAGGCCGTTTTTTAAGGGGAGCAGCAGAGCAAAAGTCATTCCAGACAGCTTTGATGCCTAGTAGCAAGCCTTCTTGCGTTAAAACACCCAGTCAGGGATCTTTATATACTGTCATTAAGGTTCAACACCGAGTTTGGCCAAGCCTCCAATATGACAGGCATCCATTGCACCAAATGCTGAGATCAGATTGATTTTGCTGAGCTTTCCATCACAGAGGCTGACCACATGACAGTCTTGAAAGTACCATTTTCAGAGTGTTGTTTAAGCATGTTTGCAGCACGGCTTTCTCTTTACTTTGCATCAAGGGCAGGTGGCAAGACATGCTGAACGACCTCACTTTTTGGTGTGTCTGTCTGTGTATATTGTGTTTGCTTTGTGCTTGACTTTATGTCATAAAACAATTTTGAATGTTATAATTGGGTTGCAGTGGGTCATAGTTTGACCCATCTTTGACTTTTGATTCCTGCAGATATGATCAGGTAACATGGCTCTAAGGTCTCACCAACAACAGGTGTTTTTGCTCAGAACTCATGCAATGGTTTTCATTTACTGTATGCCTCAGTCCAAATAATAAATAATAAACAAATACTCGTCTGGGTGCTCTGGCTGGTCAGATACATCACAGGGGTGCTTGAAAGGTAAGATATGCGCTGTGGTCGGTCAGACACATGGGAGGCAGCTCTGGGTCTTAAGCGCTTCAGGAAGACGCATACCAAAAATTAGTTGTGTTGCTGAGTCCTATTTCGTGCTCCTCGAAACGTTGTTCTTCATCGTGCTGCTGTTGCGCTTATGAAGCATACATATGCTCACACACTATTTTCTGCTCACCCCCCCAGAGGGGGCTATCTGACCCTGAAATGGGGGTGTTTTTCAAATGTTCCCAGAGTGTGCGTGCCCCCATTGGCTACAACTAGACCTGGTACTATTGGCTCCATAGCAGTTGAGTTTCATTGTAGCCAATGAGGTCACTTATGCCTAATCGGCCGCGGCGTGAACCTTACTTTTCAGGCACCCTTGTGCTGGATCTGACCAAAAGCTGCACCAAATCATGTGATTAAAATTGCATTTTACTTAATTCTATAAATAACATCATTGCAAGAAAAATGAGGGGAAAAGATCCAGTGGTTGGTGAGATATAGAATTCCAGCCATTTCCCATAGAGAAAATCATGAGAAAATCAGCCAAGAAGGTGCCAAAAAGGTCATTTTTTGACCTCCTTGTATCCTATTTTGGGACATGCAGGATGGTCGCATGGTATTAGGAAGTCATAAATACCTAGTTTTGGGAATGAAAAATGGTCCCATGGCGGAGCTGTGGGCACATTTGAGGTGATCTGAGGCCAGAAGTGTGATCTGGGGTCATCCGATTTTCACCATTTTTTGGTGAACGTAATCTTTATTGACAAACTTTAGGTTGACATGGCTGCATGTGGGAAAGAAAACCAGGAAGGAGCATTTCCTGCAATTTGGCCAGTCAACCCCCTCTGTCACCCCGCCCAAAACAATTGTGCGACAACACTTTGCAGTGGCGGTGGTTTGATCTGATGCTGCAATTGAAGGGTGCCAGTCCTGGCACATGTACACTAGAAACGTTTAAAGAGCATGCTCGATGTGGGCCCCACTCGGCCTTTTCTGTTGCTTTTGTTATGCTACACCAAGCATCTAAGCCACACTTACTTATATCACACTGAAAGTGTGCTATAATTGAGTAACTAGGAGATATGTTATACCAAGCGTCTAAGTAAGTACCATCATGCAGAAAAGTCACCTAGCGTCTCATACAGGTGGATGCAGCTGATGTAGGAAAAGTATGGCATGCGCGCCACAGTTTCCAAGAACCAAAAGCGTTGAATGGGCCTGCAAAGGTTTTTGTAGCAGACAAGTAAAACCAGAGGATTATTGAGCATGTCCAAAATGTCACTTTCTTGCAATGCTTTCAGGGGCAACCACATGCCAATTCACCGACTTGGAAAAGCCTAGTTTCAATGTGGATCTGACACTATAAGCTACCGTAGTTTAAATAATGTCCCCCTGTGTACAGATCAACAGGACGACACCGCACACACACAGGGCACCTGCAACCTGGTACTAAGCTTACCGTGGAAATGGAATATACCTCATCAACCACTATCTTGATTACATATCTTGTAGCAAGCTTGTTAATTGTAACAATTCTAACATAAGTAAAACAACTGAAATTGATGCAGCAGGTGATCTGATATGAAGGTTTAGAAGCAGACAGTAGGTTTCACGCCACACCCAATTGGACACATTTTCTTAAAAGGGTGCCTTTCACACTCAGCTGCTTTGGGAACCTTATGCCAATGGTATAACAATGCCAAGCTTGAAATGAGCCAGTCGTGGGACGCACAACCTTGGAACATCTGAAAAGGTTTCCCATTTTGAGCCTCAAATCACCCTATCTGACACGGTACTGTTCAGAAAGAGCAATTTGGGTGACAGTGGGCATACAGCTTACAGGGTCTCAAAGCAGAGGACAGCGGCCAAGCAGCAGCATGAGTACCGCTACCAGACAAAGTAAACTATTTAACAAGGAAGCATTCTCTGGAGACCGGCTTCCCGGGTCTCAACGCACAATGTGGCACAGCCCAGCAGCAACACAGGTGTCTGACACGGTGTCCTGTAAACTTATGAAAGTTGACAGCATATGCTGACAAGGGTCAGAAGCCTTCAGGAGGAGTCCTTCCCTAGAGCTAATTCCAGCTTGATCCCCAATACTGTTTGGATGGAGCCAACCTAAAACGATTGCATTGCTGTCAAAGGACAACTGATTCCTCTTCTCACCTGTTGCTGAAGATGACATCCAACAAGAAGCACACAACGTTGTAGAGCGCTCGGGAGTACCAGGGCGACAACACCTAGGAACGTGGCAGGGGGGGAATTGCTGGGATTTTCACCAGAAGCTTGCCCAAAATTTGATGGAGATCACAAAAATCATATGAAGACTCCTTTGGCAAGTGGAAGGCCTTGGGGTTAGTGTGTTTGTATGTGTGCTATATTTTTGCTTGCGTGTGTCATGTGTGTACACGTGCACACATTATGATCATTCATACTGACAGAACTCAAAACCTGCTGGCCTTACATTGAAGGCATAATAAACAAAAACAAAAGTCAAAATTTGGGAGAAGTGGTGCTCTGAAAGCAAGCTCTAGCACAACAGTACAAGATAAGATCACACCTTTCCTCCTGCCTTCTCCCTCTTTCTTTCACGCTCCATGATTGCCTCATCGCTCAGCATGAGGCCCTTCAGCTTCTCTCGTATCTGTAGGCCATTTATGCAAACATTGTAAACACTCGGTTGTGAAATGCAGCTGGTCTGTGTGTGTAGGAAATACACGGAATAAATAAGCAGTTGGCATCCGATAAAAACTTTGGGAGCAGTCTGTACAAGTTGCCTGACCCCATTGGTTGGACAGTCATCTGTTGCCTACAAATCGTCTATTCTGTTCCTTGCCTGTGTGACTGCTGCATGTTCTATAAGTCAACTGGTTGCGCTCTCTGTCTCACCAATGCGCTCCGTCTCACCAATGCGCTCTGTTTCACCAATGCGCTCTGTCTCACCAATGCACTCTGTTTCATCAATGCGCTCCGTCTCACCAATGCGCTCTGTCTCACCAATGCGCTCTGTCTCACCAATGCGCTCTGTCTCACCAATGCGCTCTGCCTCACTAATGCGCTCTGTCTCACCAATGCACTCTGTCTCACCAATGCGCTCTGTTTCACCAATGTACGAGCTGGTAACAATGGCTGTTTTGCTGCAGTGAGTACCTGGTTGCGCTCTCCCTTCTGTTCCGCAGATGTAGGTGCAGAGATTGCATCATCACGTGCTTCCGGGGAAAGCACTAGCTTAGGCAGCACGCCTGCTCTCTCTAAGGCGTGGTCAAGGCTTGCAAAGCCACGCACTATTGACTTGCCCAGTGAGTATGCAGCCTGCAGAAACGCGCAGGAGGGCACGGTGAAAAGATAGCCGCTTCTTGCATCAACGCAAGTTTTGCCATTAAGAGGCGTGAAAGAAGAATGGTTGTCATAGCGTCTAGACGCTCACATCATGACCTAGTCTTCACAAATCTACTATGAGCAAATGCTTGCAAGAAAGGTCATAATGAGGCCTTGCAGCACGTTCAAACAGCAGGTATTGGTACAGGTTAACAAACAACACAGGCGATGTAGAGCGTGTTGTAACAAACCCTTGTAACTAACCCTTCCTTCCTAACCAATCTCTCTCTCTCTCTCTCTCTCTCTCTCTCTCTCTCTCTCTCTCTCTCTCTCTCTCTCTCTCTTGCCTTGAGCTGTGATCAGCAATTTCTTGTTCATAGTCATGTTAGCTGTGGGTATTACGTGCAAAAACAATTATAACCTGGCAGTTTTTCCGACTTCACAGCAAAAGGAACAAGGCAAAAGAAAGCAGTTTAACCAACAGTGTTCTCTGCGCTTGCATCTACAAACATTATATGGAAAACTTGTTTTGGCGGATAAATCTTTATACATTGAGGACAGGAAGTCACCCTACCAACAAGAAAAGTGTAATCAGGAATAAAAATAAAGAACGTGAAATAATTCAAGGCAAAGAGTTGAGGCATGCGTCATTATCAGGGTGTGCCACGTCATCTCTACAAGCAACAAGCGAACATAGATAGGTCAGTCATGTCTTGTCCCCAGGTATGGACAAGAACTAGTTTTGTACTAGCGTGGAACGTGCTGCACACACCTTGCGTATGGCAGAGTCTGCAGGCCTTCTGCTTGCCACCCCAGCATACTCATCGTAACGCACAGACACGCGGAGGCTCTCTAGTTCCTGCTTGAAGTTTTCAACCTGCTCACACAAAACAGGTAGCTACCAAGTATGCACAGGTCAAATACTGTTTAGACCCTAAATGACCGCATATTTGGACTTTGTTCCCTGCTACAATTTCGCCGATACACAGATACGGATCTATCAAAACGAACACTCGTTTAAGCGGTATGTGTAAGTAGTTGCGTATACATAGCATCATGGTCCAACAGGATTTAGAGCCAAGGCAACCAAAGGGCCTCCTTGACTTTCATGAGCTTAAATATTTTGTACTTTCGTGTAAGCTTTACCATTGCTTTACGACAAAGCAACAAGCAACTAGCTACATGCATTTTGCACGATGTTTTATGACTGCTACGCTAGCGTGATGAAGAGTTGAAATATAAACAGTTGTGCAAGTTAGGTAATGACGCACATACAAGCAATTTCCAGAACACACATATACACACGTCTTATATCACACAATAAAAGTTGCAAGCTGCACAAGTATTGCCATGAGCTATACAAACAAAAAACCCAAGCCTCCGAAGCCTCCTGCAATCCTTTAAGCCTCCTGCAATCAATGCGCCTGAACACGAGCTGCTCGCAATTGTGTAGGGTTGGCCAGAACAATATGTATACGGTGTATATACGACGTTTTTGGTAGGGAAATCACCAAATATACGGTTATACAAGGTGTATATACATATATATACATAATATAGACATAGATGGTTCTGGCCATTCCCGCATTGTGCATATGTCACTACCAGCAGAGTCTTTTCTCTTAATTTATTCTTGTTCTTTTCATTTGTTGCAATAAAGACAACCACTCCCCACCTACCGCAAGTGTGATGCCTGAAGAAGGGATGGTGCCGTCTTTTGACATGTACATCCGCCCGACCCCACTTCGGTAACCGTAGTCATAGCACATCACCTGATGGCGTAAAGTGTTGAGGTTCATAACTGAGGTCTTACACACATTGGCAGGCAAACGCGTTGGCAAGCAAAGGCGGTGGCAGACGCCGCAAAGTATATGTGAGCAAGCACTCCACCCAAATCGGTGCAGCTGCGATACCCTTAAATTTGGCTAACACTCAACACGACGTAAGAGAGAGGATCGCTTGACTATGTATAGCAGGCAAGAAGTGGACACTGGTAGATTTAGGAAGTAGTGTTGATAATTGATTGCCATAGAGAAACGACAGTCTGTACCAGCAGGTTGCATTTCTTATCTGAGCACTCTTTTATTTGGTGTAAGCTTGTATGCAACACGGTGTGTACAACATCATGGTACAACATAGAAAAACCAGCTGTGGGAGGAGTTGTTTGCATGCTGCACTACCCATACTTCCCAGTATACACAGGTGATTTGTGTAGAAGTTGCTGCAAGCCGAATTACTTTTAAGGTTCAAGAGTGTGATCGTGCATAGTGCATAGTGCGTAGGCATACAAAGGACACCTGCAAATATTGCCCTGTATGTCCTGCTTCAAGTTCAGTACGGATACGTCTTTAGTGGAGCAGTGCTGTCTAGCTGACTCACTTATCGTGAATGCATTTAGATCACTATTTATCCATACCCCTCACGTTGAATAACACACGTGAATCATAAGGCGCACACACATTAATAATGCAATGATGCACATTTCAACGCACACCTGCTTTAGCTCGCCGTCTCGCTTGTCTATAAATACTGTTGTACTGCCGTTCATGTCTGACTCATCCACAGACTCCAGCTTGTACATGGATTTGTCAGAGGAAGAAGACCTGCGGCAATAAGAGACGTGGTGACATGTTGCTTCCAAACTTTTCATTTTAATAGCAAGTGAGGACTTGCCAATAATCTCCTATGTGCGTTGCTATCAAATTCGTGTCACATTGAACAAAAATATATGTGCTAAGGTAAGGGTCAAAGAGCATCTAAGATGCATACGTTAATGCGAACAGACCCCTCTGCGCAGAGCATGCTTGCATGGTCTTCCACCCCCTCAAATTAATGAATCGGAGGTGTAAATGTGGCGTGTCCGCACCTTGCAATTGCATGTCTTGCGTACAGCTGACGTGGTTGTGTTGCCTGCTGACACAGCCTGCTCACAACAGGAGTAAATGAGAGAAAGTGTAATGACTACCCACATACGTTGGGAGCGCTATGCAGGCAGCAGTTTGGGAGCCCTTGACTAACCTGCGTGAATGGCGACTCGTCCCGGTACCAGGATTACGCAGTCGGGTTTGCTGAGTGTGCAAGTTCATCGCTCCCAGAGCTTCGTGAACAGCTAACTAATAGTATTATCCAAATAGTATATTATCCAAATAGTTTATAATGGGGGTTTCCAAATTGGGATTACCACCTTGATACCTTCCACCTTTTTGGATTCTAGTGAGTGCAGTTTATATACATGTTTATGCGATATATGTGAAAGACCAATTGGGAACGATCTTGTCGGAAGAGTCTGAATAATATCTTCCGGAAAGAGTGATGTTACCCTGACAGGAAGACAACAAGCCAACAGGGCCAAGTTCCCCTGTGTGTAGTTTTTGCGAGGAATGAGTGATTCAAAGCTGGAGTCCCCCACCCCATAAGCAAGCACGTGCTCACTCGCTCGATACCTGAACACATTCACTGACTAAGAGAATTCCGCTGGAGGAGGTAGAGGCCCCAGGCGTGGTGTAGCGTGGCTTTCAAGCACACACAGGCCATCCTCTTCCCATGCTTTTGCTGCTCCTCAGGCGAGCATCTGCAGTACATTGTGCATGCCTTGATAGTAAGCAGAGACTTAACCCATGCAGGTGTATTTGCGACATGTCTCGTTGGTTCTGGTTGGAAATTTCTGTGTGGTGACGTGTGCGCCCTTGCCCCACTCCCGCACCCTCACGCGTGCACAACCACGCATGATCCTTGTTGCCTGCTTTCACATGCACATACAAAACAGCTCAACCTTAGGAGCATGCTTGGCTGGTCATGCGCACCATGCTACACGTGCATGCTTACACAACCATGCAGGCCTCCCTGCCCCATTTCAAACTGCAGGCACACAACATATGACGCAATTCCGCAGCATTGTGCACAAATATACATCTACACATACAAAAATGAGTTATTACAGCAGAAATTTCCAGATCGCCATGCTAAGCATGTCCCAACCCTCCTGCTTAGCACCACACAGGCACTGCCCAGTGAGTGGACCAAGGTCACATACAAGAAGGGAGGTTTCCCGAGGAATGTTGAAGCTGAGGCTTACGGGCTATCTGAAGAGGATTGTCAGGAGCAGCTGTTCTTGGGTAGGTGCATTCCCCCACAGCCCTTCAGCGACCAGGAGCTGGCAAGTAAGGGCTATCGCAGCTGACCCTACTATAACCTCTTGCAAGGCCAAGAACACCTGAGCACATCAGAGGCAGCTTTGAAACAGGTGCTCACAGCAAGCCAGCTGGTCTTCCCACCTCAACATGAAGATAGCCCTGGTTTGAGGACGTTTTTGAATTAACCAGATATACATATTGGTGTGATTATTCCTCTTTTGTGGCCGAGTGCCTAGCCCTTTTCCCTTGATTTTTTCTAGCGCATTTTTTTGTTTGGTTTCAGGCTTTTTCCAAGCCTCTGCTCAGATGTCCCCCAGAGGCATATATAGCGATGTAACCTTACCTTGTGTGTAGAAAGGGCTATCACCGGAACCGCGGGTGTGCACGTCTCACACATGTTGTATGCAGATGATCTGACTTTGCTGACTAATGAGCCCCGTGATATGCAAATCATGCTGAGTCGGTTGGCTGTG